>OGYY01001666.1_pt1 | contig 18600 bp, 7 predicted proteins | sample 1576671 | NCBI WGS metagenome assembly OGYY01 (sample SAMEA3541593, study PRJEB24748) | human gut metagenome | biome: human gut; feature: human-associated habitat; material: faeces | place: China | collected 2012 | reverse complement strand
GGCAGACGCTTGCGTCGGCCCGGCCTAGGCTGTATATCATTCGCTTTATGTACAAATATTCCGGTTGATCTCACAGATAATGTTGACCACCTCAATATCCCCATCCGCTAAAATCTCTTTAATCGGGGGCTCCCCACCCGGATCGGGCGCATTTTCCCAGTAACGGCGCGCCAGAGCCAGATTTCTCTGCATATCGGGGGTCGCCGCAAAGCAATGGTTGGCGTTTCCCGTAAAGCGGTTCCCACGAATCCGCAGCTTGACAATGTGATAGGTCGGCCGGCCCCATTCGACAAACAATCCGCCCCATTTTTCAGCGTCCGCCAATGTCTTAGAGACATACAGGCAGGCCAGACGTGACGGGTACGCGGGATAGGCCGCCTGCCGTACCTCTTCCAGCGCCAGTTCTCTCAAGGCTACCGCCGTGTGGTGCTCGAGCGGCGCGGCCTCATAGTTTTCCGGATGCGCATAAATCTCCCGGACGGTTTCCATTTTTTCCATAACACGGCGATAAACGCCGCTGTGATGCTCCCCGTCAAAACGGACGCGCTGCCCCACCCGCATAGGACGGTCGGTCACCACATGATACGCGATAAATTCTTCCATGGTTTATCCTTTCACAAACAAAGACGGGCGCGTCGTGCGGCATATCGCTTAACAGCCGCGCGGCGCGCCCCGCTGGTTATTCTTCTATTGCGGGCTCCCCCGCCATTTCCAGGAACGCGGCTTCGTCCACAATTTGCAGGCCTAGCTGCTGCGCTTTGGTCAGCTTGCTGCCCGCATCTTCGCCGGCTACCACCACGCTGGTTTTTTTTGAGACACTGCCGGCTACCTTGCCCCCGAACCGCTCGATGATGGCGGCCGCCTCCTGCCGTTTGAGGTGGGGCAGCGTGCCGGTGAGTACAAAGGTCATTCCCTCAAACCGTCCGCTGCTCTCCTCCGGCTGGCGGGTTTCCATATTGACCCCTGCCGCGCGCAGCTGTTCCACAAAATGCCGGGACTGGGGCAGCAAGAAAAAGCGCTCTACGCTCTCGGCCATGATTCCGCCAAAGCCGTCGATCGCCGCTATCTCCTCAGCAGAGGCCTCCATCACTGCCTCCATGGTGCGAAAGCGGCCCGCCAGCAGCTTGGCGGCCTTTTCCCCCACATGACGGATTCCCAGCGCGTAAATCACCCGGTAAAGATCCGCTTGCTTGGAGGCTTCCAGCGCCTTCATCAGGTTGTCGGCGGATTTTTCTCCCAATCCTTCCAATGCGGCGACCTTTTCCACGTCCAGATGATAAAGATCAAACGCGTTCTGGACCATCCCCTCGTCCACCAGCTGTTCCAGTACGGCTGGGCCAAGCCCCTCGATATCCATCGCGTCCCGCGAGGCAAAGTGGATCAGGTTGCGCAGGCGCTGGGCCGGGCATTCGGGGTTGGAGCAGCGCAGCGCGGCCTCCCCTTCCTCCCGCGCCACCGACGAGCCGCAGGACGGGCAGGTGTGCGGCATTTCATAGGGTACGGACCCTGGGGCGTGCTCCGCCACCCGCAGCACCTCCGGGATGATATCCCCGGCTTTGCGCATTACGACCTTGTCACCGATGCCGATTTCTTTTTCCCTGATAAAATCCTCATTGTGCAGGGTTGCCCGGCTGACGGTGGTGCCCGCCAGCGTCACTGGATCAAAAAGGCCCGTCGGGGTCAGTACGCCGGTACGGCCCACCTGCACATCCACGCCCAAAAGGGTTGTGATTTTTTCCTCGGGTGGATACTTGTAAGCGGTGGCCCAACGCGGGTATTTGGAGGTGCTGCCCAGAAATTCCCGATCAGTAAAGCGATCCACCTTGACAACCGCACCGTCAATGTCGAAGGGCAGCGAGCGGCGCAGCGTACCAATGCGTTCTACCTCGGCCAGCACCTCGTCGATGGAGGATGTTTCCTTATAGAAAGGAATGATAGGCAAGCCCCAGGCCTCCATCTGCCGCAGGGAATCCGCATGCCCGGTGATGGTTTCCCCTTCCGCTAACTGTAGATTAAAGATAAACAGGGCCAGATTCCGGCGGCGGGTCACGCGGGAATCCTTCTGCCGCAAGGAGCCGGCCGCCGCGTTACGGGGGTTTTTAAAAGGTTTTTCACCATTTTGCTCCTGCTGTTCCACCAGGGCGGCAAAGGATTCCCGCGGCATGTACACCTCGCCCCGCACTATTGTACGGGCCACCGGCTGATTCAGCGTTCCCGGCAGGGTACGGATCGTCCTCAGGTTGGCGGTCACATCCTCGCCGGTCGTCCCATCTCCCCGTGTCGCGCCCCGCACAAGCGCGCCGTTCTGGTATTCCAGCGCCACTGACAGGCCATCTATTTTCGGTTCCACTACATAGACCGGGGCCGGGATGGTTTCCCGCACCCGCCGGTCGAATTCACGCAGTTCCTCCAGCGAAAAAACGTCCTGCAGGCTGCCGAGCGGCACCTCATGCCGGACGGGGGTAAACAGATTCGAAACCTCCCCATGCACTTTACGAGTATAGGAATCGGCGGATACAAATTCCGGGTAAGCGTCTTCCAGCGCGCGCAGTTCCCGCGTCAGGGCGTCAAATTCGTCGTCCTCGATCTCCGGCGCGTCCTCATCGTAATACCGCCGGCTGTGGTAATCGATCTGTTCCTGCAGCTCTGTGATGCGCCGCCGGGCGGTTTCTTTATCCGTCGTCATAGAGGGGCCTCCTCATATAGTCAATGGACCGTGTTGATATAATGGCGTCAGGCTGTCAGCCTGACGCCATTATATCAAATATTCCCGGCAAATGCCACCGTTATGTGCCCGACTTCTGCAAATTGGCGAAGAACTCCGGAACCGTTCCGGCCAGGATGGTTTCCGCCACCATAAACTCGCTTTTTACCGTAATTTCCTCTGGATTGCCCGGCAGGGCTGCGAACAGCTGCACCTCCAGATCGACAAACAGCTGGTGGCAGGTCTGATTGATGCCCGCGCTCTCGAAAGAACTGCGGATGTTGGTCAGCGTCGTGGCGGTGATCCCTATTTTAAACGGTATCGCCGGTCCGCGGCCGGTCAGCAGATCGCTGCCGGTCAGGGTGCCCAGCGGGATTTTCACTGTCTGTACATCCTGTTTTTCCAGCCGGTCAAGCACCGTATTGGTGATATCCGCCTTGAGCTGGTTAATGGTCAGGGCGTTGGCCTCCACCGATATAATTTCACCGGTATCCTTTTTCTCCAGCTCTACCAAATCCTCATATTTGAGATGCTCCTGTGAAAGCAGATCGGTAACCGACTCGTTGATGGCGCGGGTACACACCGTTTTGGCATAGTTCATGCCATAGGAGCGAACCAGCGGCCGCATCCCCCAGTCGATCCAGACGACAAGCCCCACGACAATTACCAGCATCAGCGCTATTATGGCCCGAAATTTGGCTTTGCTCCCCCTTCGTCTTCCCCATCGCCTGCGCATAGTTATCATCCCCTTTAACCCAGTTTACACAGGGGACACCCGGTCGGTTAAGAAAAATGCGCGCTTCTTAAGAAATTCAGGGACTAGGACGACGAATCCAAAAAAGAACCGCCCGTTTTTCACGAGCGGTTCCCTTGATTATGAAAAGGACTAGTCCCTGATTACCACGGGAAAGCCGCTGGACACCGACCGGCCATCCATGGTAACCGTTGCCGTTATGGTGGAGACGCCGGGCATCAGCCCGGTTACCACACCGGCATCGTCCACCCGCGCGGCCTGCGGATGGCTGCTGTTCCAGCGAACGGACACCCGGCTCCAGTCTGACAGAACAGAATCGTCGGATAAGACAGCGGTTAAATGCGCTTTACAGGGCTGGCACGGGGTAACGATCACCCGATCCGGTTCGGCCGTGACGGTTTTGAGCCGGGGCGTAAGGCTCCCTTCCAGCAAAACCTCCTGCCGCAGACGGATATCCCGGCTGGACGCGCCAGCCTCTACGACATACACGCCCTGATCATAACCGTTACGGGTGGTATCGTCGTCCCAAACATACCAATCTTTAACCGGAAGAGTCATGGTAACGTCACGGCATTCCCCCGCTTTCAAAAACACTTTGGCGAATCCCTTGAGTTCTTTAAAGGGCCGCTCGGCTGTTCCTGCCCGCGGCGGGGCCACATAGAGTTGTACCACCTCGGCCCCCTCACGCCGGCCGGCATTGCGAACAGTCACCGTCACGGCCAGCGTGTCGTCCGGAGTCACGGCGGGCCGGCTGACCCGCATGGCTTCATAAACAAATTCCGTATAGCTTAGCCCGTGTCCGAACGGATAGGCGACGCCTCCGGTAAAATACTGATACGTGCGGCCCGGATACGTTTTACTGCTGCGCAGAGTGTAATCGTTGATGGGGGGCAGCTCCGCTTCATCGGCGTACCACGTAAAGGTTAGCCGGCCGCTCGGAACCGTTTCCCCAAAGATCAGGCGGCCCGCGGCCAGCCCCTGCGCCTGTCCGTTATAGGTGCACCACAGGATAGACGGCGCCGACCCGCAGAACGCTTCGATATCGACCTGCCCGACCGCCGAAATATAAACCGCTGTGCGCGGGTTGAGCACCGTCAGCTCGGCAACCGCGTCGCTTTGGAAGCGTGCCATTTTCAGGGTGAGCCGGTCGTAATCCTCCCGCGAATCGCTCTGGCGGGTTCCCACATAGGCGATGACCGCATCGGCCGAGGCGATCGTCTCCCGCTGTTCGGGGGTAAAGCCCGAGTAAGCGGCGTTGGCGGCCGCTACCAGATACAGCGAATGCACGCCGGTATACGTTTGAGTCAGCGTGCCGGTAAATAGATGGTAATCGTCCCAGCCAGCGGTAGCTTCGGTGACGATGGTGGTGATCACCGGGCCGTCAACTCCGTCGAGGCGAACCTCAAAGACGCCCTGGGTGGTTTCCGCCCGGCTGCCGGAGGTTTCCACTCCGATGGTGACAATGCCATCGAGGGTCACACGGTCATAGCGGATCCAGGCGTTTAGCCCGACATAGCCGAAGTTGCGGTTTTCCTGATTGACACAGTCCTCTTTGCCCGCCGCATCGCCGGGGGTCAGCACGGCAGCCGTGTCGCCGGCGGCATCCGCCAGAGTGACATGGCGAATATTGGCGAAATAGGTTGCCGTGTTTTTGGGATGGATCACCGTGACCCGGGCGGCGGGATTGACGGCCGTCAACGCAGCGGTAATTCCCTGTTCCGGCGTGGTCGTGTTCTGTTTCAGCGGTGTGCCCGAATAATCGCCTAAGACCAGACCGTTTACCAGCGGCTCTTCGCCATATATCACCAGATGCTGGATTTCATGGGCGTTGAGCGGCAGCAGCGGCGAATCGCTCCCGGCAGGCGCATCGTTTTTCAGCAGGACCACGCCTTCCTCCGCCGCCTGTTCCGCCAGCGCGGTGTGATCGGCCGCGCCAATCTGTTTCTCCCAGGAGTAATCCGTTGACCGGTAAGGAACCGCCCGAGGATCGTCAAATTCCCCGGTTTCCATGCGGGCGGTGAACAGCCGTACCAGGGCTTTGTCCAGATCGGCCTCCGTCATATACCCTTTTTCAATCGCCGGGCCTGCATGGAAGCCATAGTCGGTACCACAGCAAAGGTCGGTGCCGGCCGGAATGGTTTTTCCCACCGTTTCATCCGCATCCAGCGGATGGTCGTATCCCTCCGGCTGCCACTTATGATTGCGGAAAATATCCCCGATTGCACCGCAGTCCGAGACCACATACCCGGTAAAGCCCCAGCTTTCCCGCAGCAAATGCCGCAGCAGTTTATCATTAGCGGACATGGGCACGCCATTAAGACGGTTATAGGAGGTCATCACCGAGTGTACACCCGTTTCTTCCACAATCCGCTGAAAGGTGCGGGTATAGTATTCCCGCAGGGTGCGCTCGTCCATGTCGGAGGATCCGGTGTGACGATTGTTTTCACTGTTATTGGCGGCAAAATGTTTGATGGTGGCAATCGCCTTCAGATAGGGCGTTTCCTCGTCCGTTCCCTCCAGCCCCTTGACAAAAGCGGAGCCCATGCGGGTGGTCAGGAAAGGATCCTCCCCATAGGTTTCCTCCGCCCGGCCCCAGCGCGGGTCACGCGCCAGGTTGATGGTAGGCGACCAGTAAGACAGGCCCTTTCCCTTTTCGTTGGCGTAAGCGCGCGCTTCGTCGGCGGTCGCCGCCGCTGTCCGTCTTACCAGATCCTCATTCCACGATGTAGCCAGTCCAATGGCCGTAGGAAATACGGTCGCGTCGCCGGAACGGGCTACCCCGTGCAGTCCTTCGCTCCAGTAATCGTAAGCTGCGACACCCAGGCGGGGAATCGCCCCCGCTTTGTGGTCAAGCTGGGTAAGCTTTTCCTCTAAGGTCATGCGGGAAACCAGTTCCGCTGCCCGCTCGGCAAAAGATCGATGCGTCATATGTAAACCTCCCTGTCCGATGTATTTATGTCTCTTATTATCCTACCGTATCGCCCTATCAATTTCCAGTCATTATCCGGTACAAACCAGTCAAATATTTATCAGACAGCCCCCAAAAGTGGTTTATTTGGAAACAGCTCTGCGGAATTTCCGCAGAGCTGTTTCACTTAAAAGATGGCCGCCTTTTTGTATCAGCTTAGATTAGCCACCGCGTTTTTCAGGTCGGCCAGCGCTTTGCTTACATCGTATAGGCTGACGCTGTCGACCGGGGCGTCGGCCATCGTCTGCGCCGCTTGTTTGGCCGCTCGGTAGGTTTCAAGCGCCGCGGCGGACGCGTGGCTGGTATCCACGGTTTTGCCGAGCTCCGTACGGATTTGCTGCTGTGTTTCCTGTATGGGCGTGACATCCACGATGCAGGGCGTCGATAAACGCATACTGTGCTGCGCCGCCGTCGGCTTATAGGCATCGTTCAGGTAACAGAACAGGAGCATCCGGTTGATATCCGACCAGTCGATAGCGTGGCTGACGTGCTGGCCGGGCCGGTTCAGGGGTATGGAAACGGTAAACCGCGCCGGATTTTCGACATCCGCCGGACGGCATTCCCAGCCGATGTTGTTTTCGTTTCCACCGGTATCGCTGGAACGGAGCTTAAACACAAGAGTACTCCAAATATCCGCCGGGTTGACCGCCGGATCGTCGGACTGGAAGGTGACCGTAAACTGGAGCCGCAGCTGTGCCCGGTCGCCGTAGGCCGACAGGTCGATCGAATTCTGATCCGCATACGTCCAGTCCGCGTACAGGATATCCTCGCTGGCGAGCGGACCAAACGTGCTGCCCAGCCCCGAAAAGGAACCCACCCAGTTGGACTGGGGCTTTTCCACCAGATTCGCTTTGGCTTCCCTCAGCGCCTCCAGCGCCATACGGTAATGGTCTGGCGTCACCTGGGAGGCCTCCATTCCGCAGACAGTCCGGCAGGTTTCCATGACGGACAGATAGGTTTTCACACTCATTTCCGTATATTTGCCGGTATCGACCGCCCGGTTCATTTCAGCCTGCAGCTCCTCTTTGGTTACCTCCGGCTGCGGCTGCGTAGGTTTGGTGGACGACGAAGAAGAGGAAGAAGACGTGGAAGATGTCGTCGTGCCGCTGCCGTCGCCCAAATCGATTTTATGGGTAGCCGCCTGCAGGATCATCAGCGCGTCCGCGGCCGTCACTCCATCCTTCCCGTCCACATCCGCCGCGCGCTTCTGGATGTCTGTCAGCGTCACCTTTTTGGTGGCCGCCTGCAATGCCAGCAGCGCGTCTTCCGCGGTAACGGACCCATTGCCGTTGACATCGCCGGGAATCATCACGGGTTTTTCTTTGGCAATCATGGCGGCGCGTCCGGACACCAACGCGTTATAAGCGGCAGCCAAGGCCGTCTGGGTGGGTGCGGCTCCTTTCAGCAGCTTCTCCGCAGCATCCAAAGCCGCTTCAAACGCCTGAGTTTGCTCGTAATTTGCCAAGTCCAGTGCCGCACATTCCTCCGTATAGGTTCGCAGAAGGGCCGTATCCCCGGCTTCCTGTGTGTTATACAAGCCGAATTCCCAGATGCTGATCTGGTTGCCAGTGGTAGTCAGCCGCACTTTGGAAGCGGTGATCGCTGGGAACACCGCCGCTTTGTAGGCGTGGGCAGTGGGGTGCTGCGGATCGTTGTCAACGATCATTTGGGAGGCGTCGTCCAGCGTGTCGGATTTAACCCCCTCCACCCATTTCGTGCCGTCCCAGTATTCGAGCATATACGACTGGGTACGGTTCGCCTCTTCGTCCAATGTAAATTCATCCAGCGTGAGCATATCAAAGGTTATCGTTTTATTAAAATTAAGTGTGCTGATCAGTTTGCCATTCTGGGTGGTGGCCCAACGCGTATCGGTTTTGCCATCCACCATGCTGGATACGGGGAAGCCGCTGATGGTCTGATTGCTTTCGTCTTTAGCCGCGGCGCCCACAGCCAGATTGGTGGCCGCGGATACCAAATAATCAGCCGCGGCGACAGAGCCCACCCGCTTTCCCTGATAGAAAGCCGCGGCGCGCAGGCGGGAGAACCCATAGGGCAGAAGAATGTCGCCGCCGTACAAAGCCGCCTCCGCCGTGGGGACGGAACCGTCCAGTGTGTAACGGATGGAAATCATGGGATTATCGTTTCGTATGCCGACTTTTTTCGGACCGGTATAAATACCGCTTTTCGAAGACAGGCTGATCTCCAGATCATAGGCGGCAAGGAACACATCATATGCCGTTTGCAAAGCATCCGCTGCGTCCAGATAAGCGAATTTGTCCGCATCGGCGCTTTGAAGCACCGCGTCGGCCCGATCGATCGCTTCCCGAAGGTCCAGATTGGCTTTGGCATTATACATCGGGTCGGTCGGTTTTTTGCTGTCCAAAGCCGCCTGCGTTTCCTCAATCAGATCCCGCAGCGACTGCAGAGCCTGCTCGGTCCCTTCCACGTCCGTCATACCCTGCAGGGTATAGCTCTCCCCCGCTTTGGCGGAGAAAACGATGGTATCCTTGTCCTTGACCGTATACGCCACGGATTTTCCAGCGGCATTGGTCAGCTTCGCCGTGGATAGATCGGTTCCTCGGATCGTAAGCTCCCCATCGGTTCCGGGACGCAGCACGGATTTTCGCAGCGTGTGATGGTTCCAGGTCATATCCACTTCCACATTGCCACGGGCTTTTAGGCCGGTGACCGTACCGTTATCCCACGTCTGCGGCAGGGCCGCCAGCAGTTCGATCGCGTCACCTTGGCTTTGCAGCAGCATTTCCGTCATACCGGCGGTTCCGCCGAAGTTGCCGTCGATCTGGAACGGCGGGTGCAGGTCAAACAGGTTTTCCGCCGTGGACTCTTTTAATAGCTGAGACACCATGGTGTGCGCGTGGTCGCCGTCCCGCAAGCGGGCCCAGAAGTTGATTTTCCATGCCTTGCTCCAGCCGGTACCGCCGTCGCCGCGGGTTTCCAGCGTCTTAACCATCGCGTCTATATAGGCATCCTCCTGTTCACTGCGGCCGGCTACAATCTGGTTGCCGGGGTGCAGCATAAACAGGTGGTTGACATGCCGGTGCCCGCCGTCGCCGGTGACATCCTGCGTGGTTTCGTCTTTCCACTCCATGAACTGGCCGCCCAGCCCAATCTGCGGGCCGGAAAGCTGCGACTGCGCGGCTTTGATCTCGTCGATTTCTTTTGAGGTTTTTCCCAACACCTCGGCGGCCTGGATCACCTCGTTAAAAATTTCCCAAACGACGCCCTGGTCGAAAGTCGTGCCAAGGGACAGGCCGCCGTGCTCGGGCGAATAGGAGGGGTTGACCACCAGCTTGCCATCCCGCTCATCCGTCCACAGGTTATCCACCCAAAAGAGCGCCGCCCCCAACAGGGTATCAAAATTTTCCGCCAAAAAGGCCTTATCCTGATTAAACTGGTAATACTCCCAGATATCCTGGCACATCCAGGCGGCAGGCGTGGGGACAAATCCGATTTCCGTATCGTTGGAGGCGATGTGATTCCAAGCGTTGCAGCCCACGTTGACCGCCCATCCGCGCACGTCGCCGCCGTCGGGGCGCGCATAATAATACTGCGCCATTTTCTCCCCCATAAACACCAGCGAATTCACATAATCGATCATGGGCTGGTGGCAGGCGGACAGGTTGGTCTGCTCTGCCAGCCAGTAATTCATCTGGATGTTGATGTTGGCGTGATAATCCGCACTCCAGGGATTGTTCAAATCCTTGGCCCAGATTCCCTGCAGGTTGGCGGGCAGGCTGCCTTCGCGTGAACTGGCTATCAGCAGATAGCGCCCGAACTGGTAATACAGGTTTTCCAGATACCGGTCCTCTTCGGCGGTGTTGGGGGTATCGGTACGGCCACCATACGCCGCCAACAGCTCGTCGGTGGGTTTATCCGGCATAGCCGTCACACCCAGGTTCAAATCCATGGCCCCAAACAGGGCTTGATAATCCTCCAAATGCGCCTTCAACAGGCCATCGTATCCCGCTTTGACCGCTGCCGCGATCCGCTCTTCTACGGCGACCAGAGGATCTTCGTCGCTGAACACCGGGTCGCTTTCCTGAAAACGCATAACATAATTTGTGCCGGCGGTCATGTACACCAGCACTTCATCCGCGTTCCGCACGCAGGATTTCCCGCCGATGGTGACCACCGATCCGCCCTTGGCCACCACTTTTACCTGCTGGGTGAAAATCTCACCGTTTTCATCGTGGTCTGATGGCCGGCCAGACATGGTGATGGTGTTTTCCACCACGTCGCTGACAATGGATTTCTGCGGCTGGACACTGTCCAGCGTTATATCCCGGTTTAGCGCGCCGGGCGTATCCGCCGTCAGTTTCATCACCATGACATTACCGGGATAACTGACAAAATACTCCCGCGTATAGGCGACGCCGTTTTGCCGATACGCAATCGTTGCGACACCCCGGCGCAGGTCGAGCGACCGTTTATAGTCGGTATAATCGTCGTTTCCCGACGGATCGCTCAGGTAGATATCTCCCAATGTCTGATAACTGCCGTAAGTCGACCGGTCGCCGTACAGCTCTTTCTCCAGTTCGGCAATCCGGGCCGCGTCCTTGCCATAACTGTAATTGCCGGTAACCAGTTTGCCGCTGCCGTCGATATACGCCTTCTGGGTCTCGGTAAATTTTGTGGCGTGTTTTTGAAGAATAGATCGCAATTCGTTCAGCGCCGCTTTGGCTTTATCCGAATCGGTCTGGATGCCATAGTTAAAATTGGGATCCGCCCCCGGCCCGCCCGACCAGATGGATTTTTCATTGACCTGAATTTTTTCCCGGGACACACCGCCGAACACCATCGCCCCGATCAGGCCGTTTCCAAGCTGGGTCGCCTGCTGCTCCCAGCCGTCCGCTGTCATAGGGGCGGGCTGGGTATACCACGTCTGCAACGGAACGGGATCTGCCGGAAGACTTTCCGCACTCACGGACGCTGCGGCTTGTCCCATTGGAACCGAAACCGCCAAAATGGCCATGCTTGCCGCCATGGATATCCCTCTTTTCTTCATTGTTCCCGCCTCTTCCCATATTTGCTGGTTTTTCAGCATGTACTGGCAAATATTTGTACAATCAGTATAGCACAGGAAACAGATGCCGTCTTCCTCTTTTTTTATTTTTTCTTCCTGTTTTTAATCCTGTTCGGGTGTTTTCGTATAAGAGCATAAGGAAAAGGCGCAGCGAAAGCTGCGCCTTTTCTGAGAATATTGGATTTGCTACGGCTTGCGACCGGTTACTTAAACCAGCCGTTCAGGTCAAAGATGGCGCTGTCCACAATCTTGGTATCTGCCAGCGTCATGGTCAGGTCAGATTTGCCGGCCAACACGCGATAATCGCCTACGCTGTTGATCACAGTGGTGGTAATGACCTTTTCCACCGCGCCCCAATCCATCGTGCCCTTTGTATTATCCATCTCTTTGGTCAACGGGATGGCAATTTTATACTCTCCGGGAGTAGCGGTCGCCTTGACTTCCGGGCTGTTCGGCTTCAGTACCCAGCCGTAGTTGTTCTCACCGTTTTTCTCAGTCGAGCGCAGCTTGATGGTCGCGCTTTCCCAGCACTTGCTGAGATCGGTACCCTCCGGCGCTTTAAACGACATATTTATGATGAGATACAGGCCGGTACGGTCGCCGTCCAGGTCGATCGGCGCGTTTTCCGCCGTTGTCCAGTCGGCGTAAAGTGTGCTGCCATAATTCCAATTGCCCGCCTGCGCGGAGTATTCCTTATTAAATCGGTTGAACGTACCTAAAACCGGTTCGGTATTCGGTTTCTTCAGCTTGCTGCGCGCCGTGTTCAAATTCTGCAGCGCCGTATCCACCTCTTTCTGGGTGGCATTGTCGTTGTTCAATACCTTTTTGGCCTCTTCCAGAACCGTCTTGTAACGGGCAACGCTGTCCGCAGTGTACAGGCCCTCGTCGACCGGTTTTTCAATGGCTTCCTTCAGAGCGGTTTTATCCACCTTGCGCTCGAGCTGTTCCTTGGCGGCCAGCAGATCGTCGATTGCTTTCTCGATGGCCTGGGCCGTCGCGGACGGATTGCTCAGCACGGTCTGAGCAGCCTGTTTGGCTTTATTGTATTCCGCATAGGTAGCCGGGGTATAATCGTCCTGCGAGATATTCTCGTCCACCAGCGCCTGCAGATGTTGGCGGGTTCCCTCAAAGCGGGTATCCACAATCATAACATCCTCAAGAAGCATGGTAAACGGGCCCTCGTATTTGTTCACAGAGTCAATATATATATTGAAGCGGTTAATTTTGGTCCAGTCGATGCTGCCGGTTTCGGTAATCTCGCTCATTCGGCTCAGCGGAATACTGACGTGATTGACGCCGGATTGCAGCTTAAGCGAACCTATGCTCCAGCCGCGGCTGTTTTCCTTACCGTTAACATCGCTGGAACTCAGCTTGACATAGCCGCTTTTGAAAGCCTCCGTATCGCTGAGGCCCTCTTCCCCATTAGTCAGCACAATGGTCATGTTTAGGTACAGATCACGGCGGAAATGCGAAGTCGTATCGACCGGCTGGCTGCCGTCCACCGTCTTCCAGGAACCGGTGCCCAGTGCAGCCTTGGAGGCGGTATACCGGCCGTCCGCCGCGCCAAACCGGGCCACGACATAGTCGGTGCTGCTGGGTTTAAAGTGGATGGTATAGGTTATGCTGTCGGTCCCATAGGACACCTTGACGGTAGCCGTACCCGTAACGGAGGCGGCTTGCGTAATCTCCACCTTTACCTGATCGCCGACATCGGGAACCGAAACGACCGGCGCTTTGTCGCCGTCTACCGGATAATAGTATTCGGTCACACCCGGCTCAAAAATCTCCATTTTTTCGCCGTCCAGCAGGATTTCATCGATCTTGAGTTCGTTGATGACGGCTACAGCGAAGCTGTCGGTCTTGGTCACGCCGTCGATGGTCACCGACACGGTGATCGTCGCCACGCCTTCACCAACCGGGGTCACAACGCCTTTGGCGTCCACTTTGGCCACCTCTGGACGATTGCTTTCATATTTAACCGTGGCCTTGCCGGCCGACAGGTCATAGAAAGAATCATCGCTCAGCGCCGCGGTCAGCTCCGTAGTCAGCACTTTATCCGGCCGGGCCGCGTTGAGCACGACTTTGTCCTGTTTGGCGGTAACAACCGACAGTTCGGGTTTGAACTCGCCGGCGACCGTAAAGGAACCGGCCAGGCCGCTTTCCTCATCGCTGGAGGGGCCGACGAAGAAAGTGTAGGTACCATTATCGTAGACGTTCTTCTGCTCCTCTTCGCTCCAGAAATAGCAGTCCTTCATATCCACTGTCAGGGTAACGGTTTTGCTTTCGCCCGCTTTCAGCGCCACTTTTTCAAACGCTTTGAGCTGCTTGAAGGGACGCGTTATTCCATTGGCGCCCGGCGTCGACAGATACAGCTGTACGACTTCTTCACCGTCTACCGCACTGGTATTTTTCACATCCACCGACATGGTAACGGTATCGTTCGGCGTAACCGACGATCCATCGCCGATGACCGGCAGCGTGATCTTTTTGGTGGCAGCCTGCAGAATCATCAGCGCATCTTCCGCTGTAACGCCGTCTTTACCGTTCACGTCCGCAAGTTTTTCCTGCGCGGCCGTCAGGGTAATCTTTTTGGTAGCGGCCTGCAATGCCATCAGGGCATCCTCCGCCGTGACACCGTCTCGGCCGTTTACATCGCCCATCTGTACAGATGTTCCGGCACTGGTCTTCAGATTGCTGTAGGCAAAAGAGGAATAGCTCAGGCCATAGCCAAAGGGATAATCGACATCCCCTGTAAAGTACTGATAGGTCCAGCCACCGTTCGAATAGCTCTCATCGTACAGATTGTAATCGTCGATGGTCGGCAGCTGGGAATCCTTGGAATACCAGGTAAAGGGCAGCTTAGCGCCGGGATTGCGCTGGCCGAAGAGAACCCGCGCGATGGCGTTGCCCTGCGCCTGCCCATTGTAGCAGGTCCACAGGATGGCCGGGACACTGTCCTTAAACTCGTCAATCTCAAGAACGCCCACCGACTGAATGTACGCGACGGTCCGCGGATTCAGCTTAGCCAGCGATTTCACCATGACATCCTGGCTGCGGGGCATTTCAATGGTGGAACGGTCGTGGCCCTCGGAGGAGTCGCCGCCCTGCGAACCAATGCAGGCAATGACCACGTCGGCTTCCTTAATCGCTTTTTCTTCTTCTGCGGTAAAGGTCACTTCCTTCTCCACGTCGGATTCGGGGGTGAACACGACATACAGGTCCTTGGTTTCATAGCCGCCCAGGCTGTCGACCGTATTCTGGAAATACTGGTAGTTGCCCCAGCCACCCGTCTGAGAAATGGCGATCTTGGTGAGCAGCATGCCGTCCGGGGAATCAATATGGATTTCCACCGTACCCTGCAGGGTGTCGCCGCCGCCGGAGGTTTCAATGGCGATGGTCTTGGTCTTGGTAATATCCACATCTTTGTACATCACATAGGCGTTGGGCTCGATATAACCCACGTTGGTGTTATTCTCCACCCGGCATTTATTGGTTTTATCAATGTCGGTGGGGGCCAGCACCAGTTCCTGTCCGCCCTCTTTAATCAGCTTGACATTGCGGGAATTGCAGACATACCCGCCGGTCGAAGAGGTGCCGCCGTTAATATAGGTAACCTCATGGCCCAGAAGATTTTCCACGCCCTGCAGGGGGGTCGACAGGTTTTCTTTGGAGGGGGTACCGGAATAGCCGCCCAGCAGATTCTGGCTGGCCAGATTGCCCACCATAACGACTTTCTGGGATTTTTCCGGATCAAGAGGCAGAATAGGCGCCTTATCGGCCGCCGCTGCCTTCTCGTTTTTGAGCAGTACGATGGTTTGATCGGCCGAATCCTCCGCGAGCTGCACATGCTCCTCGCTTTCGACCTGGTTTTTATAGGAATACTCCTCGCTGCGGTAAGGAACGTCTTCTGCCGGGTCAAATTCACCGGTCTTCATACGCGCCGTAAAGATACGCAGCAGGGAGCGGTCGATCACGTCTTCGGACAGGATGCCGCTCTTGACCGCGCTGAGCGCGTTCTGCGGATAGACGCTGCCGCAGTCCATGTCGCAGCCGGCGGTCAGGCCATACATGGTGGCCTCCTCGTAGGTGACGGAATGATCCGCGCCCTCCGGAGTCCATTTGTGGTCGTCCGTCATATTTTTGATGGCGCCGCAGTCGGACACCACATAGCCGCGGAAACCAAAGGTCTTACGCAGCAGGGTATCGAGCAGCCAGGTGTTGGCCGACGCCGGGGTGCCGTTGATCCGGTTATAGGAGCTCATCACCTGATTGATGCCGGTCTCCTGCACGATGTTTTTAAAGGTTCGGGTGTAATACTCCCGCAGATACGTCTCCGTAGCGTCGGACGTACCGTTGTGGCGATTGTATTCACTGTTATTGGCCGCGTAATGCTTCAGGGTGGAAATCACTTTGAGGTATTTGTTTTCCCCATTGCCCTGGTAGCCGTTGACAAACTCGGATCCCAAGGCGCTGGTGAGGAACACGTCCTCGCCATAGGATTCGTGATTGCGGCCCCAGCGGGGATCGCGGGCCAGGTTGATAGTGGGCGACCAATAAGACAAGCCGCGCAGGCCTTGGTTGTTATAGCCGCGGGCTTCGTCTGAAATCGCTGTGCCCACTTCGTTCATCAGGTCCTTATCCCATGTCGCCGCCATGGCGATGGAATAGGGGAAAGACGTGGCGGTCTGCCCCTCGCCCAGGTTGGCAACGCCGTGCAGGCCCTCTTTCCAATAATCATATTTGGAAATGCCCAGGCGGGCGATCGCAGGGTTGTTGTTGCCGATCTGGGCAACCTTCTCCTCCAGCGTCAGGCGGGACACGATATCCGCCGCCCGTTCCTCAAACGACAGGGACGTATCCTGAAAAGGATACGTTGTTTCATCTTTCGTCTCGGCGGTGGGCATCTGCAGGCCGACACAGCCTACCGTCAGAGCGGCCACCGAAAGCAAAGATAAAGCGCGCCGGACTCTGCTTTTCTTTTGACTCATCGCTTTTTCCTCCTATCCACAGTCACAAAGTATGGCCTCTTCCGTCGAATCCGGAGAAAGCGCCATATTTCATGTTCAGTATATCAAAAACTTGTGCGGTATGTCCATTCAAATTTTGCCAGAAGCCAGTCATAAATTGCAAACGAATCATTTTTTGTCTTTTGCTTTGTCAATTCCGAGGAATAGCTTGCCATTTCTGGACGGATGTGGCATACTAATTTGTATAAAAGGAGGCGCATCAATGAAAACTTACAAAACCTGGATCTGGCGTATTTTGGCGACGGTGCTGTGGGCATTCGTGCTGTTTTATGTCAGCCTGCCGGCCCTCAATCCCACCGATCCCGCTTTTTGGAAATATCTCTTTATGGTCGCGGTATTTTTCGTTATCACGTTGTTCTTTGGCCAGAACCGTCTGGGAAACATGGCCGCTATCCTTTCATCGGCCAGCGGCAAGAAGGACAGCCCCTTCCCGACGGCCAGTCCGCGAAAAAAACTGGGAAAAGGCGGCAAGATCGCCATTGGCTGCGCACTCGCCGTGGCCGGCGTTATCCTGGTGGTCAACATCATCCAGTCTCCCCTGTTCAATGCGGGCGCTTATCACAACCGCATTGCCATTGAGGAGGACGGCAACTTTACCGAGGACGTCAAGCAGGTGGATTTTTCCCAAATTCCCCTGTTGGATAAAGATTCCAGCGAAAAACTCGGAGACCGTGTTATGGGGCAGATGACCGAATGGGTATCTCAGTTTACAGTGTCCGACCTGTATACGCAAATTAACTTTAAAAATGAAATCACCCGCGTGACCCCGCTGGAGTACGCGGACTGGATTAAATACTTTACCAACCGGTCGGAGGGCATCAAGGGATACATCAAAGTCAACTCCGTCACCGGCGCCGCTGAGCTGGTGAAGCTGGAGCAGGGTATGCGCTACATGCCCTCTGCCATGTTCTTCGAGAATCTGGAGCGTAAGCTGCGGTTCCGGTATCCCGCCACGATTTTTGGTGACGCCAATTTTGAGATCGATAACGAAGGTCACCCCTACTGGATCGTTCCTACCCTGAAATATGTGGGCGTGGGCCTGCGGCAGGATGTATCCGGCGTTGTGATTCTGGACCCGATCACCGGCGAATCCACCAAGTATGCCGTAGGTGATGTGCCGACCTGGGTCGATCAGGTGTATCCCAGCAATCTAATCGTGGAGCAGGTGGACAACTGGGGCCAGTATATCAACGGGTTCTGGAACTCCATGTTTGGCCAGAAAAACGTGGTGGTCACCACGCGGGGATACAATTACACCGTTATGAAGGACGACGTGTATATGTACACCGGCATTACATCGGTCGCGTCCGATCAGTCCATCATCGGCTTTATTCTCTGTAACCTGCGTACCAAAGACACCGTGTTTTACGAGGTGTCGGGCGCGGAGGAGTATTCCGCCATGGCCAGTGCGGAAGGACAGGTGCAGCAAATGAAGTATACCGCTTCTTTCCCGCTGCTGATCAACCTCAACGATCGGCCCACCTACCTGATGTCCTTAAAAGACAACTCCGCGCTGGTGAAAATGTACGCTTTTGTCGACGTGGTGGACTACCAGAAAGTGGTGGTGACCGATACCTCCAAGGGAATCGAGGCGGCAGCCGCCAATTATATGGAGCAGTTTGGATCCGGGTCCGGCAGCGGCGACAAAGAGAAACCGGAGGAGCCGGTACAGACTCAGAAAAAGGACATCACCATTGACTCGATCCGCAGCGCCTCTATTGACGGTACCAGTTATTATTACCTGACCGATACAGAGCAGAAAAAATACGTGGTATCCGTCAAGGTGAAGCAGAATGTCATCCCCTTCTGGGAAAAAGGCACAAAGGTCACCATTGGGTACACCACTCAAGCGGATGTAACCGAAATCACAGCCGTTTATTGATACCGATTACTGACAATATTCAAAACGGTATGTTTGGCTGACAGAAATGTTAAATGCATAATCATCAAAACCGCCTGTGAAAGCTTTCACAGGCGGTTTTTACTTAACATGATGGGTAAGGTTGAGAATTGTTTTAGCGCCCGCAAGCTAGAGGACGCCCCCAGTGGACAGCTAGACCATCTCCCATGAGAATACATCCGCCGCCACTATTCCACTAGGGG
>OGYY01001665.1_pt1 | contig 18604 bp, 20 predicted proteins | sample 1576671 | NCBI WGS metagenome assembly OGYY01 (sample SAMEA3541593, study PRJEB24748) | human gut metagenome | biome: human gut; feature: human-associated habitat; material: faeces | place: China | collected 2012 | reverse complement strand
AACAGATTGTTTGAATCCAATCTGCGTGCTACCAAAATGGAGTAAATGACAATTCTTCTATGAACAGACAGGAAAGTGAGGAAGCATATGGAAATCAGTGCATGTGTAAAATATGTAGGTGTAAACGATCATCAGGTAGATCTGTTTGAGGGACAGTATAAGGTTCCAAACGGAATGTCTTACAACTCCTATGTGATCCTGGATGATAAAATCGCAGTTATGGACACAGTGGATGGATTTTTTACGGAAGAATGGCTGAACAATGTAGAACAGGTTCTTGACGGGAAAATGCCCGATTATCTTGTTATACAGCATATGGAACCGGATCATTCCGCCAGTATTCCGGCTTTTCTGAAAAAATATCCCAAAGCCACAGTAGTATCCACAGCTAAGGGATTCCAGTTCATGGAACAGTTTTTCCCGGAGTTTTTCGCCGTGCAGGGATTACCTGCGGAACAACGCATCGTTGCGGCGAATGATGGTGTCCTGGAGCTTGGACAGCACAGCCTGCATTTTGTCTATGCTCCCATGGTGCATTGGCCGGAGGTCATGATGACTTATGAAACAACCGAAAAAATACTGTTTGCTGCAGATGGTTTCGGTAAATTCGGTGCTTTGGACGTAGAGGAAGAATGGACCGATGAGGCGCGGCGTTACTATATCGGCATCGTCGGAAAATACGGTCCACAGGTACAGGCTGTTCTGAAAAAAGCGGCAGGACTGGACATTCAGACCATCTGCTCTCTTCACGGACCGGTACTTAAGGAGAATCTGGGATTCTATCTGGAAAAATATGATAAGTGGTCTTCCTATCAGCCGGAAGAATGCGGAGTGGTGATTGCCTATGCTTCTGTCTACGGCAACGCGAGGATCTGATGGCCAAGACCGAGCAGCTCCTTGCCATCGAGTGGGCACAGCCCGCACTGAAGGAAGCCGCTCAGAAGTGGCTCGATACCAAGGACGACGGCAACGCCAATGCCGAGGCTGCGAAGGAATACGTCGCGGCCCTGCAGGCAAACATCGCCACCGTCGACGAGCTGGCCGCTGTGCCCAAGTTCGCTGAGCACGCCGCCGAGCTCAAGGCCAAGGGCGAGAAGTTCTGCGACTGCGACGCCTGCAAGCTCGTTGCTGAGATCCTCGACAAGAAGGATTACCTCTCCAAGAAGTCCGTTTGGATCTTCGGCGGCGACGGTTGGGCTTACGATATCGGCTTCGGCGGCGTGGACCACGTGCTTGCTCAGAACAAGAACGTCAACGTCTTCGTCTTCGATACCGAGGTCTACTCCAACACCGGCGGTCAGGCTTCCAAGGCTTCCAACATCGGTCAGGTCGCTCAGTTCGCGGCTGCCGGTAAGGAGACCAAGAAGAAGAGCCTTGCCGAGATCGCCATGTCCTATGGCTACATCTACGTCGCGCAGGTCGCAATGGGCGCCAACCAGGCTCAGACCCTCAAGGCCATTGCCGAGGCCGAGGCCTATCACGGCCCGTCCCTCATCATCGGCTATGCTCCGTGCGAAATGCACTCCATCAAGGGCGGCATGATGCACTGCCAGGAAGAGATGAAGAAGGCTGTCGACTGCGGCTACTGGAACATGTTCCGCTTCGACCCGTCCAAGGAGACCGGCAAGTTCACCCTCGACTCCAAGCAGCCGAAGGGCGGCTATCAGGAGTTCCTGATGAACGAGGCGCGCTACAGCCGCCTGACCCGCGAGTTCCCGGAGCGTGCAAACGAGCTGTTTGAGCGCAACGAGGAATCCGCAAAGGCCCGCTATGAGCACCTGCTCAAGCTGGTCGAGATGTACAAGGACTAAGCCCTTGTTGCATCTGACCTGATACCTATGAAATCGCCCCCATCGGCCAAAGCCGATGGGGGCGATTTTGATCGGTTTGCTTATTCTGCAATTCCCGGCAGGCGAAAGTCCGGGAAATACGTCTTCACAAATTCGACGTCCGCCACCTGAAAGCTGCGGCCGTTCAGGGGCGCAAGTACGCCTGCGTCCGTGGTGAAGCAGAACGTCAGGCGATAGGAATACAGCGCCTGATAGCGCCGGTCAGCGTGCGGATCGAGCTTGCCGTACTTGCCGTCGCCCAGCAGGGGGTGCCCGGCGTGCGCAAACTGCGCGCGGATCTGGTGCGTGCGGCCCGTGATCAGCTCGCACTCCACCAGCGACAGGCCGCCGCGCTTTGTGAGCGTTCGATAGCGCGTTTCGCAGGTCTTTGCGCCCTTCTGCGGCGTATCCGTGACGAAAACGCGGTTTTTGACCGCATCCTTGAAGAGATAGCCCTTCAGCACGCCGGTCTCCGGGCGGGGCGTGCCCTCCACCACGGCGAGATAGCGCTTGTCCAACTCGCGGTCGCGAATTTTCTGATTCAGGATGCGCAGAGCCTCGGCCGTCTTGGCCGCGATGACGATGCCGCCGGTGTTGCGGTCGATGCGGTTGCACAGGGCCGGGGTAAAGGCCTGCTCCTCGCGCGGCCGCCACTCCCCTTTTGCATAGAGATAGGCCTGAATATGGTCGATGAGCGTGCGGCCGTACCCCGCGCCGTCGTGCGGATGCACGGCCACGCCGGGCTTTTTGTCCACAAGCAGGATGTTTTCGTCCTCATAGACGATGTTGAGCTTCGGCGCCGTCACCGTCAGATAGGCGTTGGCCTCGGAGGGCTTGTCGAAAAACTCGTCGTTGATATAGAGCTGCAGCACATCGCCCTCCTGCAGGCGCGTGTCGCGCTGCGCGCGGGCGTTGTTGCACTTGATGCGCTTGAGGCGGATATATTTCTGCGCCAGCGAGGCAGGCAGCAGCGGAACGGCCTTGGCAAGGAAGCGGTCAAGCCGCTGCCCCGCGTCATTTCGGCCGATAGTCAGTTCTTTCATGGGAGCGTGGTCTCCTTCGCTGAAATCGGGCAGTAGCGCACCATGAAGCGAAAGCATTCGGCGAGAGATTTTTTGTCGAGCCGAGATTCGGAAAGTGCAGGCGTACTTTGTGTACTCCAAACTTTTCGAACCGATGGATCGGCGAAAAAGATTCGGCGAAGGCCGAAGCGGCAATGGGGCGCTGCTGCCTTTACTATGCCGCAGATCGTTCGGATTGTCAAGGTTTTTTATGAAAAAATCGAAAAAGGATTTGACAAAATCACGAAAAACCGTTATAATATCTCCTGCACGACTATGGAACAGGGGATCATTATGCTGCTTGGATTATCAAAAATCATGCAAAAGCCGGACAGTGTTCTGCCCTTCCATACCGCGCTGGATCTGCACGATCTGCAATTCGGCGGGAGTTTTCCCGTGCAGGAGCCCGTCTCCGCCGAGGGGACGGTGCGCAACACCGCCGGTGTCCTCGTTTTAGAGGCCGTGATCTCCACCAATCTGCACGCTGTCTGCGACCGCTGCGCCGCGCCGTTTGAACGCCGCGTCTCCTGGCCGGTGCATGCTGTGCTCACCCGTTCGCTTGAGCGGGAGGATGAGGCAGACGAGTGGACTTTCCTCCTGCAGGAGGGGGACAAGGCCGATCTGGACGAGATCCTGACGACCGCGTTCGTGCTGAACATGGATTCGAAGCTGCTTTGCAAGCCGGACTGCAAGGGCATCTGCCCCCGCTGCGGCAAGAATCTGAATGAGGGCGCATGCTCGTGCCGCCCTGAGATCGATCCCCGTTTGGCTGTCCTTGGGCAGCTGTTGAAGGATAAATGATTATTTTCTGCGAAAGCATCTGACCAAGGAGGTGTCATTCATGGCTGTTCCTAAGTGTAAGGTTTCCAAGGCAAGACGGGATAAGAGACGCAGCTCCCACTGGAAGCTCTCCATCCCCGGCGTAGTCGCTTGCCCGAAGTGCGGTGAGGCTCGTCTGCCGCACAGAGCTTGCAAGAACTGCGGTACCTACAATGGCCGCGAGGTTCTTCCTGCCGCCGAGGCGAAGTAATTCCGTTCCCACAAGGAAAGCAGGAAAGGATAAGCTCCTTTCTCTCAGCCTGCCGGACAGCGCCCCTTCCAGGGTGGTATCCCGGCAGGTTTTGCTTTGTTTGCGGGCATTTTTGTTTGTGCCTTGCAAATCGAAGCGTTTTGTGCCATAATAGGAAAAAGAACCCGCGGCGCTCTGCCGCAGAGAGGAGGCTTGCGCTATGCCCAAGCCCTTGGTTGCGATCGTTGGACGGCCGAACGTCGGCAAGTCCATGCTTTTCAACAAACTGACCGGCCGGCGCGCCGCCATCGTGGAGGATACGCCGGGCGTGACCCGCGACCGCATTTACGGCGACTGTGACTGGAACGGCCGCGAATTCGAGCTCGTGGATACAGGCGGCATCGAGCCGAACACCGACAGCGAGATGCTGCAGTTCATGCGCCGCCAGGCCGAGCTGGCCATCGCCGCTGCCGACGTGATCGTCATGGTCACGGATGTGAAGACCGGCGTGACCGCCGCCGATCAGGATGTCGCCAATATGCTGCTGCGCAGCCGCAAGCCGGTCTGCCTCGCCGTGAACAAGTGCGACTCCGTCGGCCCCACGAACCCCGACGTCTACGAATTCTATGCGCTCGGCCTCGGCGACCCCATCGAGGTCTCCGCCGTCCACGGCCACGGCACCGGCGACCTGCTCGACTGGTGCGTTGCGCACTTCCCCGCCCCCTCCGAGCAGGAGGACGAGGGCGAGGTCATCAACGTTGCCATCATCGGCAAGCCGAATGTCGGCAAATCCAGCCTGCTCAACCGCATTCTCGGGCAGGAGCGCGTCATTGTCTCCAATGTCGCCGGAACGACGCGCGACGCCATCGACAGCTATTTTGAAAACGAATTCGGCAAATACCGCTTCATCGATACCGCCGGAATGCGGCGCAAGTCCAAGGTCGATGACGCCATTGAAAAATATTCCAACCTCCGCTCCATCGCCGCCATTGAGCGCGCAGACGTCTGTCTGATCCTCATCGACGCCGTCGAGGGCGTGACGGAGCAGGACACGAAGATCGCCGGTCTGGCCCACGAGGCCGGAAAGGCCAGCATCATCGTCGTGAACAAGTGGGACCTTGTGGACAAGGACACGAACACCATGGCTGAGAAGACGGCAGAGATCCGCCGCGACCTCAGCTATCTCACCTACGCGCCGATCATCTTCCTGTCCGCCCTGACGGGCCAGCGCGTCGGCAAGCTCTATGAGCGCATCAACGCCGTGGCCAACCAGAGCGCCATGCGCATCACGACCGGCATGCTCAATAGCATTCTTGAGGACGCCACGGCCCGCGTGCAGCCGCCCACGGACAAGGGACGCCGTCTGAAGATCTATTATATGACGCAGGTCGGCGTGAAGCCGCCGCACTTTGTCATCTTCTGCAACGACGCACGCCTGTTCCACTTCTCCTACCAGCGCTATCTGGAGAATCAGCTCCGCGGTGTCTTCGGTCTGGAGGGAACGCCCATCCGGCTGACCATCCGCCAGAAGGGCGATAAGGAGGACTGAGCATGGACTGGTGGCGCATCGTCTGCTGTGCCGCTGCGGGCTACCTGCTCGGCAGCTGCAATGGCGCTATCGTCGTGTCGCACACCTGCATGCACGACGACATCCGCAAAAAAGGCAGCGGAAACGCCGGCCTGACGAATTTTCTGCGGAACTTCGGCGGCTGGGCAACGCTGCTCGTCGTCCTGATGGATATGGGTAAGGTCGTGCTCGCCTGCCTGCTCGGCCGCTGGCTCCTGCCCGGAAACCCGCAGCTCGGGATGATGATCGCAGGCGCGATGACGGAGCTGGGCCATATTTTCCCGGTCTTTTACGGCTTCCGCGGCGGCAAGGGCATCCTGTCGAGCGCTGCACTGGCGATCATGATGGACTGGCGCATCTTTGTCATCGGCTTCAGCCTGTTTCTGATCATCGTCTTTGCGACGCACTATGTCTCGCTCGGCTCCATTCTGGCCGCCACGGCCTATGCCGTGCTGTTTGTCATCTTTTTCCCCGGGCAGCCGTGGATCTGGAGCATCGCCATTGCTATGGCCGTCCTTGCGATCTTCATGCATCGCAGCAATATTGCCCGTCTGCTCCATGGCACGGAGACAAAAACCTATCTTTTGAAATCCAAGAAAAAGTGAGGAATCTTCCATGCAGGTAACGATCGCCGGCAGCGGCGGCTGGGGCACGGCCCTTGCCATTCTGCTGCATGAAAACGGTCACGATGTCACCCTTTGGTCGCATTTCGAAACGGAGAGCAAGCAGCTCGCCGAGACCCATCAGAATCCATATCTCCCCGGCGTGACTCTGCCGGAGGGACTGCATTATTCTGCAGACCCCGCCTGCGCGCAGGGCAAGGAGATGGTCGTGTTCGCCACACCGTCGTTCGCCGTGCGCACCACAGCCCGCGCCTTTGCGCCGTACCTCGCCGAAACGCCCCTGCTCGTCTCCGTGACGAAGGGCATCGAGGAGGGTACCGGCTATCGCATGTCCGAGCTTGTCTCGCAGGAGACCGGCCGCACCGTCGTCGCCCTGTCCGGCCCCTCGCACGCCGAGGAGGTCAGCCGCGGCATCCCGACGGGCGTTGTCGTCGCCTGCCCGGAGCGGGAGCTTGCCGAGCGCGTGCAGAACGCCTTCATGTGCAGCCGCTTCCGCGTCTACACCAGCCCCGACACGGCCGGCATCGAGCTGGGCGCGGCGCTCAAGAACGTCATCGCCCTCTGCGCCGGTGTCTGCGACGGCATGGGCTACGGCGACAACACCAAGGCCCTGCTCATGACGCGCGGCCTTGCCGAGGTCGCCCGGCTGGGCATGGCACTCGGCGCGCACCGCGAGACCTTCGCCGGTCTGGCCGGTGTGGGCGACCTGATCGTCACCTGCACGTCCATGCACTCCCGTAACCGCCGCGCCGGTATCCTCATCGGCCAGGGCGTACCCGTGCAGGAGGCCATGAAGCAGGTCGGCGCCGTCGTCGAGGGCTATTATGCCGCCCAGTCCGCCTGGGAGCTGGCGCAGCGCAAGAATGTCGACATGCCGATCACCGAGGCGGCCTATGCCGTGCTCTATGAGGGCCGCGATCCGCGTGAGGCGCTCAATTCGCTCATGCTGCGCGACCGCACCTCGGAGGCAGAGGACGCCGCATGGGCACGGTGAACCGCCGTGCAGAGCTGCTGCGTTCGCTGAAGTTCACTCTGTTCTCCGCCTCGGCCGGGCTCATCCAGATCGGCGCGTTCGCCCTGTGCAACGACGTCATTCACCTGCCCGCATGGCTGGGCTATCTCATCGCGCTGGTGCTCTCCGTGCTCTGGAACTTCACGCTGAACCGGCGCTATACGTTCCGCTCCGCAGCAAGCGTGCCGCGCGCCATGGCGCTTGTCGCGCTGTTCTACCTCGTCTTTACGCCCTGCACCACCTGGCTGGAGCACTGGCTCACCGACGTGCAGCTCTGGAACGACTACCTTGTCACGGCGCTCAACATGGTGCTGAACCTCGTGTTAGAGTTCCTCTATGACCGCTTCGTCGTCTTCCGCGGAACGATCGATTCCAGAGACGCAAAATAACAAGCAAGACCTGTCTGATTTTGTTCAGGCAGGTCTTGCTTGTTATTGCAGATCCGTTCAGGCGTCGATGGTGCCTTCCAGAAGCGTCCAGCCGTCGCCGCCGAGGGGGCCGCCGTCCGTCCGCCCGAGGAAGCCGCCGCCCAGCAGGTCGAACACGCTGCCGCGGAAGCTGAATTCCGGCAAGCGGCCGACAGGCAGGCCGTCACGGCACAGATAGGCCGTCTGCACCGGTGTCGCGAAATCCCCTGCAGGCGTCATATCGCCGCCGGAGGCCACGTCGATCAGGATAAACGACCGATCGCCGAGCAGCTCGGCATAGGAATGTGTCTGTGCAATGCGCAGGCAGCCCTCCGAGGCCGAGCGGCAGGGCGCGGCGTCATAAGCGCCGCCCGCCGCGGCAGTCGCCATGCAGCCATAGCGCGCAGCCTGTGCACGATCCGCTGCGCCGCGCACAAGCACGCCGTTTTCGATGAGCGGCAGTGTGTCGCCCTCGAGCACGGAGCCCTCCGCATCAAAGAACGGCAGCCAGCTCTCAGGACGCCGGTCGACCTGCAGCGTCAGCGCGCCGGAGAAGAGCTTCTCCCCCATTTTGCCGCTGAACAGCGACGCACCGCTCTCCAGCTTCTGCACGTCGAGCAGGCCCTCGAGCTTTCCGCTCAGGAAGCTGCCCGCAAACAGGACGGGGAGCTTTTCCTTCGGCATAGGCACCTCGTTGCGGTAGGCACGCAGGGAACGGCGCGCGGCCTCCAGCCCGTCGATGGCCGCATTGCCGCGGCTCGTCCAGCCGATGCCGGTGTCAAATACGTTCGGCGATGCCTCGTCCTTCACGACCAGATTCAGGAACGAACCGCTCTGCCTGTCGTTGAGCCTGCGGCCGAGGTCATTTTCCAGCCGCACCCGCTCGGAAAGCGCCACGATCTTATTGGAAAACACAAAGCCGGGGCATTCCTCACGCAGATGTGCCAGCAGAGCCTCGGACTGCTCCAGCAGCTCACGCTCCTCCGGCATAACGCCGGTCTCGCGGCTGCGGACCAGAGCGCCAAGCGGCTCCGGGTGGGAAAGACCGGCAGTGAGCGCGCGCTGCGCGGCCTGCCATGTTGCCTCGTCCGGCTCGCCAAACACGCCGCTGATGCCGAGCTTTCCGCCATCATACACGCGGCAGCCGCTGCGGACGATGTGCTTGCGGCGCACCTCCGTCACGGCGCCCTCGGAAATATTCAGAGAAACCTCGCTTCTCTCGATCTGATAAAGCTCCTTTTGCATCTCCGTCTCCTCCTTACTGCACCTTCAGGCCGCGCACCCGCAGGTACGGCCCGCCGAACGCGACGCGCAGCGGCCACTGCTCCATTTTGCCGCAGCCGCCCGTGAACAGGCTGCGCAGCTCCGTCTCGGCCGTCGCGCCGTCGATCTGATGCAGCGTCTGCATCACATTGCCGGAGATCACGCTGACCAGTACCGGCTCTGCCAGTTTTCCGCCGCGGATGCGGTAAGCGCGCGCCGGAGCGATCGTAAATGTCGACATGCCGGAGCCGTGGAAGAAGTCCGGGATATACAGGCCGCCCTCGGCCCCCCGCAGCAGGCTCTCAAACGTGTCCGTGCCGCCCGCGATCCAGGTGGAGGTCATGCGCACGATCGGCTCGAACTCGAAGCTGATGGCGCGGGCGTTGCCCGTGACCGCCTCGTCCAGCGCAGCGGCCGTCGCTGCGGAATGCAGGCGGCCGGTCAGCACGCCGTTTTTCACCAGATAGGTGTCGCGCGCGCGCGTGCCCTCGTCGTCATAGGGGCAGTAGCCGGAGCCGTTCGGCACGCCGGAGTCCAGAATGCTCAGGCCCTCCCAGCCGACCTGCTTGCCCAGCTCCCACTCCCGGCGCATCGTCTCGGAGCCGAGCATGAAGTCCGACTCGCTCTTGTGGCCGAAGCTCTCATGGGCAAACACACCGGCGACCGTCGGCGAGAGCACGCAGGTATATTCCCCCGGCTCCACGGGGACGGCGTGCATGGCATAGTTCACGTCCTCCGCAATGGCCGCGCGCAGGCCCTCCTGGCAGCCCTGCAGGCCCGCGAAATCCGATGCATAGCGCTGCCGGCCATTCGTGAACGGCGCGTTCGCGCCCGTGACGGTATAGCCCAGCGCGATGCCGCAGTGCTGATAGTCCTGCCGGATATCCGCGCCGAGCGAGGAGCGGAACGTCTTATCCACATGCACGTCAAGATAACGCGCACGGGTGGCAGCAAGCCCGCTGCGCTCCAGCAGGGGCTGATAGGTTCGCATCAGCGCCAGCTTCTGATCCAGCGGCACGTTCCGCAGGTCGCCTGCCTGCCAGCGCAGCACACAGTCACGGTTTACCTCAAAGCGGCGCACAACGGGGTCGTCGCCGATGGCCGGGTTCGGCTCTGCCATGGCGGCCAGCGTATCAAGCTCCTGCTGCAGACGGTCCGGCTCCGTCGTGGCGCTGTTATACCAACGCTTTCCATCATAGACGCGCACAAATGCGCCGCGGCGGCGGCTCTCGGTGCACTGCTTCAGCTCGCCGTCCTCGAGTACGAGCGTCGTTTCCGCCACGTCCTCCACACGGACATCCGAATATAGATCCCTGGGAAATTTCAGCATAAGCATTTCCTCCTTTTCCGGCATTCTATCATGCGGAGCACGCCGTGTCAATCAGCAACGGACCGGTTCTTTTACGATACCGCCGTCCTCGACCGTCAGGTCCTCGGAATACTCCACGCGATCGATCACGCAGCCCGCGCCGACGCGGACAAAGCGCCCGCGGACGACGGCCGCCTGCGTATCGAGCAGCTCGAGCGTGTCGCCCTCGATGGACTGGGCCTCCAGTGCGCGCTTGCGGCGGCCGAGCGAGATCACATGGGCGTCCTGTACCACGCGGAGCGTCGTGCAGCCGATATCGCCCGCCTGATACAGACCTCCGCGGGACAGGATGATCTCCCCGGCGTTGAGCAGACCGTCGATCCGGAACACGCCGGAGGCATGGAAGCGCTCGGCCTCCACAGCCGGGGCGCGCAGCGAGCCCGCGATCTCAAGCTCCTCGGCATGGATGTCGCCCTCTGCGGCGCAGCTGCCGCTGAAGCGGGCCTTGCCAAGCTGCATGCCGCCCTCGATCTTTGCCGAGCCGGAGCACTGCAGCGTTCCCGTGCAGTGCAGCGACTGTGCCTTCACGCTGCCGGAAAAGCGGCCCTCCTGCATGGCAGCCTCGCCCGCGACCTTCACCGAGCCGCTGCAGCGGACCTCACCGGCGCAGGAAAGCGCGCCCTCGATCTTTGCGGAGCCGGAGCACTGCAGGGTGTCGCACCGCAGGTCGCCGTCCACGCGCAGGCTGGCGCTTACGCGCACCTCGCCGTATTCCCCGCCGTCAACGCGGGTCGAGCCGGAACAATTCAAATTCTGTTTCATTTCTGATGAACTCCCTTCTGCTTTGGCAGGAGCTCCTGCGCCTGCCCGTCCACGATCAATGTAATGCTTTTCAGTTCCTCCAGCCGGAAGCGGCGGCTGGTAAAGCGGTCCGTCACGATGAGCCAGTTTTCTGGGGCCTGCCGCTCCGGTTCCCGGAGCTTTTCGGCCAGATCCTCCAGCGAGGTATCCCCGCGCTGCAAAATCTGCTCCACGCGCGGGCAGATCTGCGCCCGGTGGAAAAACGTCTCCTGCCCGGTCGGCGTCGCCCGGCGCAGGAACCAGTCCTCCGGGATGAGACCCATGCGCTTCCAGCGGTACAGCGCGCCATAGGATACGCCGTACTGCTCCAGCAGCTCGCGCTTGGAAATGAGGTCTTCCATTCGCATCCTCCCTCCGTAACATTGTTACGCCATCATAATAGCATAACATTGTTACGCTGTCAAGCACAAATTTTGGCGCAGGCGGGAGCACCTGCGCATAGACTATCTCAGGGCAGTACGCAAGGGCTGCCCAAACCCGATTCAGGAGGTACCTTATGGCAGCAAGCGGAACCCTGCAGGCGCGAGCCTTTGCTTCCAACGCGCAGCTCCCGCTGCCCGGCGTAGCCATCCGCATCACGGAGCGCACGCCGGAGGGCAGCATGAAGCTGCTTGCCCTGCGCATCACGGACGAAAGCGGCATGATCGGCCCCATCGTCATCGAAGCGCCCGAGCGAGCGGGCAGTCAGGCCCCGGGAACGGGGCAGCCGTTCACGCAGGTGGACCTGTCGGCGGAGTGCCCCGGCTACGAGCAGATCCTCGTGGAGGGCATCCAGATCTTCGCCGGGGTGCGGGCCATTCAGGAGCTGGCCATGATCCCCTACCCGCAGTATCCGGAGTATTACAACCTGACCGAGGTCTTCCCGATCTCGCCGCAGGCGCTGTAGGTGGCGGCCATGGTAACGGTCACTCCCTACATTCCCGCGCAGATCACCGTGCATCTGGGGCCGCCGACCGCCTCGGCCGCGAATGTGACGGTGTCGTTTGCGGACTATGTCAAAAACGTCGCCTCGAGCGAAATTTACCCGACGTGGGAGGACAGCGCCCTCGTCGCCAACATTCTGGCCATCATTTCCTTTGCCCTCAACCGCGTTTATACGGAATTCTACCGCAGCCGGGGCTATGATTTCGACATCACGTCCTCGACGGCCATCGACCAGAAATTCATCAACGGGCGGAATATTTTTGAAAATGTCGGCCGCCTCGTCGACGAGCTGTTCAACACCTATCTCCGGCGGCAGGGCTTTGTGGAGCCTCTGGCCGCCAAATTCTGCAATGGAACGACCGTGACGTGCGACGGTCTGAGCCAGTGGGGCTCACAGGAGCTTGCACAGCAGGGGCTGAGCTCCGTGGAAATTCTCCGCCGCTATTACGGCGAGGATATCGAGATTGTCCGCAACGCGCCCATGCGCGGCTACGCCCCCTCCTACGGCGGAACGCCCCTGCGCCGCGGCTCGCGTGGGCCGCAGGTCGTGCAGCTGCAGGTCATGCTCAACCGCATCGGGCAGAACTACCCCGCCATCCCACGTGTTGCGTCCGTAGACGGCATTTTCGGCACGCAGACGGAAAATGCCGCGCTGGCCGCACAGCGCATCTTCAATCTGGACCCGGACGGCATCGTCGGCAAGGGCACGTGGTATCAGCTCGTGCGGCTGTATGTCGCGGTGACGGAGCTGTCAGAGCTGGCCTCGCAGGGGCAGACGTTCTATGCCGTGAACTGGCAGTATTCCCGCGTACTGCGCGAGGGCAGCACCGGTGAGCCGGTGCGCGTGCTGCAGTATATGCTGCAGGTCATCGGCTCGTATATCAACGACGTCCCCATGCCGCCGCAGACCGGCATCTTCGGCGAGTTAACGGCCAACAGCGTGCGGGCCTTCCAGCGCTTTTCCGGTCTGGCCATTGACGGCATCGTCGGCGAGCAGACGTGGAACGCCATTTTCGACCGTCTCGCCGGGATCGCCGAGACCGGGCCGCTGCCGCAGGATGTGGCACAGGAGATCGCAGAGGAGGTCGGCTATCTCGTGCAGGCCGAAGTGATCCCGAATTTCCCGGGACAGATCCTGCGCCTCGGCGACAGCGACACATAAAAGGAGGAAAGCCATGCAAATGCCCATCCGTTCCCTGCAGTCCATGCTGCGCCTGCTGCAGCGCCATGCCGGGAAGCCCACAACCGTCGTTCCTGACGGCATTTTTGGCCCGGAGACGGCCCGTGCTGTGCGGGAATTTCAACAGCAGAACGGCCTGCCCGTCACCGGAGCGGCCGACCTTGCGACGTGGAACGCCGTTGCGAATGCCGCGCGCGAGGCGCACATCCACCATGGCCCGGCCGAGCCGCTGCGCCCGCTTTTTCAGCCGATGCAGACCATCTCCCCCGGCGAGCAGAACATGCACCTGTACCTTGCTCAGGGCATGCTGCAGGCCCTGCGGCACTACTATGACGGCATGCCGCCCGTTTCCGTGACAGGTCGGCACGATGAAGCTTGCACCGCCTGCCTCAAATGGCTGCAGGCCCGCTGCGGCCTGCCCGTGACCGGCGAGCTGGACCGGCGGACCTGGCAGCATATGGTGCGGCTGTATGCCCAGACCGTCGGCGACGGGACCGGGTCCTATCCCGTCCGGATCACCCAGCCGGAGGGTGCGCAGACGCCGCAGCGCGTCTGAAGCGCTCCGCAGCGAAGCAGAATTTCTTTGCCGGAAAAGTCCAAAGGGCTTTTCCGGCAAACGGTCACGGCAGTCCGCAGCCCAACCGTGCGGCGCAGTCATAGCCCGGAGCCAGGCCCCCCGTGCTGCGGTGGATATAGGCATCCACGCCCTCGCGGAGCACCGGCGCAAACAGGAATTCTCCGCTGCGCGTGGCCAAAAAGTCCCGAATGAATGCCTCGGCCGTTCTGCGGCTGCCGCGGCAGTTCTCCCGCAGGAAGGCGACATAGTGATCCTCGCAGGACAGGCAATACTGCCAGCTGCTGCCGGTGTAGGTCCCGTTGCCGAACAGCACATCCCCGCCCAGAACGACGCCGCGCATTGCCTCGACGCTGGCAAGCACCCGAAAGATCTGCGGCTTTGTCCAGGCCAACTCTCCGCACGGAAGCTGTACCGCCCCGCCGAGGGCGCGCAAATCCCAACTCATATTCTTTCCCCTTCCCGTTTTCCGATTCACAGGGAATCCCGCATTGCTGCCCGGATTCGCCGTTATTTTTAGAATATCGAAATTTTAATGGAATGTCAAGCAATTTTTTGCGCAGAATAACGCGATTTTTGTCGATATTTGTCGAGAGTGTTGGGGTTTGTCCCAGCGTGTAATGTAGATATACAACGCATCCGCTTTCGCAGAAGCCTTCTTTTTCGCAAAGGCCATTGTATTGGGGCAAAATGGGTGCTATCATAATGCTGTTGCAGTTAGTATTCGCTAACCTTATCTGAAACAAACGGACAGAAACGGGAGATCGAACTATGAAAATTCCGGTATTCGGTGCAGGCGTACTCGGCTGCAATCTGGCACGGAATTTCTTCTGCGCCGGGAAGGACGTGAAGCTGCTGGCACGGGGCAGCTGGGCAGAGGAGATTCAGAAAAACGGCCTGCGGATCAAAGACAAATTCTCACCCCGGATGTGCTGCTCTTTGTCTATGCCGCCCTCTCCGGAATTATGGCGCTGTTTCTCCGCTAAGAACATAAAGCTCCCGCTGCGAAACCCGCAGCGGGAATGAAATTATGTCTTCGGCCGAGTCAGCCGTTTCTGCTGCAGCTCCGCACGGAGCAGAATGCCGAGCGTCAGGCAGAAATCCGGATCTTTCAGATCTCGGCCAAGCATCTGCGTGATATGGGCAAGGCGATCGAGAAGCGTCGAGCGGTGCAGATAGAGAGCCGCTGCCGTTCTGGTGACGGAAAGGTTGTTGTCGAGGTAGACGCGCAGCGTCTCCAGATACGAGACCTGCGAAGCTTCGTCATGCGCTTTGAGCTTTTTCAGCCCGTTCGGATAATAGACCCACGAGGGTCGCCCTGACAGCGCACCGGACAAAAGCTGCGGCAGCAGATAGTCCTGAAAATAAAAGACCGTGCCGTTTCCATCCTGCAAAAAGCCGTTCTGCAGGGCGCTGGTAGCCTGGAACCATGCCTGATTTGCCTCATACAGATTGGAAAACACACCGGATACGCCGCAGACCAGGCCGAGTCTGTCAAGCAGCGGCAGGAGCTGCGCCGTTGTCTCACATTCGGCCTGTGCGGCGGGTAGAAATGCGGCGACGGTACGCTCGTACTCAAAGGCCATCGCGCCGGTGTACCGTTCTTCCAATGCGGCGGAAAGATACGTGCCGGGCAGCGGCGCTGCCCCACGCTTTGGCTGGAGGCGGACACAGACCCAGTCCGTTTTCCCGTTTTCCTGACTGAGCGCACGCCGCAGCTCAAAATCGACAGGCTGCCCTGCGATAACGCTGCGCAGGGCGCGGCGTACGGCGGAGCGGGTGCTGGCAAGCGTCGGGTTCTGCTGGACAGCCTGCCGCAGGAGCTTTGCAAGGAAGATCGAAAGCGCGCGGTCAAAATCTTGAAGCGGACGGAAGGCCTCAAACACCGTCAGGCAGCCGAGGTATTCCTCCTGATCGAATACGTTGACCGACAGCGTCCGAATGCCCTGCAGCTCCAGCAAAAGCGGATCATGCACATGAGTGGAAAGGTCGTGCAGAGATAAAAAGGTTGCCATCTTCTCTGCGTCAAATGTCTCGGTATCCAGCCGGATGCCGAGATCCTTCTGAAAGTATTCCTCGTCCGTCACGGCAAGATACCGGAAGTCTGAGCCAATGAGCAGCATGGGGTTTTCAAAGATTCCCCGACTGACCTCCAGCATTTGCGGCAGGCTTGCGCCGTGGCGAAGGATATGCCACAGCCGTTCCTCCCATGCCTCATACCGGTCAAAAATGTGCTGCACCAGATTGAACACGCGAAAAATATCCGTATCTGCTTCGACCACAATCACACTGCACCGGTCATAGAACCCATTCAGGTTCCAGTGCTGCCCCAGACAGACGAGGCACACGTTTGCACTGAGCGACGGACGTGTCGGCAGATGATCGGCCGAGCAAACGTAGACGCGGTTCCTCTCAAACGTTTTTGTCCGGTCAAGGTAAAATTCCGGCCGGCTCAGTGTCAGCTCCTGACTGCCTGCGCCATGCAGCTCGACCGTCTTCAGCTCCTCCTTCAGCCCCCAATAGAGAATACCCGCGCACAGTTTCATGGGATGTTCCCCTCCGATCACTTTTCACTCCCGTTTTCGTTTTTTATTATATGCCGTCCGGAAGCGGCTGTCAATGGAAGACCATATCATTTGTATGGTTCCGTATTCATACTATTTGCTATATTTTCTGTTTTGCACAAAAACAAACCATACAAATTGTATGATTTGTCGGCGTACAAACTGTACGGTGCAGAGCAGAAAAAAACGCGCAGTTTGCAGCATTTTCGCCGCACTGTCTATTTTTTATAATAAGAGCGGCAATACAGAAAAAGAGACAGGAGGAATACCATGCTAAAAGAAAAACTGGAGCAGCGGAAATGCTTCCCGACCGCATGGGGCAAGCTCATTACGGAAGAAGAGGCCTACCGCCAGCTCAACCGTCAGATCGCAGCAATGACCGCAAATTTATTTCAGGTCATGCGCATCTTCGAGCCGAGCTGGGAAAAGCGCACGGAAGCCATCTGCGACATCGCCAACATGATGAACATGGCGGTCGCGGGCACACCGGAGGAACAGAAGGACTACGTCAACGCTTCGCTCTATGAGGCGTTCAACATCCCGGAGCTGTGCGAGAAATCGAGCTGGCTCGGCGGCATCACCGGTGACTCCGGCGACGAATGGGAAAACATGGCAGGCCGTGTCGTACAGTTCACGCGCAACCGCGTGGAAAAGGAGCTCGATACCTGCCCGTGGGACATCGTCGGCAGTGAGCTGTGCAACATGACGACCAGCATGTTCACCGCAAACTTTGACCTCGCATCCTCCAACGGTACGGAAAACGAAGTTGCCCTCAACATGTGTCAGGCCCGAGGCTGCGGCAACAAGCACTGCCGCGTCGTGGCGGAGCGCCGCGACGTGTACGGCCTTCCCAAGCAGGGATGGCTCGACCACATGCAGCAGCCCGTCGACCCCATCCACGACACCCCGCGCGAGCGCATGGTCAAGGAAGGCCAGTGCCTGCGCAACGGTCAGTACACGCAGAACTTCGGCGAGGAAACGTCGCTCGAAAAAGCGTACCACTGGGTCGCGCAGATGGGCTGGGTCTGGTCCATCCAGTTCCCGATGATGGCCATCAAGGACATGGCGCCCGACGAGGATGAGTTCCTGCGCGTGTTCCGCATCGTCTTTGCAACAGCAGGCAAGAACCAGTTTATCGATCCGTTCGCCAAAGAGGGTCTGCGCAGCTACCTCGGCGTGCCGCACGAGATGGACGAGAACGACGGCCGGATCCTCGGCGGATATATCCGCTATATGCTCGACGTGCAGCAGGTGCCGTATGAGATGGTGCGCTGGACGAAGGACGAGACATGGATCAAAGTCAAATCGGAGGACTTCACCGCGCGCTACGAAATGGCCCCGCTTGACGAGCTGGTCGATGCCTACGAGGCGCAGTGGAACGGTGCGGCCAAGACGCTGGTCAGCCCGGAATGGTCCTGCGTCATTGAAGACCGCGACGAGGAAGATATGTATATCAAGGTCATCCGCAAGGAAGACCTGCGGATGCTGTAAGGAGGTGCCGAACGATGTTATTCAGAGAAGATACAGTCGCGCGCGCCGACGCCGAGGCCATCCGCAAGGGTGTAGGCTTCTACCGCTGGACGCATGATCTGGTGGAGATCACCGGCAAGGACGCACTGGAAGTCCTGCAAAAAATTTATATCAGCGACATTTCCAAGGTCGCCGTCGGGCGCTCGAAATACACCGCCTCGCTGGACGAAAACGGCGAGATCATCGACGACGTGATCGTCGTGCACATGGCGGACGGCCTGTATTGGGTCTCCGACCTCTACGGCCCGCGCCTGCTGCCGTGGATCGAGCAGCACAAGGGAGAGGCTGATATTCACGCGAAGATCATCACCTACGACTGGGATATGTACGCCGTGCAGGGCCCGGACAGCCTCAAGGCGCTGGAAGCGCTGGAAGTGGACGACGACGCGCCGGAGACAGAGGACAGGCCCGCGACCGGCTGCGTCCTCATCTCCGGCGGCGACGCCTGGCTGCGCACCGGGCCGGGAACGCAGTACGACAAAGCCGGCGTGGCAAAGAGCGGCGACAAGCTCGCCTACGCCAACGAAGATAACTGGGTGCCCGTGTTTGTCGAAGGAAGGCTGTTGTGGGTGTCCGGGAAGTACGCGAGATTGGAGGGATAACCATGAGCGAGACGATTGTTGTCGCACTGATTACCGGCGGCCTATCTCTTCTTGGCTCCATCATCGCGCAGCGCCGTCAGACCAGCCTCACCATTTACCGCATCGACGAATTGGAGGGCAAGGTTTCCAAGCACAACAACCTCATCGAGCGCACCTACAAGCTGGAAGGCCGCGTGCTGGAGGCGGAGCATGACATCCGCGATCTGAAGAACAGGAGGGATGCGCAATGAAGGAAAAGCTGCTCAAATGGCTGCGCGCCGCCGGCGTGCGGGCGCTGAAGACCGTGGCC
>OGYY01001661.1_pt1 | contig 18636 bp, 19 predicted proteins | sample 1576671 | NCBI WGS metagenome assembly OGYY01 (sample SAMEA3541593, study PRJEB24748) | human gut metagenome | biome: human gut; feature: human-associated habitat; material: faeces | place: China | collected 2012 | reverse complement strand
GAAGAAATATCACTTACAGGAAGACCATGGTGCTGCTTTTGCAGAAGAGCCAACACCGGCCTATCATGAAAATACTACAGTTGTACTTCCTGGAAAAAAAATCGCCGAAGATAACTTCGATGATGATTTTGAATGGGATAGAATACCTGCAGGATGGGGACCTATCAACGAAGAAGAAGCCATAGCCCGTATAGAGGCCATAGAAGCCGACATAGAGCAAAATGGTCTCATTGACGAAGAGGATATGATAGAACATCTTAAAGCAAAGGGATTATGGCTTATATAAAACCATCTAAGCCATTTAACCAGGAGCTAGAAAAAGTGTTAGCCTATGCTCTATTTGAATTTGGAGTTACCACAGTAAAGCGATTTAACCAAGCATACCAAAGCATTCGAAATCGCTTGGCTATTCACCCTTACTCTTCGCCAAAAGAACCTCTTCTGAAGAGTTTCTTACGTTCATACCGTAGTGCCATCATCATGAAAAATTGGAAAATCATCTATCGGTATGATGAAGAATACGATAGAATTATCCTTGTTGACTTATGGGATATGAGAAGAAATCCCAAGTACCTGATTAGACAGTTCAGAAGAAAACTATAAAAAAGCAGCCAACCTTCAATATCCCAATTGAAAGTTGGCTGTTTCTTTTTCTAACACCTTATTTAAGGACTTAGATGGTTTAATCTAAGCCATAAAACTTTAGTTTTAAGATGTTCTATCATTTCTTTTTCACCAAAACATAGATGATGACGGGAGCGCCGAACAGCGGGGTGACGGCATTCAGGGGGATGATGCCACCATCCGACGGAAGGGTGCAGAAGAGATTGCAGAGAAGGGCTATGGCTGCACCCGTCAGCATCGTAACGGGCAATAGTCGGCGATGATTCTCCGTGCCGATGATGAGGCGGGCGATATGCGGCGTTGCCAGGCCGATGAAGGCGATGGGACCGCAGAAGGCGGTAATCACAGCCGTAAGAAGACCGGTGATGATGAGCAGAACGATGCGCAGACGCCTGATGTTGAAGCCCAGATTCTCGGCATACTGTTCGCCTAACAGCATGGCGTTCAGCGGTTTTACAAGGAGCAGAGACGCAGCCAGGGCAATGAGGGCTAACGGGATAAAGAACATCATCTGCTGGGTCGAAACATTACCAAAGCTGCCCATGCCCCAAACCATATACGATTTCACGCCCTCTGCCGTGCTGAAGAAATTGAGCAATGAGATGGCGCTGCTGGCAAGATAGCCCACCATCAGTCCAATGATGAGCAGTACCGTATGGCTGCGCACAATGGCAGAAAAGAAGGTGATGATGCCCATCACCACCATAGCCCCTATAAAGGCTGCGATGAGGATAGCCAGGAAACCGCCGATGGCATAGTTGCCGGCATCGCCCAGAAAACCTACCCCTAAATCATCCAGGGCTATATTGCCGCCAAAGGCAAGCATCACGATGGCTACCGCCAGTCCGGCTCCGCTGCTGATACCGAATACGTCAGGACCCGCCAGAGGGTTGCGGAAGGCTGTCTGCAGGAGCAAGCCGCTCGTGGCGAGGGCTGCGCCCGAAAGTAAAGCGGCAATCGCCGCCGGCAGTCGCGATTCTAACAGAATATAGCGGTAGGTTTCGTCAGTCTGAGAGCCCGAAATAATCGCCCCCACGTCCTGCCATGGGATGTTTACACTCCCCCATGCCAGGTTGGCGAAAAACAGTATAATAATGGCGATTGCCCCTAAAACGATGGTTTTCATTCACTAAAACTATTTCTTGTAAAATCTCTGATTAAAGCCCTATTTCTTATAGAATCTCAATTTACCGAACCGCTCGCCATGAGCCAGGATGATGAACTCTCTGAGCAGCAGTTCGGGATGGAAACTCGTAAGCTCGAAATAAGGTACCGTAGAGGTATCTACCTGATAGATATTACCCCGGTTGAAGGCAGCAAGAGCCTTGTAGCCGTCATATTCCTGAAGCAGTTGAGCCTGCGACAAAGGGGCACCACCGAAATACTTGAACGCCCATACATCCACCTGCTTTCCCTTCGCCAAGATTTGCTCCGGACTCATCGCCAGGCTTCCGCTGTGCTGATCGTCCTCGAAGATATAACGGGCGTTGGCATCCTTCAGCAGAATACCGATAGTACTCTGACCTCCAGGCACATACCATAAATTGCCCGTCTTTCTTTCGGTCAGGATGGAGAGGCCCTTCGGATACCCGGCTGCCTCAACTTTCAGCTTCAGATATTCCTTTTCTATCTTCGCAAAGAGCGAATCTGCCTTTGGTTCGCAAGAACCCGATATTCCGTTACTTTTTCCCTCTTCCCTCTTCACTCTTCCCTCTTCATTTCCAAAGAGCATGCCGTAGAATTTCATCCATTCCGCCCTGCCTAGTGGCGAAGACTCCATATAGTCGGCAGCCTCGATGATGGGGATATGCAGTTTGTCGAGCTTGCCATATCCACCGCTGTTCTCGAAAGGCGAAAGTAGGATGGCTTCGGGTTTCAGGGCGATGATGCGCTCGATATCGGGTGCCATGCTCGAACCGCAATCCACAATAGGATTCTGAGCAGAAGTATTCCCAGAAAGAGCAGCCCTCTTCTTTACATCCGGAATATTGATGTAATCGAGGTCGCAGACACCACGGATGGCCTGCTGGCAGCCCATTTCGTACATCAGCTGGCAATGGGGAGCGATGAAAACAGCACTCCTCTCCACCGGTGTGCGCACGGTATCGGTAGTGCATCTCGCCCCCGTGCTGCGCCTTCTGGCAAGCATCGCCACCGTCTTATCCCCCTCCTTTCCCTTCGGAATCAGGATGTAGCGATGCAGCATCGTTCCCGCCTTCCAGGGGTTGGCGATGATAGCCTCAGCATACTGATAATCAATGTCTTCTGCAGCATCGGAATTCTCTTCCCCATCGCCATGCTTCACGATGGTAAGCAACTTGGCGTACTTCATCTCCAGGGTATCGCCAGCCTCCGCAGCAGCAGCCGTCTTTCCTCCCTGGCATGCCGCCATCAGCAGAGCCGCCGTTGCCCCACACAAAAGAATATACAGTTTTTTCATAATCTTACAAAATATGTGTGCAAAGATACGAAGAAATCTCCATTTTCCGTTTGTTTTCTCGAATATTCTTTGTACTTTTGCCCTCAAATTTAACTAACACTACAATTTAATAAGTCAAAATGAAGAAGATTATCTGTGGCATAGCCCTTTTATTCAGTACATTGATGGTCGCCGGTGCGCATACCTGCTGTCATAATTCAGCACAGAAATGCGGCTGCAAGAGAGGTTATCCAGACCATCCGCGTTATCGTGATCAAGGTAGATTATAAGGACTAAGAATAATTGAAAATAATATGATGATTTTTACGCAATGAAACTTCTGGGAAGCCGAGAAAATGCAGTTTTTCTTGCCAAGGTATCCCTTACCCCATTTCCTCCACCACTTCCACCACTACCTCGCTGCCCCTGACCATCGCCTTCTTCACGCGGTCGAAGAGCAGGAGGAAGCGTTCCTGACTCTTGAGTACGAAGCCGGGCGCATGGGCCTCGCCGATGAGGATACCACCCTGGCGCAGACGGAACGGACCATTACCCGGCTGCATCATGGGACAAGGAAGGGCATGAAGCTCTTCCAGACACCCGAACTCATGACTCTTGCGCTCCATGCGGCAAAGCTTGCAGGTTTCGGGGAGAGGAAGAGAGGAAGATGAAGAAGAACCATCCCTTATCGGTTCGAGGAAAAGCATCTGGCGGGCGAAACATTTGCATTTAGCCACCATGATGTGATATTCACCCGACTCCAGACAGCCACCCTCGCGCTCCATCGTATCACAAATGTACTGATGGCCTACAACGATACCCTGACGATTAACTACTTCCTGACTAAGGCGACCAACAATGGCGCCATGATCTCTACGAAAACGATTTAAAAACAACTTCATCATAACACGCAACAACTTAAAAACAACAATAGAAAAACATTTGAAATTCACATTCACTTTCACATTTTCTGAACGTAAAACGACTGGTAATAATCAGACAAATCCTTGCAACCTTCCGGCAACTGATGGTACACCAGCTGAGGGAACATTTCCTTCAGTTTCATATAAAGACCAATGCCCGGCTTGTCCTGATCAGGCCACATGTGAAGATTCCTTCCCGCTAAAAGATTGCGACATTCTTCATTACAAAGCGTAGCACTCGGGATGGCTATTGCCTTGTAACCCATAGACATAGCGCTCCAGCAGTCGGTACATCCCTCGGTAATAACCAATGGTTCTTTTTCTGTCACCTGCGGCAAAATCTGCATCCCATATACCATCGGCTTGCTACCTGGTGCAAACTTAAACCGCGGTTTTTCTTCAGTCTTATCTCCCAGATATCTGCTCTGAACCGTCAGCAGATTGCCATGAACGTCATAATAGGGAATCAACAGGGAAGGACCATCAAAAAACTTTCCACCAAAGCGATAGCCAGCAATGGAGAAATCTGTGCTCACCACTCTACACCAATAGATATATTCCGGGCGCAACTTTCTCTGATAGAACAGGAAATCCTTGGCTTTATCTGTCAGTTTCTTACCCATGAGCATACGCATCAGATAATCTACGTCAGGCTTATGCTGAAACTCGCCTCTGAGATTGAGTCTGTCCGTATCACATTCAGATTTTCTATGCCCAGCAACAGTTTTATTCCGATGAAGCACATCCTTACGGTTTCCCGCAGAATGATTACCGGTGCTGATATTGAATCTTCTGCACAGCCATTGGCAAGCCTCCGAAAAAGAGAGATTCTCCCGTTTCATAACCAGGTCGATATTATCTCCACCCCACCCGCATGCAAAGCAATGACAAGTGTTGGTGGAAGTCCAGAAATGCAAACTCGGATGGGTATCATTATGACTGATACAAAGGGCATTATGATACCGCAAACCCATTCCCAATTCATCAGCAACCTCCAGGATGCTGATAGCTCTAAGTTTAGAGAGCGTATTCGAATCTATATATTCTGCCATCTTCTAATTGTCTTTTTTAATATTACCATCACCAATAGTACCTTTCTGCTGCGTCTTTCTAAGCACCTTTCTATCCTCGCCCTTTGCCGGTTTTTCGAGCCATCCCCATCTGCGCCAGTTGCACACCATGTTACGGGCAGGCGTCTTGAGCTCCTTCTGCTTCAGAAATTCCTCCAGGAACTGATAAGAGAATTCCTGCGGTAACTCGCTGAAATAGTCTACAGTATGATAAGGCTCTCCTTCGCCCTCGGCAGAAATCTGCTCGAAAGCCTTGCCCCACCGCTGCAACATATTCTGCAAGATGCGGTCGGCACAAGCCAGATAGGTCTGCCTGACCAGTTTCCGGATTTCCTTCTCGCTCTTCTTCCCTTCCACTTTGTAAAGCACTTGCATGAGGGCAGCGATGCGGAAGGCTGAAACCGAACTGCGCTTGTAGAAGACATCCATCGACTTAGACATGGTTTTCACCACCTGCTGGCGGCAGTCGTTACACCATTTTACCACCGTCTTGTAGAGCCAGCTCATATCTTCCTCTATCTCCTGATGGAATTTTCCATCTTCCTCGTAGCACAACCCGAAGAGCTTGTCCAACGTATTCTCCAGCTCATTACGCTGCATATCGGTCAACGCCTGAAACTGTGGCGGATTGTCGCCCAGATGACTGATGAGCGGGCATAAGATGGTTCGGGTTACAGCACCGCCCTCAATGGCAGCCTTGTTCATATATCTGCTCACCGCACTCTGGGTGCCGCAGAAAACGAACGACAGCAAGGCATCTACCATGGCACTATAGCTGGATTCGCTCATGAAATCCTGACCATATACGCTGCCCAGATCGTAAGCCGTCTTGATAACCTGCGAGAGATCGGCAAACTGGCGCTTGGCAGAATGCACGATGGCAGAAATCTCATCGGCAAATTCGAAGAGCGTCTTCGGAGCACCATAAAGTTTGACGGCAGCATCGCATCGCTTGATGAACATGGTGAGCGATACGGTTTCGGGCAGGATGGTGATGTCGGTCTTCGGTTCGGGTGGCAGCTTGCCATCCTTCTTTCCCTGGCGTCGCTTCAGGGCAGCATACTCCTGCTCCTTGGCTCTCATTTCGCTGTCGCGCTCGATGAAAGGTTTCATCAGGGTACGCATGATATATCTGGCAAACGACTTTCCGCTCGACTGCTCGCCCTCTACGATGACCTGCAACACGATGGCCGACTTTTCTCCCTGATTATCATACACATACTGTATTCTGACACGTGTAAGATAAACGCTGAGCATGGCAGCAGCCACCACCAGCGTAGGATACTTGAGGTCAGAAGGCGAAGTGATCATCCATTCTCTGATGCCCGACGGATAATCCTTATCGGCAATCAGGTGATGCATGGGCATCTCTTCATTCTCTTCAGCCTGTTCAGCCAGCTTTTTTCCTATCAACCCAGATGATACCTTGTTATTGATTCCGCCCTTGGTATCCTCAGGCTTTGCCACTGGATTAGTCCGAGACGCTTCCTGTGGAGGTATTTTCTTTCCTTTTTCCATAATCCCAATCATTGATTATTTCTGAATGCAAAAGTAAGGAAAAAAAGCCTCCCCGGCAATAGGCGTCCTGCCGGTTCGCCTCCTACTAAGCCTCATCGCCGGCAACTAAGCCTTCCGCTAAGCCTCCAGCTCATCTGAAGGCATAAAAAAAGCACTTTCTGCTTGCAAACGAAGCAAAAAGTGCTGATACTGTATTATTTCTAAAAAATATTCTGTTCAGATATGTTCCTATTCTTTTATATTATCACCCCCACTGACATAAGAAAGAACCAAACGGCGAACCACGGCATGAATGTCTTCATTAGGGAACTTCTGGCGATATTTCTCCGTAAGGTCTTCGCAGAAATACATCTTGCTATGAACCGTAGAAGCAGGAATAGGTTGCTGTATAAACACATCGTATGTTGCAACAGGCTTGCCATCCTTTGTGTCGACAGGCACAATATCCATCTTATACCAAGCATTTGCAGATGTGGCAGGGAACAATCTATAATTGTCATTACTCTCCACTTTACCAGCGATGTCCAGTATATATCCGTCAGCAGACTTATCGTCCTCAGGATTCACCGCATATAGCATACATAAAGCAGCAAGCGTCGAGTGTTTTTTCATGATAAACTGATATTTCTTGCTTCCTCCAAAAGGAGGGTTTGCCTTCAAATCCTGCTCTATATCCTCACGAATTTGTGGCGCATCCACCACAAACTCTACTTCGCCAGTATAATTGACGACAGTTTTCGATGACTGTGGATGTGGATTCGGCTGAATAACCTCACCATTGTCATTACTGTTGTCACACGCACAAAAAGCCAAGACTACCAACAGTAGTAAGACTGTTTTTTTTACTAAATACTTCATATCCAAATTTGTTTATTAAACCTATTTTATTGTTAAACGTAGAATATGCCTAAAACTTGCTCTATTTTACGTTTTTAACATTCCATCTAAAACTTGCCAACACTCACAAGAAGCAATCATTTCCCCGCTTTCTACTGCCCCTTACGGTAAATGGAAACAAAACGCTTTGCGATATTGATGAGTTTCTCCCGGGCGTTAGGATCTCTTACATCATCAAAACTCCAGTTGGGAAATTCGCCACGCATCTTGGAGAAACGCTTGGAGATGGCACCGCCATTGGTCAGATTGGAAGGCATGCCCAGCTGCTCTGTAAGATACTTGCAGAAAGATGCGCCATTATCAAATTTGCCTTCAAAATCGTTGATATCAGAGAGCGCCACCATAATCAGGGCATAGTCTTTCTTCAAAGGAATAGCCTTCTCGTCTATCATCTTCTGCAAGGCTCGCTTTACTCTTTCTCCCTGGCTCAAGTCGCCCCATTCCTTCTCATTATCTTCTTCCGTTTTTTCCTGCCCGCCGTTTTCCTGATGCTCATCGTCTGTCACTTCCAATTCTAATGTCCTCTTCTGTTCAGGCTCGAATCCGTGCAGATAATCTTCATCATTGTTCTGGCGCATCAGTTCATTAATCTGAGATGAAACGAAGAAACCATCCTCGCCATAATAACCGATATTGGCTGCCAGCCGCTCAACCACATCCCGGTTCTTCACGACTGCTCCGAGGCACCGCTGAGAAAACTCCTGAGTTACGTAGCCTCTCCATTGCCCCATAATCATTGAGCAAAATTGAAACACTTTCGACTCCAAAGGCATCATCTGAAGTATCACAGCTGCCATATACAGGATGACAAATACGATTCTCTGCCGCTCGTCCTGAGCTGTAGCATACTCATCCTCATCAACATAGTTTTTCTCATATTGCCCTATTCCCTCCACAAAGGCAAGGCGGCTCTCGGTATCGGTATGCGAAAACATCATTTTGTCTACGATGCAGAACACCTCATAAAAAACATCCTCGCATGAACATCTGGACGTAGGAAACCACGTCTTATCATTGAAGATATCATGGGTGATGGCTCTGAAAACCTGATAAATCATGTGTTGCGAAAAAGATTTATCTACCATCTGTCTGGTCTTCATCTTAAATAACCTCATCGTCGTAACCCTTTAAATCATCAAGAATCACATCAAGAGAATTGATCAAAGCAAACTGAGAATTCCCATGACAATCGCAACAGACAGCATCTCCTATAACCAGGGCAGAAATCTCTGCATCAGATATTTTCACCTTGGTTCGTTTCAGCGAACGGGAAGAGGTGCACGGACCTTTCCAATAATATACCTTGATGCCGTAATCTTCCTTGCTGCACAGGTTCACCATCAAGGCAATGTCTCTGTTTGCCTTGTCTAAGTGCAACTGCTTACCTTTATCTGTACCAAATTTTACCTCATACATACTGGCATTGAGACACTCCATTAATGACTGCTGCATCTGTAATTGCATGACAAAGGAATATGGCGCATCGCTGAGAGACTGATGGCGAGGAAAAGAAAACACCACAGCCCTTGGCCTGCAGCCAGCCTTGATTCTTTCAGCCACGGCATCAAAGAAATCACCAGGTGGCAACTTGGCAGAAATCACCATATTCCAGCCATATTGATTCGCCACCCTGTTGATATTATCACGCAGAAGAGCCACCACCTTGTCCTGTCCTCTTTTGCCGCCGAAGATTCTAGATTCTTCCACAAAAAGGAAACCTCTGTTGGGGCGATTATCAATGATTACCTTACAGAAAGGCTGGTTGTGAATTTCATTCTCCTTAAAGTTACTCCAATAAAATTCTTTTTTGTCTGCGCATACATCCAGCACAGCCACACCTTCGCGAAATCCCAATATTCGGTTGTCGTGAATAACATCTTCCTCATTCTTCCGTGATTCCACCAAAGTCATTTTCTTGCTTTTCAGCAAACTGTCCATTACCTTCTCGAAACCAGTCTGACATTCCTGATATTTTTCAGGCGATGACATTTCGAGAAAATCCAAGGGTAGAGTACCCTCGATACTTGAAAGATTCCGGCTTTTGCAGAAATCATACTTGAAGACAACAAAAGAAGTCTTTTCTGTGCTGTTTTTGATTCGTCCAGTCATTGGCTTGCGATTTAAGTTGTACCATGAAAGTTATTTTTCATAGCAGCTACAAAAGTAACACTTTTTCCCCGAATAAACAAATAAATTCTAAATTATTTTTTACCAAATTGTCTTTTTTTCATAAAACCATCAAAACAAAATGTGAAAGTGAATGTGAATTTGAAATGTAAATCAATGTATCGGGTTGTTCCATCCATTCCTTTTATTGGATATTGTGAATGAAATTCAGTCCTCGCGCGCGTACCTTATTATATATATAATATGAACCTATTATAATGGCTACTATTACTCAAACACGATTATACGCTTCTCCTTCAGGTAACATTGAAAAACATTTCAAATTCACATTCACATTCACATTTTTGCCTTTCCTTCTATCCGCCAGCTAACCCACATAGTAAGTTACTGTGCGCCCGATGCCCCCAAAACTGCGTGGCGACGCACCACTATCTGCGTCCCGACGCAGATGGTGATACGTCGGGACGTAGCGCCGACTGCATCGGGACGCAGTTGGAAAGGCAAAACATGCCATATAATGTTAACGGATTTAACATTTAATTTAATGGCCATTAAATTAATGGCAGTTAAATTAGGCGGAAGAGAATGGGATATGAGGAAGGAATGCACGTGATTCGGGACAAGGATGCACGTGATTCGGGACAACTATTGTTTTTCAGAGAAAAATGTTGTATCTTTGCACTGTGTTAGAAGAAAGGCTGCACTCGGCAAAGTTCAAGCAAGCTTGACTTTGCTCTCGTTTGCACTTTCTTTGCATTGTCGTTCAGAGATAGGCTGAATTAACCACTAAAAAAACTGATTGTTGAACCATTAAAAAAAGAAAGGAAAAAGAAAATGAAAAAGGAAGTTTGGAAAACTATCTTGCAGGTGATTATCGCCGTACTTACTGCCGTAGGCACCACGCTCGGCGTTACCAGCTGCATGTAAACTGATTTGTTTAACCATTAAAAAAAACGATTTGAATTATGGGTATTAAAGTAAAAGCAATTGAGCGCAACGTAGCGTTCGAAAAAGGTAAGCAAAAGTGGGCATTCGTGATGCAGGCTGATCTCTACAGCCAGCTCAACGCCACGAAGGTGATAGAAGAAGCTGCCGTTCGCAGCGGATTGCCTAAGGCGGTGATCAACGCCGGATGGGCAGCCATCGGCGATGTGATTGCTGCCTGGGCCACCGAGGGCCACAGCGTGGCTGTGCCAGGACTGGGCAGCCTCCGATTCGGTCTTAACTCTACCGCCGTAGAGGATGTAAACAAGGTGAGCGCCAACCTCATCACCCGCCGATACATCATCTTCGTGCCTAACACCGAAATCAAGAAGGAACTCGAAGAGACCTCCGTCAACATCACCTGCTACGACCGCAACGGTAAGGTGGTGAAGCAGGTTACCTCTACCGATACGCCTCCTACTACCCCATCCGGAGGCGACACCCCATCGGGCGGTGATTCTACTGGCGGAACCGGAAGCGAAAACAGCGGCGATGGACTTGAATAAAAGGTGCTGAGCCTGAAAAAGTAAAACCCTCCCCAGGTCTTAAAAAGTCCTAGGGAGGGTAAACTTTGTCTGGCAGTTAAATTGTTTACGCAATGTACCATACCAGACGTCCCGAACACAACATGCTAACCCACACATAACCCCTTCGAAATCAGCATGTCGCTAACAATCCTTTGTGCCTCAAATAAATAATACTTTTTTTCAAACTAAATCCAATCCTAGCCTCTCGGCGAAAACATATTTAAAGCTTTTATCTCATTTCAAAACATGATAGTAACATAGTCTGCAGCGATATCAACCAGCTTCTTGCGGCGAGCTACACCTATTATATAATGAGCCTCCTTCGCCGAACAGTGGAAGTATTTCTTCACAGCTGTTACCAGTTCTTCCTTGCTTATCGAGCCTATACCCTTAGGATAAGCCCCGCGGATAGCCTTCTCAATGTCTGCCATCTTATATTCATGGTGGCGCTTGTGGAAGTACTGCGATACAATGATAGAGAGAACTATCACGAGCAGGATGATGATAAATACTACAGACTTGTTCATTTCCTTATCTCCTTTTAATTGATTAGACAATATTAGGTTTGCTGAATCACCCTTCCGGGTGCTCCAAGTTTTCGGCATCACCGATAGCCGCTATCGGTAAATCCACTGCAAATATAGCATTTTTTCTTGAAACAACAACATTTTTCGGCATTTTTTTCACTATTTCTGCAAAAAAACTTGCTAAATACAAAAAAAACACGTATTTTTGCAAGAAAATAATCCTTAGACAGAAAGATAATGCAAGAAACTGTAAAGAAAGTATTGAATGGCGATTTTAATCGCAAGAAAGCATTGCTGTTTCTCATAACGGCTCTGCTTACCGTTATCGTCTGGAACCTGCCCATCGATAGCTTCGGCATCGAGGGGCTAACCATCGTGCAGCAGCGCGTCATCGCCATCTTCGTCATGGCTGTGATGCTCTGGCTCACCGAGGCCATACCGGCATGGGCTACCAGCGTAGTGATCATCTTCGTGCTGCTGTTCTTCGTCAGCGACTCCGCCTTTAAGATCATGCAAGGCTCGGAGGCAGAGATGGGAAAGCTGCTCGACTATCAGGGTGTGATGGCGTGCTTCGCCGACCCTACCATCATCCTCTTCCTGGGCGGTTTCGTACTTGCCATAGCCGCTACCAAGAGCGGACTCGACGTGATGATGGCGAAGGCCCTGATTGCGCCATTCGGCAAGCGTTCTGAGAACGTGCTGCTGGGTTTCATGCTCATCACCGGCATCTTCTCGATGTTCATCTCAAATACAGCCACCGCCGCCATGATGCTCACCTTCCTCACACCGGTGTTCAAATCATTGCCGCCTTCGGGCAAGGGCCGTGTGGCGCTCACCATGGCCATACCCATCGGAGCCAACCTGGGCGGTATGGGAACCCCTATCGGAACACCGCCTAACGCCTTCGCCTTCAAGGTATTGAACGACCCAGCAGGACTCAACCTGGGCATCAGCTTCGGCGATTGGATGCTGATCATGGTCCCTATGGTGCTCATCATGCTCGTGATGGCATGGATCATCATACGCAAGATGTTCCCGTTCTCTGCCACGACCATCGAGCTCAACATCGAGGGCAACATGCAGCACAACTGGCGCACCACGGTAGTGGCCGTCACCTTCCTTGCAACCATCGTGCTCTGGGTATTCGGCAAGCAGCTGGGCATCAACGCCAACACCGTGGCCATGCTCCCTATCGCCATATTCGCCCTTACGGGAGTGGTTACAGCCAAGGACCTGAAGGAGATTGACTGGGCTGTCATCTGGATGGTGGCAGGCGGATTCGCCCTCGGATTGGCGATGAACGGCACCGGTCTGGCCGAGGCAGCCGTGAAGAGCATTCCGTTTGCAGAATTCAATCCGCTGGTCATCATGATCGTATCCGGACTGGTATGCTTCATCCTGAGCAACTTCATCTCTAACACCGCCACCGCTGCCCTGCTCATCCCAATCCTCACGGTGGTATGCGCCGGCATGGGCGACAAACTCAACACCATCGGCGGCACCTCTACCATCCTCATCGGAGTAGCGGTATCGGCCAGCTGCGCCATGTCGCTGCCTATCTCAACCCCTCCTAACGCCATCGCCTACTCTACCGGCCTTATCCAGCAGAGCGACATGGTGAAGGCAGGACTCACGGTGGGCATCCTGAGCATACTAGTGGGCTACGCCGTGCTCATCACCTTCTGCAAGATGGGCGTGCTCTAGAGGGGCATCATCTGCGAAAATACACATTATTATATATATAAAGGAATGAAAAAGATTGTTATAGGAATCGACGTAGGCATCTCTACGACCAAGATTGTGGGCATCGATGAAAGCGGCGTGGTGGTAAGCCCCATCCGCATCAAGGCCACCGACCCTATCACCTCGCTCTACGGAGCCTTCGGCAAGTATCTTCACGACAACAAGATTGCGCTGAGCGATGTAGAACAGGTGATGCTCACAGGCGTAGGTTCAGCCTATATCGACGAGCCCATCTACGGACTGCCTACCTCGAAGAGCGAGGAGTTCGTGGCCGACGGACTGGGCGCCCGATACGAGAGCAAGCTCGACCGCATGATCGTGGTGAGCATGGGAACCGGTACATCGCTCGTAAAATGCGATGACAACGAGATAAGGCACATCGGAGGCATCGGCATAGGCGGCGGAACCCTGGCAGGACTGAGCCGCATCATGCTCAAGACCGATGACATCAAGCAGATTATCAACCTCGCCAAGGACGGCGACGTGAGCAAGATAAACCTGCTGATAGGCGACATCAGCGCCAAGCCTCTGCCCGGACTCCCGATGAACGCCACCGCATCGCTCTTCAGCAACGCCAAGGCCAACGCTTCGCGCGAAGACATCGCCATGGGACTCATCTGGATGGTGCTGCAGTCGATAGGTTCGGCTACCATCCTCTCATCGCTCGAATCGGGCATCAAGGATTTCGTGCTCATCGGCAACCTCACCCTGCTGCCGCAATGCCGCGAGGTGTTCCCAGCCATGGAGAAACTCTACGGAGTGAGGTTCAGAATACCGAAATACTCGGAATTCTGCACCGCCATCGGAGCTGCGCTCGACTATAAGCGACAAGCAAAATAATCACCCCCGAATCGCCGCAATGCCCTATACACGGGCGCTGCGGCGATTTTCATTTCCACCCCCTGCACGGCACACAGACAACAAGGGGAAAAACGCACACAAGCGCACAAAATGCGCAACACGCTGATAGATAACAACTTAAACGTTTCGGAAAACAGAAATTTGTCAAAGTTTTCCAAAACTTTTTCGTTTCCTACTGATTATCAGTAACTTAATATTTTTTAACGATAAAAAAGTTATCCAAAAGCAATTACTTTCAGAAATATTTTATATCTTTGCAATGTCAAAAGGAGGTACATATCTACCTCTTCAAGTCATAAAGACTTAATACTAAGTAATTTAAACATTAATCGTAAAAGTAATACTAAAATGATCCAGACAGTAGTAAAGCGTGACGGACGCATCGTTGGATTCAACGAACAGAAAATCATGGCAGCCATTCGCAAGGCCATGTTGCATACCGACAAGGGTGAAGATACCACTCTTATCGAGCAGATAACCGACCACATCTCTTATCGCGGCAAGAGCCAGATGAGCGTTGAGGCCATTCAGGACGCCATCGAGCTGGAACTCATGAAGAGTGCCCGCAAAGATGTTGCCCAGAAGTATATCGCATACCGTAACCAGCGTAACATCGCCCGCAAGGCGAAGACACGCGACGTGTTCATGAGCATCGTCAATGCCAAGAACAACGACATCACCCGTGAAAACGCCAACATGAATGCCGACACACCAGCCGGCATGATGATGAAGTTCGCTTCAGAAACCACTAAACCATTCGTCGACGACTACCTCCTCTCAGAGGATGTACGCGACGCCGTCATGCACAACTATATACATATTCACGATAAGGACTATTACCCAACCAAGAGTCTCACCTGCGTGCAGCATCCGCTCGACGTGATTCTGAACCACGGATTCACAGCCGGTCACGGTTCAAGCCGTCCAGCCAAGCGCATCGAGACCGCAGCCGTGCTGGCTTGCATCTCTCTCGAGACCTGCCAGAACGAGATGCACGGCGGTCAGGCCATCCCAGCCTTCGACTTCTATCTAGCTCCATACGTACGCATGTCGTACCAGGAAGAGGTGAAGAACCTGGAGAAGCTGACAGGCGAAGACCTGAGCAACCTCTATGATGCGCCAATCGACGACTACATAGAGAAGCCGCTCGACGGATTGCAGGGCCGCGAACGCCTGGAGCAGCACGCCATCAACAAGACCGTAAACCGCGTGCATCAGGCAATGGAGGCCTTCATCCACAACATGAACACCATCCACAGCCGCGGCGGTAACCAGGTAGTATTCTCAAGCATCAACTATGGTACCGATACCAGCGCCGAGGGCCGCTGCATCATGCGCGAAATCCTGCAGAGCACCTATCAGGGCGTAGGCAATGGCGAAACAGCCATCTTCCCTATCCAGATATGGAAGAAGAAGAGAGGCGTAAACTATCTGCCTGAGGACAGAAACTACGACCTCTACAAGCTGGCGTGCAAGGTAACAGCCCGCCGTTTCTTCCCTAACTTCCTGAACCTCGACGCCACCTTCAACCAGAACGAGAAGTGGCGTGCTGATGATCCGGAGCGCTACAAGTGGGAGATTGCAACCATGGGCTGCCGTACCCGCGTGTTCGAAGACCGCTGGGGCGAGAAGACCAGCATCGCCCGCGGTAACCTGAGCTTCTCTACCATCAACATCGTGAAGCTCGCCATCGAGTGCATGGGCATCGAAGACGAAAAGCAGCGCATCGACATGTTCTTTGCCAAGCTCGACAATATCCTCGACATCACAGCCAAGCAGCTCGACGAGCGCTTCCAGTTCCAGAAGACGGCGATGGCCAAGCAGTTCCCTCTGCTCATGAAGTATCTCTGGGTAGGCGCTGAAAACCTGAAGCCGGAAGAGACCATCGAAAGCGTCATCAACCACGGAACCCTGGGTATCGGCTTCATCGGATTGGCAGAATGCCTGGTTGCCCTCATCGGCAAACACCACGGCGAGAGCGAGAAGGCACAGGAGCTGGGACAGAAGATTGTTACCTACATGCGCGACCGTGCCAACGAGTTCAGCGAGCAGTATCATCACAACTACTCTATCCTGGCTACTCCAGCCGAGGGATTGAGCGGTAAGTTCACAAAGAAGGACAGAAAGCAGTTTGGCGTCATCCCTGGCGTTACAGACCGCGACTATTATACCAACTCTAACCACGTGCCTGTATACTATAAGTGTACAGCCCTGAAGAAGGCACAGATTGAGGCTCCATACCACGACCTGACCCGCGGCGGCCACATCTTCTATGTAGAGATTGACGGCGATGCTACCCACAACCCTTCTGTTATCGAGAGCGTGGTAGACATGATGGATAAGTACAACATGGGTTACGGCTCAGTAAACCACAACCGCAACCGCTGTCTCGACTGCGGCTACGAGAATGCTGACGCCCACCTCGAGGTTTGTCCTAAGTGCGGCAGCCACCACATAGACAAGCTGCAGCGCATCACCGGTTATCTGGTAGGTACTACAGACCGCTGGAACAGCGGCAAACTTGCCGAGCTCCACGACCGAGTAACCCATATCGGAGGAGAAAAGTAGTGATTAATGATTAGTGATTATTGATTAATGATTAGCGTATTAAGCATCGTACATGATACGATGGTAGACGGTCCGGGCTTCCGCACATCCATTTATTGTGCGGGATGCCCCAACCATTGTCCGGGCTGCCATAATCCGCAGTCGTGGGACATCAGCCACGGCACGATGACCTCTACCGACGAGCTGATGAAGGAAATCATGAGCGACCCCTTCGCCAACGTCACCTTCTCGGGCGGCGACCCTATGTTTCAGGCAAAGGGCTTTGCCGAGCTGGCGCGCGCCATCAGGGAGCAGAGCAGCAAGAGCATCTGGTGCTTTACGGGCTATCTCTTCGAAAACCTCGTGAAGAATCCCGAGCAGCTGGAACTCCTCCGCCAAATCGATGTATTGGTAGACGGCCCCTTCGTACAGGCATTGCGCGATGAAGACCTCTTCTTCAGGGGCAGCAGCAACCAGCGCATCATCAACGTGCAGAAGTCGCTGAAAGAAGGAAGAGTGATAGAACTCAATCTTACAACAGAAAACCCGAATCCGGTATTGTAAATCTACATACCAGATTCGGGTTTCCCGTTTATTTTTTTCAGGCACGGATTACACGGATTTTCTTATCTTACAGAAGTTTCGCAAGTTTCAGTGATTTATCGGCATTCGCGCCATAAATCCGTGTAATCCGTGTAATCCGTGCCAAAATCATTATCTCTTAGCATCCTTCTCTTCGAGGTAGCTGATAGAACTCTGAATATAATCACGCTCCCACTCGCTCTCGTGCAATTTCTCATCGCCATAGAGCAGAAGGTCGAGATCCAGCGGAACATCTACCTTACGATAAGGACCACGGGGTCTGCGTCCGCATCTCTGCTCCACACTCCGCAGCGCGGCAAGCACAGACTTCTTAGAGCAGATGGTCTCCCCCAACATCACCTGATTCAGAAACTTATCTGAATTCTCCAGTCCGATAGGCTCAGTCCACATGCGCGGACCGAAGAGGCTGTTCTTGAACATACATCTCAGATATTCATGCGCCTTCAACACATTCTCCTCCTGATTTCTGTTAGAGCCGATAGCTATAATTACTTTTGTACGAGTTTTCATTATTAAAATCATTATTTCTACAAAACAAGTCAGTTTCTCTCAGAAGAGACAGATAGCCCCTGCATTTGTATGTCATATTTTGTGCAAAGATATTAAAAATTTTGTAATAAACCGCGATTTATCCGTTTTTTTTTATATTTTTGCAGAATGAATCATCTAAAAGCAAACATTTTAGGGCTCGCTCTGCTCTGCTGCCTCCCGATGGGCGCACAGATGAAGTGGAACCAAGCCTATCAGACATATATCAATCAGTATAAGGATCTTGCCATCGAGCAGATGCTCCGTTACCGCATTCCAGCCAGCATCACCCTAGCACAGGGACTGTTTGAGAGTGCGGCAGGAAGGAGCGACCTCGTACGCCAGGGCAACAACCACTTCGGCATAAAGTGCCATAGCGACTGGCGCGGGCGGAGAGTGTACCACGACGACGATGCCAAAGGAGAGTGCTTCCGCGCCTATCGCCACCCGAAGGACTCCTACGAGGATCACTCGCTCTTCCTGAAACGCGGCGCACGCTATGCTTTCCTGTTTAAGTTGAAGATTACCGACTACAAAGGCTGGGCGCGCGGCCTGAAAAAAGCGGGATACGCCACAGACCCTTCCTATGCCAACCGCCTGATAACCATTATCGAGGACTACGACCTGTATAAGTACGATAGCCGCGGCATGAGCAAGCGCGAGGCCCGCAAGTGGGAGAAAGAACTGAAGAAGAAACCCTGGCTGGCTAATCCGCATCAGGTATATATAGCTAATGAT
>OGYY01001650.1_pt1 | contig 18704 bp, 14 predicted proteins | sample 1576671 | NCBI WGS metagenome assembly OGYY01 (sample SAMEA3541593, study PRJEB24748) | human gut metagenome | biome: human gut; feature: human-associated habitat; material: faeces | place: China | collected 2012 | reverse complement strand
TTTTTACAAACCACTGCTTTGAAACCATAGGCTCAATTGTTGTGTGACAACGGTACGCAGCGGTGCGGCCTCCCGCAGCCGTCAGCCGTCCCGCCGTGCCCAGCGCCGCGCCGAGACCCCAAACCTGGCCCGCAGCATCCTGCTGGTGGGGCTGGGTCTGCTTTGCGTTGCGCTCGTGCTTGTGCCCGGGCAGAATCTTTGGCGCACGCTGCGCAGCTGGTACTTTGGCGTTTTCGGTATCACGACTTATCTGGTCGGACCGTTCCTGCTGTACCTGGCCTACCTGCTGGCCACCGGCTACCGCGTTGCGCTGTTTGCGGGCAAGGTATCGCTGATGGGCGTGCTCTGCGCCAGCGTGCCGGTCATCTTCTCCAAACTTAATATTGAGAACCTCAAGGTCGGGGAGATCGTCAAGATGCTCTTTACCCGCGGCGGCACCTACTTCTGGGAGGGCGGCGTCCTCGGTGCGCCCATCGGTGCCACGCTGCTGGCGCTGTTCGGGCGTCCTGCCTCCAACATTATCATGCTGCTCATCTTCCTGCTGGGGCTGATGTTCTTCTTTGCCATCACCCCCGCGGACGTCGTTCTGTTTGTAGACGGCCAGTACAAGATCCTGCAGGCCAAGCGCGAGGAGCGCGCCGCAGCCGAGACCGCCTACGACACCCGCCTGTTTGAGCAGGAGCCCGAGGAGGAGAGCGTCGAGAATCTGACCGGTGCGCTGCCGGACAGCAGCCGCCCGCACCATCCGGTTTACGACGTCATCGCGGACACAAGCCGTTTCCCGAAGCAGACCCCGCCCGCCCCGCAGCGGCAGGCCGCCTACACGCCCCCCGTGGCACCTGCTGTGCCCGAGGCACCGTTTGCCGCCAAGCCCGCCGCCCAGACCCATGCGTCGTTTGACGTGGATCTTGGCCCCAGTGCAGGGGAAAACGCCCGCCAAAAGGCCGTCAGCGCTGACCCGCTGGAGCCGGTCAGCATCGGCCCGGGCGGCACGTTCGGCATGGATCCGCTGTCCAACCGGGCCAACAGCACACTGCGCCACACCCAGTCCCAGCCCCAGCCCGCTCCCGCACCGAAGGAGGATTTTGAGCTGCAATTGCAGCCCGCCTCGGAGCCTGCCGCGCCGGTGTACAGCACCCCGCTGACCCCGGTCACGCCCGCGCCCGCCGCACAGGCGTCCCCCGCGCCGCAGGACGAGCTGGATGCGCTCATCAACCGCGCCGTCAGCGGCCACGCGCCTTACTATACGCCGCAGGAGGTCAGTGCCGAGACAACGCTGGACCTGCCGCAGCCTACCGAGTTTGAGACCCCGCTGACGCCTGTCCCGCAGGAGCCCAAATTTGACACGCCTCTCATTCCCGTGGAGGACGAGCCCGAGCCGATCCCTGTCGAGCTGCCGCAGCTGGATATGACAGGCCGTGTGCAGGGCGATACGATGGTCCTTTCTCCGGCTGATCTTGCTGCACAGATGGCCGCAGACGCTGCGCCGCTGGGTACGCCCGCCCCCGCAGCTGTGCCCGCCGCACCGGAGGCCCCCGCTGTTTCCGCACCGATCCCGACATTGGGCGGCAGCTTCAGCGATACCGGCAGCGCGGTCAGTGCTGCCTGGCAGTCCGGGCGCTCTGTCTCCGAAATGCTGGATGATATGCTGGCCGAGACACCCGCTGCCCCTGCCCAGCCTGTTGTCGAGACTCCGGCCCCGGCAGCCGATCCCTACACCGCCGCACCGGCTGCCGTCCCGCAGCCGTACCAGTCTGCCCCTGCCATGACCCGCCCTGCGGCGGAAACGACCCAGAGCAGCTTCACTGTGCCCCGACAGGGGGAGGCTGCCCGCGTGCAGGTCAGCACCGCTGTCGGCAACTCTGCCGGTGCGCCCATCCATACGCCGCCCTGTGCGGCCAAGGCCGACCTCAACGCTATGCGTCTGCCCACCTCGGAGGAGCAGCCGCCGGAGCCCTACTGCTATCCGTCGCTGAATCTCTTCAACGCCACGCGCCCCGACGACGAGGCCGGGGCCGCCCGCGAAATGAAGAAAAACGCGGACATTCTGGTCAACACGCTGGACAGCTTCGGCGTCAAGACGACGATGCTCGACATCTGCCGCGGCCCGTCCGTCACCCGGTATGAGCTGCAGCCCCAGGCCGGTATCAAGGTCAGCCGCATCACAAGCCTGGCCGACGACATCGCCCTGAACCTGGCCACCGCGGGTGTGCGCATTGAAGCGCCCATCCCCGGCAAGCCCGCCGTCGGCATCGAGGTCCCGAACAAGATCCGCTCCACCGTCAACATCCGCGCAGTCTTTGAATCCCAGAATTATATCAACATGCGCAGCCCGCTGACGATGGCCCTCGGCAAGGACATTGCCGGTACGGCGCAGGTCGCAGATCTCTGCAAGATGCCCCACCTGCTGATTGCCGGTTCCACCGGCAGCGGTAAATCCGTCTGCGTCAACTCCATTATCATCAGCTTCCTGTTCCGCTCCGGCCCCGAGGATGTCAAGCTCATTTTGATCGACCCGAAGGTCGTCGAGCTGGCCGAGTACAACGGCATTCCGCACCTGCTGATGCCCGTCGTCACCGAGCCGCGCAAGGCTGCCGGTGCGCTGGGGGCCAGCGTGGCCGAGATGGAGCGCCGCTACAAGCTCTTTGCCGAGAACAACGTCCGCGAGATCAAGGCCTACAACAAGCTGGCCGCCCAGACCGGCATGGAGCATCTGCCCTATATCGCCATCGTCATTGACGAGCTGGCCGACCTGATGATGGTCGCGGGCAAGGAGGTCGAGGACTATATCTGCCGCATCGCGCAGAAGGCCCGCGCCGCCGGCATCCACCTGATCGTTGCGACCCAGCGGCCCAGCGTGGACGTCATCACCGGCCTTATCAAGGCCAACATCCCCAGCCGTATCGCCTTTGCCGTTTCCAGCCAGATCGACAGCCGCACCATTTTGGACAGCGGCGGTGCCGAGAAGCTGCTGGGCAACGGTGATATGCTCTTCCTGCCCGTCGGCGCGTCCAAGCCCGTGCGTGTGCAGGGTACCTTTGTGACCGATGAGGAGATCGGCGCGGTGCTGAGCTTTATCAAGTCCACCTCCACCGCCCAGTACGATGAAGAAATGATTGCCGAAATGGAGCGCCGCGCCGTTGCCGAAAAGGGCAGCAAGAAGGGCGGCGACGATGACGGAGACGGCGGCGGTGCACTGGATGCCATGTTTGAGCAGGCTGTTGAGTGCGTTATTGAGGCCGGACAGGCCAGCACCAGCCTTTTGCAGCGCCGCTGCAAGCTGGGCTACGCCCGCGCCGCCCGCATCATGGACCAGATGGAGCAGGAAAAGATCATCGGCCCCTATGAGGGTGCCAAACCCCGCGCCGTGCTTGTGACCAAGGCCGAGTGGGAGGAGCGCAAGCTGAACGGCCAGTATGACGGGTAAGCGCTTTGCCCGCCTGGCCGCGGCGGTGGCCGTCTGCTTGTTGGTGCTTGCCGCATTTGTCGTCCAGCTTTTGGGCGGCAGGGGCAGCGTTCCCGGCTGGCAGCAGCTGCGCGCTGTGCTCGGCGTACCGCTCCAAACCGAGGAAAGCGCTCCGCAGACCGCGGACGGCAGTACCGTCGTGTATGTGCTGGATGTCGGGCAGGGCGATGCCGTGCTGCTTTGTCAGGACGGCGCGTACTGCCTGATCGACACCGGCCCCGTCGAGGCTGAGGACGCGCTGCTCTATGACCTGGACGTGCTGGGTGTGCCGTCGCTTGAGTATCTTGTGCTGACCCATCCCCACGCAGACCACACCGGCAATGCCCGCGCGGTGCTGCGCACCCTCCCGGTCAAGACCCTGCTGCTGCCGCTGTGGCAGCCCACGGCAGATGAGACCGCCGACTGGCCGCGCTATCTCGCAGAGCTGGCCGCCGACAGCGGAGCAGAAATTCTCACAGCAGAGGCCGGGGAGGAATACCCGCTTGGCAGTGGCACGCTGCAAATTTTGCAGGGCGGCAGTGAGGATGCCGACAGCGTCAACGATGCCTCGCTCTGCACGCTGTTCACGGCGGGCGATTTCCGCTTTCTCGATACCGGCGACGCAGAGGCAGACGCCGAGCAGCGCCTGGTCGATACCTACGGCCCGACCCTGCATGCCACTCTTTTCAAGGCGGGGCATCACGGGTCCTACACCTCCAACAGCCTGACCTTTATGCAGGCAGTCCGGCCCAAGGCCGTGGCCGTCAGCTGCGGGCTGCACAACGATTACGGCCATCCGCACCGCGCTGCCCTGCAAAATTACGCAGAGGTCGGGGCCGAGGTATGGCGCACTGACCTGGAGGGCAGCCTCACCTTCATCTGGCAGAACAACACCCTCAACGTGGAAACTTCCGCGGACTCCGCCGATTTTGCGGCGTAAAAATAAGGAGTAGAAAATGACGATCACGGAACAGTTCAAAGCCAAACGCTGCGTTTTCTCTATCGAATGCTTCCCGCCGAAACAGACAACCCAGATGAATAAGCTCAATGACACCCTGCGCCAGATGCAGGCCATGGGCCCCGGCTTCATCAGCGTCACCTTCGGTGCGGGCGGCTCTGCGGGCGGCGTCTCCACCGCGGAGGTGGCCGACTACATTCAGAACGAGCTGCATGTCCCCACGCTGGCGCACCTGATCTGCATGGGCAACGACGAGACCCGTGCAGCGGAGATTTTGGATCAGCTGGAATCTGTCGGCGTCCGGGATGTGCTGGCCCTGCGCGGGGACCGCAGCCCGTCCCGCCCGGAGAGCCCCGACTTCAAACACGCCAGTGACCTGACGTCCTTTATCAAATGGAAGAAGCCGGAATTTTCCGTTCACGGTGCCTGCTACCCGGAGGGCCACCCCGAGGCCGACAGCCTGCTACATGACGTTGAGAACCTGCGCATCAAGCAGGCCGCCGGTGCCGAGCACCTGCTGACCCAGCTTTTCTTTGACAACATGCACTTTTACCGCTTTCTGAATCTGGCACGCCGCGCAGGCATCACGCTGCCGGTCTCTGCCGGTGTCATGCCCATCGTCAAGCGCAGCCAGATCGAACGAACCGTTTCGCTTTCTTCGGCCAGCCTGCCGTCCGAGTTCACCCGTATGATCTCCCGCTATCAGGACGACCCGGCCAGCCTGTACGACGCCGGTATCGACTACGCCGTCAGGCAGCTGCGCGACCTCATTGAGGGCGGCGCAGACGGCATCCACCTGTACGCAATGAATGACGCCGCCGTGGCCGCGAAGGTCTACGACGGCATCAGGGATCTGCTGTAATGGAGCGCCGCAAGCCCGCCGCCATTGACCGCGCCACGGCGCTGCGCTACATGGGTGCGTCCGGCTGGACGCCCGATGCCGCCACCGCGGCCCTGCTGGACAAGGCCGAGCAGACCGTGCTGACCGCTGCTGCGCCGCGTGCGGTGTACCGCCGTCTGCCGCGTACCGCCCTGCCGCTGGAAAACTGCGGCAGCGACCTGACGCGCCATCTGCAGGGCTGCGACGAGGTCCTTCTGTTGGCAGCGACCCTCGGGGCTGAGGTGGACAAGCTTTTGCGCCGCATGGAACTGACCGACATTGCCCTGGCCGCCGCGGCAGACGCGCTGGCCTCGGTGCTTTTGGAACAGGTCTGTGACGAGCTGGAAAACGAAATACGCGCTCAAATCGAGGCGCAGGGCGTCTTTATGACCGGGCGCTACGCGCCGGGCTACGGCGACTGCCCGCTGGAGCTGAACGACGCGCTCTGCCTTGCGGCGGACACGGTGCGCGGCTGCGGCCTGGCCGTGACGCCCCAGCACCTTTTGACCCCCCGCAAGAGTACCACCGCCATTTTAGGCATTGCCGACCATCCCGTGACCGGCACCCGCGCAGGCTGTGCGACCTGCCATTTAAAGGAGACCTGCTCGTTCCGCAAGCGCGGCACGACCTGTTTCACACAAGACTGATAGGGGAGAAGCGTATGCAGATTCGTGAAGTTTTTGACCGCAAGCGGTTTGTTTTTCTGGACGGCGGCATGGGCACCCAGCTGCAGGCACGCGGTCTGCAGCCCGAGCAGAAGCCCGAGCTCGCCGCGCTGGAAATGCCGGAGGTTTTAACGGCCATCCACACTGACTACGCCAACGCGGGCGCGGATATTCTGCTGGCAAATACCTTTGGTGCCAACGCCAAGAAGCTGACCGGCTGCGGCCACACGGTGGAGGAGGTCGTTTCCGCTTCCATCGCCTGTGCGCGCAAGGCTGCCCAGACCACCGGCGCGTGTGTAGCGTTGGACATCGGCCCTCTGGGTGAGCTGCTCGTCCCCGCGGGCACGCTGGCGTTTGAGGATGCCTACAATGAGTTTGCACAGGTCATCCGCGCCGGTGCGGCGGCAGGGGCTGACCTCGTCTTTTTGGAGACGATGACCGATCTGTATGAGCTGAAGGCCGCCATCCTCGCCGCCAGGGAAAACTGCGATCTGCCTGTTTTCACCTCAATGAGCTTTGAGAGCCGCGGGCGCACCTTCACGGGCTGCACCGTCGAAAGCTACGCTGTCACGGCAGCGGGTCTCGGCGCGGACGCCGTGGGCATCAACTGCTCGCTCGGCCCCAAGGAGATTCTGCCCTTCGCGCAGCGCCTCTGCCGCAGCGTGCCCGCAGGTGTTCCGGTCTTTGTCAAGCCGAACGCCGGTCTGCCGAACCCCGACGGCAGCTACAATCTCGACCCGGATGAATTTGCCGCCGAGATGAAGGAGTACGCCGCCATCGGCGTTTCGATGGTCGGCGGCTGCTGCGGCACGACGCCCGCGTTTATCGCCAGGCTGCATGAGACCTTCAGCCCGCTGACCCCGGCTGACAAGATTCCCATCCGCCGCAGCTGTCTGTGCACGCCGGTCCGCTTTGTGGAGGTCGACGGCATCACTGTGGTGGGGGAGCGCATCAATCCCACCGGCAAAAAGCGGCTGCAGCAGGCCTTGCGGGACGGCGACAGCGCCTACCCCTGCACTCAGGCTGTGGCCCAGGCCGAGGCCGGTGCGCAGGTGCTCGACGTCAATGCGGGCCTGCCCGGCATCGACGAGGCCGCCACGCTGGAGCAGCTTGTCAAGGATTTGCAGGCCGTCACCGACCTGCCGCTGCAGCTCGACTCCTCGAATCCAGAGGCCCTGTCCCGTGCGCTGCGCATCTACAACGGCAAGCCCATCGTCAACTCGGTCAACGGTGAGCCGGAGACGTTGGAAAAGATTCTGCCGCTCTGCAAAAAGTACGGCGCCGCCGTCGTCGGCCTGGCGCTGGACAAGGGCGGTATCCCGCCGACAGCCGAAGGCCGCTTTGCGATTGCTCAACGCATTGTCGCCGCTGCCAACGCCGCCGGTATCCCGAATGAGGACATCTACATTGACTGCCTGACGCTGACCGCCAGCGCCCAGCAGGAGGGTGCTGTCCAGACGCTGGAGGCTCTGTCCCGCTGCAAGCGTGAGCTGGGCGTGCGCACTGTGCTGGGCGTGTCGAACATCAGCTTCGGCCTGCCGTGCCGCGGCTACCTGAACACAACGTTTTTGACGATGGCCATGTCTGCCGGGCTCGACCTTGCCATCATGAATCCCAACACGCCGGAAATGATGGCTGCCGTGCGCGCCTACCGCGTGCTGACCTCGCAGGATTTACAGAGCACCGACTACGTTGCCGCCTATGCCGATGTTCAGATCCAGACGACGCAGACGAGCAAGTCCGCCGCCACCGTGGCCGAGGTCGGCGCCGCCGCACCGGGCGGGGACGCCCTGTTTGAGGCTGTGCGCCGCGGCCTGAAGGCCGAGGCCCGCGCCGCCGCGGACGCCGCGCTGACAATGCGCGAACCGCTGGACGTAGTGAATGCCTCGCTGATCCCCGCACTGGACGCCGTGGGCGACGGCTTTGAGAAAGGCACGGTATTCCTGCCGCAGCTTTTGCAGGCCGCCACCGCCGCGCAGGCTGCGTTCGAGGCCATCAAGGCCAAAATTGCCGCCTCCGGCCAGGCGCAGGGCAGCAAGGGCAAGATCGTCATTGCCACAGTCAAGGGCGACGTGCATGACATCGGCAAGAACATTGTCCGTGTCATCCTCGAAAACTACGGCTATGACGTGCTCGACCTCGGGCGCGACGTTGACCCCGAGCGTGTCGTAGAGGCCGTGCGCCAGACCGGTGCAAAGCTCGTCGGCCTGTCGGCCCTGATGACGACTACCGTCCCCAATATGCAGGCCACGATCGAGGCCCTGCATGCCGCGCACCTTGACTGTAAGGTCATGGTCGGCGGCGCGGTGCTGACGCCTGATTACGCCCGTGACATCGGTGCCGACTACTACTGCAAGGATGCCAAGGCCAGCGCTGATTTGGCCAAGCAGCTTTTAGACTGATTGTATAGAGCCGCGTTTCACGAAGAAGCGCGGCTTTTTGCACGATTGTAAAATCTTACCTTTGTCAGCAAATCACCATTGCAGGGAAGTTCCAATTGATGTATAATAGCTGTGTTCACTGTTTTTGGACATTTTCCTTTATTTGTCTGTTTTAGGAGCGTATCTTTTGAAGTACATAGCCAAAATCGCAGCGTTCACCGCGATTTTTCTGATTATAAATCTGATTCTCTGCGGCTTTATGCCGCCCGATAACGGTTCCAGCCTTGGCATGTGGCGCAGCTACCAGCAAAAGCAGTCCATTGACATTGCCGTCATTGGTTCTTCGCTGGCTTCCTGCGCCCTGCCCGAAGAAGAACTCGCCGCCGCAACAGGGGAGACCGTTGCACTGATGGCAACAAACGCCCAAAGCTTGGATATGTCGCAGATCGCGCTGGAGACCCTGCTTCGGGAGCATTCTCCCCGGTATGTGATCCTTGTCATGGATCTGGCCAACATGACAGGCAAACCCTATGCCAAAGCCCAAAAGGCTTTTTTATATGCAGAGCTGCAGACGGATTCCTGGAAGGATAAGCCCGCTGATCTGCTGCGCTACATGACCAGCCGTGATAACTTTACAGGTGCAGATTCCCTGAATGCGCTTTTTCCCTGGCAGAGCGGCAGCTGGCCCACCGACTGGCCCGCTACGATCCAACAGAAATGGAATGCCGTGCTGAATCGTCTGCCGCACCGGCGCGGCGCGGCCCATGCCCAGCCGGAGGATACCGCGGTCATCAACTTTGACACTGTCGGCACGGAGAACACCTGGAGCCAGAACGCCCACGACTTTAGCGCGCAGCACATTGAGGAGCTGACATCCATGCTGCAGCTCTGTCAGGAGAACGGCACGCGCCTTTTGCTCATCAGTGCGCCCAAGACCACGCTGGATGTCGTGAGCTACGAGACGTATTTTGACGACTACGCCTACTTCAAGCAGCTGGCAGCACAGTATGGGGCTTCCTATTATGACTTTAACCTTGCAAAGCCGGAGCTGTTTGAGAACAAAGAGCCTGACTATCACAAGGATTTCACCCACATGAATGCTGCCGGCGGGCATGCGTTCAGCCTGAGCATGGCAAAGTTTCTGGCTATGCTGGACGCCGGGCAGGATGTGGAATCGTTGTTCGAGACGCCGTCAGAATATCTGGCCGCCGTAAACTATATCACCAACGTCTACCTGACGCCGGAGGTTCACCCGGACAAGATTTTGCTGCTGGCCGGTTCCTACCACGGTCCGTCCGTACAGGCTGAATACGAGTTCTGGGTCAAAGCGCCGGGGGAGAGCGAATACAGCCGGGTTTCCGCGTATTCTACCCGCTCCTGGACCGAGTACGCAGCAGCGGAGCACGGCACCTACCAGTTCCGCGTGAATGCCCGTATTGTTGGTTCTTCCGCCGATTTTGAGCGATATTATGAATGTTCTGTCGATTTTTGATTTTGTGGATGGTGTAGTGTGGAAATCTATTCCCTGAGTTTCTTCCTGCTGGTCAGCGTTGGACTCATTTTATATTATACTGTTTTCAGCCGCTGCCAATGGATCTGCCTGCTGGGGTTGAGCCTGCTGTTTTTTACCGCCAGCGGCTGGAAGGGCCTTGTTTTTCTGCTTTTCACTGCGTTGACGATCTGGCTCGGCGGCTTGCAGCTGGCAAAGCTGGATGCCGATTCCGCCGCGCGGCGAAAGGCTCCGGGCATAACCAAGGACGAAAAAAAGGCCATCAAAGCACAGGCGGTGCGCCGCAAAAAATGTCTTGTTGCTGCTGTGCTGACTGCCAACTTTCTTGTGCTTGGCTACTTCAAATACTGGTCCTATTTTGCGGAGCTGCTCTCCGGTGCATTTTCGGCCACAGCGCCGTCCTCACTGGGGCTGGTTATGCCGCTTGGCATCAGCTTTTACACGTTTCAGGCCGTCGGTTATCTGATTGACTGCTACCGTGGTCGGCACCCGGCAGAGAAAAACTACGCCCGCTTTCTGCTTTTCATCAGCTTTTTCTCGCAGCTGATCCAGGGCCCCATCAACCGCTACGGAGAGATGGCCCCGCAGCTCACTGCCCGTCACATCTGGAACTGGGAGCGTACAAAGCGTGCACTGTTCCTGTTTCTGTTCGGCGCAATGAAGAAATATGCCATCGCAAACCTGACCGCTCCGACGATTGCCGCCATCCTCGACGGCAATGACCCCAAGCTGGCCGGTTCTATGGCACTGCTGGCCATTTTGCTGTACTCGCTGCAGCAGTATGCAGATTTTTCCGGCGGCATTGATATGGTATTGGGTGTTGCGCAGCTGTACGGCATTGAGATGATGCCCAACTTCCGGCAGCCGTATTTTTCTACCTCGCTGGGGGATTTCTGGCGGCGCTGGCATATTTCGCTGGGTGCGTGGATGCGTGATTACCTGTTCTATCCCTTTGCACTGACTAGGCTGATGCAGCGCTTCGGCAAGTGGGCCACATCGCATTGGGGCAAGCATTTTGGCCGTGTGCTGCCCGCTGCAGTCGCCAACCTGCTTGTGTTTGCCGTAGTCGGCATCTGGCACGGCCCGCAGGCGCACTACCTTGCCTGGGGTCTGTATAACGGTCTTGTCATTGCGCTGGCTGACCTGCTGGAGCCCGCTTTCAAAAAGCTCAACACAGTGCTGCACATTCCTACCGAAAGCCGCGGCTGGCATGTTTTTCGCATCGTGCGGACCTTTATCATCGTCAACATCGGCTGGTACTTTGACCGCAATGAGTTTGTGCAGGGGTGCATCTACCTGCACAACACCTTTACGGATTTCAATTTGTCCGCATTGGCCGCGAATGCACCCGGCGCTTTCGCGGCAGTCTCCGGCCCGGCCTGGGGGCTTGTCATCATCAGTACCCTTCTGGTCTTTGCCCATAGTGTGCTGAAGGAACAAGGCCGCGACCCTTACGCAGAGGTACAGCGGCTGCCGCTTGCACTGCGCTGGGGTTTATACTATCTTGTTATTTTCATGGTACTCCTCAGCTTTATCTGCGTCAATGAAACCGTTGGTTTCCTCTATGCCAACTTTTAAGAAAAGAGCTTTCTATGCAAACAAACATTCTGGACTGGCTTGAAGCCACGTCCGCCCGCTGCCCGGATGCCCCCGCTGTGGGGGATGACCAGACAGACTGTACCTGGGCACAGCTGGCCGACACGGCCCGCCGCGCCGGCAGCTTTCTGGCGTCCCGCACGATGCCGCGCCGCCCGGTGGCATTTTACCTGGAAAAATCCGTTTCCGCCTTTGCTGCCATGCTTGGCACAGTCTACGCGGGCTGCTGCTACTCGGTGCTTGACACCCGCCAGCCCGCTTCCCGCACTTTGCAGGTATTGGATACTTTGACCCCTGCATTTCTTGTTACGGACGAGGCCCACGCTGCCGCAGCCGCCGCGCTGGGGTACAGCGGGCAAATCATCCGGCTTGACGATCTGCTGGCTGCACCCGCGGACGCTGCCCTGCTGGCAGCCCGCCGCCGTCAGGCTGTGGACGTTGACCCTCTGTATATCAACTTCACAAGCGGAAGCACCGGTGTGCCAAAAGGCGTCACCGTCAGCCACCGCTCGGTGCTGGATTTTATCCCGCAGTTTGCCGAAATTTTCGGCATCACACAAAACGATATTCTAGGCAATCAGGCTCCCTTTGACTTTGACGTTTCGGTCAAAGACCTGTACACGGCACTGTACACGGGGGCTAAGGTGCAGATCATCCCGCGCGCTTATTTCAGTCAGCCCACAAACCTCATGGACTATCTGGCAGACCATGAGGTCACCATACTTGTCTGGGCTGTCAGTGCCATGTGCTTTGTCTCCATCATGAACGGCTTCAGCTACCGTATTCCTTCCCGCGTGCGGCAGGTATTGTTCAGCGGCGAAGTCATGCCCATCAAGCACCTGATGAAGTGGAAGTCCGCTCTGCCGCACGCCCGGTTCGTGAACCTCTACGGCCCGACAGAGATTACCTGCAACTGCACCTACGCCATTTTGCCGGACCGCGATTTTGCCCCGGATGAGGCGCTGCCCATCGGACGCGCGTTTCCCAACGAGAAGGTCTTTCTGCTGGACGAGAACGACGCCCTTGTCACCGTGCCCGGGCAGGCAGGGGAGATCTGCGTTTCCGGTACGGCGCTTGCCCTCGGCTACTATGCTGACCCTGTGCGCACAGCGCAGGCCTTTACCCAGAATCCGCTGAACACCAACTGGTATGAGCGTGTTTACCGCACCGGTGATCTGGCCCGCTACGACGAAAGCGGCAGCCTGTATTATATTGGCCGCCGGGATTTCCAGATCAAGCACATGGGACACCGCGTAGAGCTTGGCGAAATTGAAGCTGCCGCTATGCGCTGCGACGCTGTGACCCGTGCCTGCTGCACGTTTGATGCCGAGCGCCAGCGGCTCCACCTGTTTTACACGGGCAGCTGTGAGAAAGCTGCCCTGCTGGCTGCGCTGAAAGAAAGTCTGCCGCCTTTTATGCAGCCGAATACTGCTGTGCAGCTGGACGAGATGCCGCTGAATAAAAACGGCAAAATTGACCGCACGGCACTGGCTGCCCTGACGAAAAAAGGAGCCCATAAATGACCGATGCTTCTTTACAAAAAATTGCTGCCACCTACGGCACACCGACGTTTGTCTTTGACACTGACGCTTTGCAGGCCCGCGTGCGCGCTATTCAGGCAATCTGGGGCAGGGAAATCGACCTTTGCTATTCCATCAAAGCCAACCCATTTCTGCTGCCTGCCATGATGCAGGTCACTGCGCGGCTGGAAGTATGCAGCCCCGGAGAGCTTTCGCTCTGCGAGAGCCTGCATGCTGCGGATGCACGTGTTATCTATTCGGGTGTTAATAAGACGCCCGTGGATATTGCCCGCGCCGTGGCCGACGGCGTCGGCACCTGCACAGCGGAATCCCTGCTGCAGGTCCGCTATCTGCAGGATGCTGCACGCAAGGCCGCCAAGCGGCTGCCCGTGGTGCTGCGGCTGAACGCGGGCAGTCAGTTCGGCATGTCAAAGGAGGATCTTTTCACCGCATTGGCGCATCGCAGGGAAACACCTGATCTGGAGTTTATCGGCATTCACTACTTTGTCGGGACCCAGCGCAAAAAGCTGGTCAATCAGCAAAAAGAGCTGGCCATGCTGCGGGAACTGTACGCTGAAATTGAGCATACCTTCGGCCTGCGTCTGCCGGAACTGGAATACGGCCCAGGGCTGGCGGTGCCGTATTTTGACGGCGACGATTTTGCCGACACACTGTCCCCGGCCAAAGACCTTGCGCAAGCACTGCACGAAGTCAGCAGCTGGGTCCATCTGACCGTTGAGATGGGCCGCTTTTACACCGCCGAATGCGGTTATTACCTGACCACCGCCATGGACTGCAAGGACCACGGCGGGCAGCACTACTGCATTGTGGACGGCGGAATGAACCACCTGAATTATCTTGGCCAGATCATGGGTATGAAACGCCCGCATCTGCGCCATTTTGCTGCGCGGGCAGCTTCCGTACAGGACTGGACACTTTGCGGCAGCCTTTGTACTACGAACGATGTTCTTGTGCGCAGTATGCCGCTGGCCGGACTATGCCCCGGCGACCTGCTTGTTTTTGAAAACACCGGTGCTTACTCTGTTACGGAAGGACTTGGTCTGTTTTTGAGCCGCGACCTGCCGCAGGTCATTCTGTGGCAGAACGGCACGCCGCACCCGGTACGCAGCGAAACGCCGACCTATCCCATCAATACACCCGCTGTGTAAGCATAATTTGAAAAGGAGAAATACCAATGGAACGTTTACTGGAAATTTTAAGCGAAATCAAAGAGGACGTGGACTTTTCCACCTGTACAACGCTGATCGATGACGGCATCCTGGACTCTTTCGACATTCTGCAGATCATCTCGGCCCTGAATGAGGAATACGACATTTCGATCCCCGCATCCGAAATCATGCCGCAGAACTTCAACAGCGCCGAGGCCCTTTACAAGATGGTCCAGCGCCTGCAGGAAGATTGATGTCCGAGACGCCCGAAATGCCCGAAATATAAGATAACGCTTGCATTTATTCCAAACTTATTGTATAATACTAAAAGCGGACAGGGCTGAATTGCGCTGTTTCGCGTACAGATGCAGGTCCCGCGCGTGGGCAGCCTGTGAACCATGTCAGGCGGGGAACCGAGCAGCATTAAGCGGCGCTTGCCCAGTGCCGCGGTCAAGCCTGCATCTGTACGCAAAGCAGCGCAGCCGCGTGCTCTGCCCGCTGTTTTTTGTAGCTTTGCAGGAGGTGAGCCGATGTACCGTGCCCTGTATCGAAAATGGCGTCCCCAGCGCTTTGCGGACGTGGTTGGCCAAACGGCCATCGTCACGGCCCTGCAGAACCAGATTTCTGCCGGGCGCATCGGCCATGCGTATCTGTTCACCGGCACCCGCGGCACCGGCAAGACGACCTGCGCCAAGATCTTTGCCAAGGCGGTCAACTGTCTGGACACCTCCAGCCCCGACCCCTGCGGCGAGTGTGAAATTTGTAAGGGAATTGACTCCGGCTCCGTCATGGACATCATCGAGATGGATGCCGCGTCGAACAACGGTGTTGACGACATCCGCGACCTGCGCGACGAGGTAGCCTATCTGCCGTCGGTCTGCAAGTACAAGGTCTACATCATCGACGAGGTGCACATGCTCTCCACCGCGGCGTTCAACGCGCTGCTCAAAACGATGGAGGAACCGCCCGAGCACGTCATCTTTATCTTAGCCACCACCGAGGTGCAGAAGGTTCCCGTCACGATTTTGAGCCGCTGCCAGCGGTATGACTTCACCCGCATCACGGCGGATGACATTGCCGGGCGGCTGCTCTACGTGGCCGGGCAGGAGAAGATCGAGCTGGACGAGAACGCCGCACAGTTGATTGGCCGTCTGGCCGACGGTGCTATGCGTGACGCGCTGTCCATTCTGGACACCTGCGCCGGTGTCGACAACCACGTGGACGAGGCGCTCGTCCGCCGTATGGCCGGTGTCACGGACAGGGGCTACCTGTTTGAGATCAGCGACGCCATCGCGGCAGGGGACTCCGTCACTGCACTGGAAAAAATCGCCGAGCTGCGCCAGCAGAGCGTCGATATGCGCCGCCTCTGCATGGAGTTGGCCGGACATTACCGCAATCTGATGCTCTGCGCACTGCCGGGCGGCACGTCGCTTCTGACCGGCATCTCGCCGGAGGAGGAGACCGCCTACACCCAGCGCAGGGACTTCCCGCAGCGGGAGGCCATCCGTGCGGTCAATGCGTTCGGCTCGGCGCTTGAGAAAATGAGCCGCGGCACTGACCAGCGCATTGAGCTGGAGCTTGCCCTCTTCAGCCTGTCCGAGCCGCCCCAGATGATGCAGCGGGCAGCGGTGGAAGCCGCACCCCGCCCGGCGGCCCCGCAGGAAACGCCCCGCCCCTTTGCGGCAGCGGCCCCGCCGCAGCCCTTTGTGAGCGTTCCGGTGGCCCCGGCAGCTTCTGCTGTGGAGTCCGCCGCACCGGTAACACAGACCGCGCTGGAGACGGCCGCGCCGGAGACGGCCGCGCCTGCCTCCATGGCAGACCCGGAACCGCAGCCGGAACCTCTGGTCAAAGCGGCCCCCACCGAGGACGACCTGCCGCCGCTTCCGGAGGAACCGCCGGTGCAGGACGCTGCCCCGCTGCCCTGGGATGAACCGGCCCGGCCTGCACCTCCGGCCCAGCCCGAAGCGGCTCCGTCCACGTCGGCAGAAAAACCGGCCCCGGCCCCGGTGCAGCCCAGCGCCGAGCATCCGGCAGACCCCGCCCTCAACAAGCCTCGCAGGGTGGCGGCAGAGGGGATCAACCCCTTCCCCCAGTGGGACGAGGTGGTCCGGCTGCTGCAGGAAAAAGACCCCATGCTCTACACCTACCTCAAAAAGTCGAAGGGCTACTTCGACGGGACCCGCGTCCTCATCGACGGCGGAAAGACCTTCCGGGACTTCATCCGCGCCAATAAGGACAGCCAGCGCCTCATCAAGAAGCTCATCGCGCAGGTGTCCGGCGTAGCCGTGCCCATCGGCCCCTACGAGCCGAAAGCTGTCCACCGCTCTGCCACCAACGCCGAGGAATCCCTCCGCCGTCTGGAACAGCTGGGCGTGGATGTGAGCATTGAGGAGAGTGCGAAACCTCTCCGTCATCGCTGACGCGATGCCAGCTCCCCTAAAAGGGGAGCCCTTGGCATATCGGGCCAGCCCTGCTGTTCGCTTGGGCCCAATTGAGCGCAAAGCGCCGGGCCCTGTCCGAATGGGTAGCGGCTGCGGGACTGCGCTCTAACAAGGGATACTAGGCAAGCACCCGTGAATCTTAACAGCGGAGCCCGGCTGTTGCCGATTACAGAAAACTTTGCTCGTCCAGCACAGCCACTACCGACTCGCCAGAGGCTCCCCTACCAGGGGAGCTGTCGAGCCGTAGGCGAGACTGAGAGGTTGTACAAAGGAAAGCGTATTCTTTCAGAACAGGCTGTTATAGTAAGCCCAACTAAGAGATTTCGATATCCCAAAATTCTATAGGATAATAAAGGAGAACTACGAACGATGAAAGCAAGAATGCCCGCAGGTTTTGGCCGCCCCGATATGAACGCCCTGATGCGTCAGGCGCAGAAGATGCAGGATGACATGAAGGCCAAGCAGGCCGAGCTGGAAGCCGCCGAGTACACCGGCAGCGCATCCGGCGAGATGGTCACTGTGAAGATGAACGGCAAGCACGAGGTACTCAGCATTTCCATCAAGCCCGAAGCCGTGGACCCCGACGACATCGAGATGCTGGAAGATCTGGTGGCTGCGGCCATCAACGCCACCGTCAAGCAGGTGGATGAGACCGCCGAGGCCGAGATGGGCAAGCTGACCGGCGGCCTGAATATCCCCGGCCTCTGAGCCGCGGGGAGGCGTCGCCATGAGTTATAATGCAGCCCCGCTGGACAAGCTGATCGAGGAGTTCAGCAAGTTTCCGGGCATTGGCACCAAAGGCGCGACCCGGATGGCCTATCAGGTACTGAGCATGTCGGATGACGAGGCCGCCGCGCTGGCGGGCGCCATCCAGGCGGCCCACACCCGGCTCCACCGCTGCCGCGTCTGCCAGAACTATACCGAGGCCGAGCTGTGCCCCATCTGCGCCAGCGCCAAGCGGGACCACTCGGTCATCTGCGTGGTGGAAAAGCCCCGCGACGTGCAGGCGTTTGAGCGCACCCGCGAATACCGGGGCCTGTACCATGTGCTCCACGGCCTGATGAACCCGCTGGACGGCATCACGGCCGAGCAGCTCACCGTCAAGGAGCTGCTGGCCCGCCTGAGCACCGACGAGGTGAAAGAGGTCATCATGGCCATGAACCCCACCGTGGAGGGCGAGGCCACCGCGATGTATCTGGCCAAGCTCATCAAGCCGCTGGGCATCAAAGTCACCCGTCTGGCCTACGGCCTGCCCGTGGGCGGCAATCTGGAGTACACCGACGAGAACACCCTGTACAAGGCGCTGGAAGGCCGCGGGGAACTGTAAACCCGGCAAAAGTTTACAATTCCTTCAAAAACGGGCCTTGCAAAACCGCAAAAATGTGATATACTAACAAAACGAGACCAGAACAGAAAGGAGGCGTGCCCCATGGCACCTGCAAAAGAGCGTCCGGCCACAAAGACCATCGCCACCAACCGGGAAGCACGCCACGAATACTTCGTTCTGGAAGCGCTGGAAACAGGTCTGGAGCTGAAAGGCACCGAGGTGAAGAGCCTGCGGGCTGGCGGCGTCAACCTGAAAGACAGCTGGGTCGATATCGAGGACGGCGAACTTCTGGTCAAGGGAATGCACATCACCCCCTACGACCACGGCAACATCTTCAACCAGGACCCCATGCGGGTGCGGCGTCTGCTGGCCCACAAGAACGAGATCCGGCGGCTGCACCAGCAGTGCAAGCTGCAGGGGTATACGCTGGTTCCGCTCTCGCTCTATTTCAAGCATGGCCGCGTGAAGATGGAGCTGGGCTTGTGCAAGGGCAAAAAGCTCTACGACAAGCGCGCCGATGCCGCCAAGCGCGACGCAAAGCGCTCCATCGACCGGGCCGTCAAGTCCAACGGCACGTATTACTAAGATTCTCCGGGCTGTTCCAGCCGGACGAAACTCTGCTTCACCGCACACCCTCACCGGTGTGCGTTTCATGGGGGCGTAAAGGTTTCGACGGGGGGAGCGAGGCCTGGGCAGCGGGTAGCAGTGGGGGACCTGCTCTAAACTCCTCCAAAAAATTAACTGACAACAATAATTATCAGTTGCTCGCAGCCTGAGTGCTGCGCGTTCCGCCCACTCTTGTGTCGTGTGGG
>OGYY01001642.1_pt1 | contig 18776 bp, 18 predicted proteins | sample 1576671 | NCBI WGS metagenome assembly OGYY01 (sample SAMEA3541593, study PRJEB24748) | human gut metagenome | biome: human gut; feature: human-associated habitat; material: faeces | place: China | collected 2012 | reverse complement strand
AAGTAGAAGAGGGGATAATAGAGAACTATCCAATGACTGTCGAAAACTAATCTCAAAAGGCGGTATTTCAGATATAAAACTGGTCAAAAAAGCGGTAATGTTAAAGAATGGTACAGAGTACCGAATGCAATAACAAAGACTGCGGATGGGAAATTAGTGTGGTTAGAAAATGGAACAGATACTGCGGGATTAAATCACATTATTACTGAGCATGCTGACGATTTTCTAAATAAAGGAATAACGCAAGAGCAAATTCCTGATTATGTAATGAATGCACTAGAAAATGGAAAAATCGTTGGATATCAGGGAAGAGGTACTGGAAGACCTATATATGAATTTACATATAACGGAGAAATTCATAAAGTTGCTATTACAGTAGGCAATAATGGATTTATAGTTGGTGCTAATCCAAAGTAGAGAGGAATGTGTATGAAAGTAATAAAAATCAAATTTGAATATGGATGTTTCCCTGTGTGGATTTATGGTGAAAATAATGAATTGATAGAGAATGATTTGCCACCATATTTAATAGGAGATAGTGATATTGAAACTAAATTTATCAATATTCAAAAAAATATATGACAGTTTGTATTTGGATGATGGAAAAGAATTCAAATATATTGGATTTAAGGATACTAAAAAGAAAAAATTTTTTTAGAGAATTGCTCATAGCAATCAATCTTCTAAAGAATAAACTGAATGATGAATATATTATTGATGATAATATGGATTTTTTAAAGAAAATTATTATTTAACTTGAATTATGTATTCAAATAAACAAGTTGACTTTTTCTCTGCAATTTGATAGCATTACGGAGTACACTTTAGTTTGATAAAGTAGTAAAATGATAAACAAAAGAAAACATCTTTAATTTAGGAGGAAATTATGAGAAAATTAGTAGCATTAGCTTTATCATGTGCAATGGTATTTTCAATGACTGCATGTGGAAGCAAGGATAATGGAAGTAAAGATAATGGTAGCAAGAGTGATAGTGGAAAAACAACATTTACAGTAGGATTTGACGCTGAATATCCACCTTATGGATATATGGATGACAATGGTGAGTATACAGGATTTGACCTTGAACTTGCACAGGCTGTATGTGATATTGAAGGATGGGAACTTGTAAAGACTCCTATCGATTGGGACTCAAAGGACTTAGAGTTAAACAATGGAAACATTGATTGCATCTGGAATGGATTTACAATGAATGGAAGAGAAGATGATTATACATGGTCAGACCCATATGTAAATAATGAACAGGTTATGATTGTTGCTAAAGATTCAGGAATTAAGAAACTGGCCGACCTTAAAGATAAATATGTAGGTGTTCAGGCAGGAAGTGCAGCACTTGGTTTATTAAAAGAAGGTGGGGATCAGGAAGATTTAGCTAAGACATTTGCAGATTTACAGGAATATGCGGATTACAATACAGCATTTGCTGAATTACAGGCAGGAACAGTAGATGCAGTTGCAATGGATATAGGGGTTGCTAAATATCAGATTGAATCAAGAGACGACGGATATGAAATCCTTAATGAAAAATTGAATTCTGAACAGTATGCAATCGGATTTAAGAAAGGCAATACTGAACTTAGAGATAAGGTGAATGCAGATATTAAGAAGTTGTATGAAGACGGAACAGTAACAAAACTTGCTGAAAAATATGGAATTGATGATATGATTTGCTTAGGAGAATAATCTAAGATAATCTGGAGGAAATAATGACTTTACAAACAGGAATGATGTTGTTAGCAGCAAAAATGCCATTGGATATGATGATATCTAAGATGTCAGAAGGTATGGTAGAAACATTAAAAATATTTTTTCTAACCCTTCTGTTTTCATTACCGCTTGGTTTGGTTATTGCATTTGGCAGAATGGCAAAAAACAGAATAATAAGATATATAGTAACAGTGTACATAGCAATAATGAGAGGAACTCCATTAATGTTGCAGGTAATGGCAATTTATTTTGGACCTAATTATTTACTTCATATTCGTATACCAAGAAGTTACAGATTTATTGCCATAATAGTTGCATTTGCCTTAAATTATGCAGCTTATTTTGCAGAAATATATCGTTCAGGTATTGAATCGATGCCTGTTGGACAATATGAGGCATCAAGATTACTTGGATATAATAAGGCACAGACGTTCTTTAAAATAATTTTACCGCAGGTTATTAAAAGAATTCTTCCATCAATTACAAATGAAGTAATATGTCTTGTAAAGGATACTTCACTTGCATTCTCAATTGCTTATTTGGAAATGTTTACAGTAGCAAAGCAGATTGCATCATCTAATACAAGTTTTACACCATTTATTATTGCAGGTGTGTTCTATTTTATTTTTAATAGTGTAGTTGCATGGGTAATGAACTTTGCAGAAAAGAAATTAAATTATTACAAATAGGAGGGGAATATGAGCGTTTTAGAAATGAATAATATTCAGAAACACTTTGGTGATTTAGAAGTGTTAAAAGACATTTCCCTTTCAGTTAATAAAGGTGAAGTATTGTCTATCATTGGACCGTCAGGTTCAGGAAAGTCAACATTATTAAGATGTGCAGTTAATTTAGAAAAAATTGATGGTGGAAAAATAACATATAATAATGATGTGATGGCTGATACACATAATGGCAAAGTAATGTATGCAAAGAAAAATGAATTAAAGAAAATCAGAGATTCATTTGGGCTTGTATTTCAGAATTTCAATCTTTTTCCACATTATTCAGTATGGAAAAATGTTATTGATGCACCAATTCATGTACAAAAAAGAGATAGGGCAGAAGTTGAAAAGACTGCGATGGAATTGCTTGAAAAAATGGGTATAGCAGATAAGAAAGATTCTTATCCATGTCAGTTATCAGGTGGTCAGCAGCAAAGAGTTTCTATTGTAAGAGCACTTGCAATGGAACCGGATATTTTGTTTTTTGATGAACCAACATCAGCTCTTGATCCCGAGTTGACGCAGGAAATTCTTAAAGTTATAAAAGAATTGGCAGATGAACATATGACAATGGTTATAGTTACTCATGAAATGTCATTTGCAAAAGAAGTTTCAAATAGAATTATATTTATGGAACATGGCGTTATTGTAGAAGATGGAACACCGCAAGAGGTATTTGCATCAGAAAATCAGAGAACAAAAGAGTTCCTTGGTAAATATAGAAATTTGTAAATTTAATAAATAAAGAAATTATAGCGTAGTGGTTTGTACCAAATCTAAAAAGGTTAGACATAAATCTGACAATTGTAGGTTGGAACAACAGCTACGCTTTTATTATTGTTATAGAAACTGTGAATTATATAATTACATTAAATTAGAGTTGCGAGTTTTTAGTTATAATACATTTAACAAATGATTGCATTTTTTAGAAAAAAACTGAAAAATTTTATTTCTGGTTATTTTGCATCACATAATATGTAGTTGACATACAATACTATACGACATATAATATAAAAAAAGAAATAATATGGAGGAGTATCTATGATATTTAATACAGGAGCAGCTTTATTAGATGCAATAGTATTAGCCGTCGTATCTAAGGAAAAGGAAGGAACCTATGGATATAAGATAACTCAGGATGTTAGAAGTGTTCTTAGCGTATCTGAATCAACGTTATATCCGGTACTTAGACGGTTACAGAAGGAAGGATATTTTGAATTGTACGATAAAGCCATAGATGGAAGGAATAGAAGATATTATAAAATAACTGATACAGGAAGAAGCCAGCTTAATATGTATGTAACTGAATGGGGTAATTATTCTAAGAAGATAACGGATTTATTTGAAAATGAAAAATCAGGAGGTAATGAAAATGACTAGAAAAGTTTTTATGGAAACGTTAGAAAGAATGTTATCAGATGTTTCTTTTAATGATAGATATGATGCTTTAAGTTATTATAAAGAATATTTTGATGATGCAGGAATCACGGAAGATATGGTTGTACCTGAAAGTGTAGGAACACCTGAACAGATAGCGATGAGATTAAAGAAAAGCATTAATAGCGGAGAGAATATAACCAGTGAAAATATTAATATAGGTGGAACTTATAATAGAGATAATACAAGTGGTTCATACAATACAAATCAAAATACCGGCAATAGCTATAATAATAGTCAAAATGCAGGACAGTATTCATATAATAATTCTCAAAATACAGCACAGTATGAATATAATAATGCAGGACAATACAATAAGAAAAATGATGAAAGAGCAATTAAAATAATTGTTGCTATCATAATTGCGGCAGTTACATTTCCAATATGGAGTGGAATATTAGGAGTCATTATAGGAATTGTTTTTGGTCTTGGCGGAACTATAATTGGATTAGGCGTAGCGGGACTCTCGTTGATTGTGGTTGCAATTGTTTCAGGATATGGATTTGCAACATCAATACTTCTTATGGGAATTGGTTTAATTTTATTTGGTATAGCTGTTTTACTGGTAGTACCGGAAGTTCTGTTTTGCATAAGATTTTTGCCTTGGTTATTTAAACAAGTTGTAGAATTGGTTCACAAAATAACAGGCAGAAAGGAGTTTAATGTATGAAGAAATTTATAAAAATTACGGCAGTTGTTGGTGCTATTATTGTTGTACTAGGAATCGTGTGTATAGTGGCTGGAATCTCGAAAGGTGGAAGTAATATTGTTAAAGAAGAGATAGGGAAGACTTTTGCGAAGGCTAAGGTTAAGATAGAAAAGAACGATACTACAGGAATGACTAAATTAGAAAATAATAGTGATACAATTGATATGGTGTCAGTGAATAATTTAAAACTTGATTTATTGACAGCGTCATATGATGTTGAGGAATGGAACAAAGAACAGATAGGATTTTCTTATAATGCAGATATAATGGAAGTTTATTATATAAATGAAGGAGATTCCTTAAATGTTTTAATACAATATAAGAAAAAATGGAAAAAGGGCACACAAGATGTAACTGTATATTTACCAAGTGGAAAATCATATGGTAATTTTAATTTGAGTCTTTCAGCAGGAGAGGCGGATATTGAAAATATGTCAGCTGTATATACAACAATTAATTCCAGTGCAGGAAGTATATCAATCGACAATTTACAATCATCATCTGCTGACGTTGAAATAAATATGGGAGAAATTTCAATTGATAGAATAACAACTGATACATTAAATGCTGATATATCTATGGGAGATTTAGATATAGAAGGAGTGATAAATGGTGCGGGAAAGATTGTCTGCTCTATGGGAAATGCAGAAATGACATTGAATGATGGAACTAGTGCATATAATTATCAGTGGGATATAAATATGGCTGATTTGTATGTTGAAAATTGTATCGACAAATCTGATTTTTCAAGTGATGGAAATAAAGATAATGGTGCAGAAAAGATGATAAGTATAGAATGTGATATGGGAAGCGTTGAAATTGATTAACATTTTTCTACTATAATGTGATAAAATGCTATGGCAGGTGTGCAAATAAGTATACCTGCCATAATATTTTTACATAATAAGAATAGCATTTAAAAAATGGGAGAAATTTAAATGAAAAGTTTATTAAAGTATTTAAAGAATTATAAGAAAGAATCAGTGTTTGCTCCCCTCTTTAAGATGTTAGAAGCATCGTTTGAATTATTTGTGCCTTTAGTAGTGGCGAAAATAATAGATAATGGTATTGCTAAAGGGGATAATATTTATGTTCTGAAAATGGGAGGAGCTTTACTTTTACTTGCTATAATTGGACTTACATGCTCTTTAACGGCACAGTATTTCGCAGCAAAGGCAGCGGCAGGATTTGGAACAGAAGTAAGACATGCATTGTTTAAACACATTCAGACATTTTCCTATGATGAGATTGACAGATTAGGCTCATCTACACTTATTACAAGATTGACAAGTGATTTGAATCAGGTTCAGTCTCAGGTTAATATGTTTTTAAGATTGTTCCTAAGGTCTCCGTTTATTGTGTTTGGCGCAACAATTATGGCATTTACGGTAGATGTTAAGGCAGCACTTGTATTTGTTGTAGCGATTCCCATTCTTGCAGTAATTGTATTTGGAATTATGCTTGCAACAATCCCAATGTATAAAAAAGTTCAGAATGGTTTGGATAAAATTTTATCTGAAACAAGGGAAAATCTATCCGGAACAAGAGTAATCAGAGCATTTAATAAAGAACAGAATGAAATTGATAGTTACAATGAAAGTAATGATGCATTAAATAAATTTCAGATTTTTGTTGGAAAAATATCCGCAGTTATGAATCCACTCACATTCGTGGTAGTAAATTTTGCCATGATTGGAATTATTTATGTAGGGGGAATAAGAGTAGATGCCGGATATCTTACACAGGGAATGGTTGTAGCACTTATCAATTATATGTCACAGATTTTAATAGAATTGATAAAACTTGCAAATCTTATTATTAATCTGACGAAAGCGTTTGCCTGTGCAAATAGAATTGAAGATGTTATGAAAGTTGAATCTTCAATGAAATTTGGAAATGAAACAGAAGGAAAGAATAAAGAAATTGAAGTCGAATTTAAAGATGTTTCACTTATGTATGCAGGTTCTAGTGAAAATACGATAGAAGGACTTAATTTAAAGGTTTTAAAAGGACAGACTATAGGTGTAATAGGTGGAACAGGCTCGGGCAAAACATCCCTTATTAATATGATTCCAAGATTTTATGATGCAACTAATGGTCAGGTTTTAGTAAATGGAACTGATGTTAAGAAATACACAGAAGAAGGTCTTAGAAATAAAATAGGAATTGTTCCACAAAAAGCAGTTTTATTTAAAGGAACAATTAGAAGTAATCTTTTATGGGGAAATGAGAGTGCAACAGAAAATGATTTGATGGAAGCGTTAAAGCAGGCACAAAGCTATGATTTTGTTATGCAGAAAGAAAATGGAATAGATTCTGTTGTAGAACAAAATGGACGAAATTTCTCAGGTGGACAGAGACAGAGACTTACAATTGCAAGGGCTTTAGTAAGAAAGCCGGAAATTCTTATATTAGATGACAGTTCATCAGCACTTGATTATACAACTGACGCTAATTTGAGAAAAGAGATAGCAAAGCTAAAAGATATGACAGTATTTATCGTATCTCAAAGAACAGCATCAATTATGGATGCAGATCAGATTGTTGTGCTTGATGATGGAAATGTTATGGGAATTGGAACCCATAAGGAATTATTAGAAAATTGTGAGGTATATAAGGAAATATATGAATCACAATTTAAAAAGCCGGAAAAGGAGGAAATGTAAGATGAAAGAAAAGACATTGACTCAAAAGCAGGCTTTGGAAAAAGTAATAAAGCATATAAAAAAATATTGGTATTTACTTGGCGGTTCACTATTTTTTGCACTAGTGTATGTTGCTCTTTCATTGTATGTACCAATTCAGTTAGGAAATGCTACAGACCTTATCTTAGGTAAGGGAAAGGTAGACTTTACAGAGATTGGACTTATAGCTGTTAAAATAGCCACGTTTACTTTAATAGCTGCACTTGCACAGTGGATAATGAATAACTGTAATAATAAAATTACTTATAATGTAGTAAGAGATATTAGAGAAGAGACATTTGAACACTTACAGAAATTGCCACTTAAATATATTGATAGTCATTCTAATGGAGAAACAGTAAGTAAAATAATCACAGATGTAGACCAGTTAGCAGATGGCTTGCTTATGGGATTTTCTCAGTTATTTACAGGTATTGTTACAATTATATTGACGTTAGTATTTATGCTCACAATAAGTATTAAAATTACATTGGTTGTAGTTTTAGTAACACCTGTTTCTTTATTTGTAGCTAAATTTATTGCAACAAGAACTTATTCAATGTTTAAAAAACAGTCAGAAACAAGAGCTAAGCAGACGGCATTGATAGATGAAGTGATTGGAAATGGAAAAGTTGTAAAGGCTTTTGGAAGAGAAGATGAAGTTGTAGAACAGTTTGATGAAATTAATGAGGATTTAAGAAAATATTATTTAAAGGGTACATTTTTCTCATCAATCACAAATCCGTCAACAAGATTTGTTAACAGTCTTGTTTATGCAGGAGTAGCAATTTCAGGTGGTATTATTGCAATAACAGGAGGAATTACAGTAGGTAATTTACAATGTATTTTAAGTTATGCAAATCAATATACTAAACCATTTAATGAAATTTCAGGCGTTGTTACGGAACTTCAAAATGCGATTGCCTGTGCAGGAAGAGTATTTGTCCTTCTTGAAGAAGAACCGGAAATCGAAAATAAAAATGCAATAGATATTGAAAATGCATCAGGAAGTGTTGAATTAGACCATGTTAATTTCTCATATACACCTGATAAGAAATTAATTGAAGATTTAAATTTATGTGTCGAACCGGGTAAAATGATTGCCATTGTAGGACCGACAGGATGTGGAAAGACAACTATAATTAATCTTTTAATGAGATTCTACGACGTTAACAGTGGAAAAATCACGATGGATAGCCATAATATAAAAGATATAACAAGAAAAAGTCTTAGAAAATCTTATGGAATGGTGCTACAGGAAACATGGCTTAAGAATGGTACGATAAGAGATAATATAGCAATGGGAAAAGAGGATGCAACATTAGAAGAAGTAATAGAAGCAGCCAAGTTATCCCATGCACATAGTTTTATTAAGAGGCTCCCAAATGGATATGATACTGTAATTGGTGATGATGGCGGAAATCTTTCACAGGGACAGAAACAGTTACTGTGTATAGCAAGAGTTATGCTTTGCCTTCCACCAATGCTTATTTTAGATGAAGCTACATCATCTATTGATACAAGAACGGAAATACGAATCCAGAAAGCATTTGCTAAGATGATGAAAGGAAGAACAACTTTTATTGTTGCACATAGACTTTCAACTATAAAAGAAGCAGATACAATACTTGTCATGAATGATGGAAAGATTATAGAGCAGGGAAATCATAATCAGCTGCTTGCAAATAAAGGATTTTATTATGAACTTTACAACAATCAGTTTAGTTCAGTAAATTCTTAAACTTTTGCCATTGTTTATAGGCAAATGAAAAAAATATAAGGCTAATAATTATTGCACACAAAAATTGCGAGCCATAATTAAAAATTAAAGAGTGGGAAGTTGATGAACCACTAAAAATATGTATAAAAATATAACCTGTTGTCAGGCTTAAGGTTAGCCAGATGACAGGTTTTATTATGTTTGCAACAGGAGAAAAATTAACAGCAACTTCTTTAGAAATATAGCGTAAATGAAGTGAAACAGTTATCAATTCGCTTAAGAGCATTCCCCAGAAATAAGCTTTTATTCCATAAAAAGGAACAAGTAGAAGTAAAAATAATAATCTAATAATTATGGCGGCCATATTATGAATAAACGCAGCAGTAGTTTTGCCAAGACCGTGTAAAATAGAGCCAAAAGATATGGACATGTACATTAAAGGACATAACCATGAAAGTGTTTTAATATAAGAACCGGCACTTGCATGACCAAATATATCTTTCCCAATAAAATCTCCGAAAAAAATAAAAAAGCCAATACAAAAAATACCTGTAACTAAAGAAAACCATATTGTGAAATTTGTTGTAATTTTTATTTTTTCTTTGTTCCCTGAAACATTTGCGTCAGCAATTGTAGGCATAATCATCATTGCAATAGAATTGCTAATAGCTGATGGAAATGTAATTACAGGCAAAGTTATTCCTGCAAGAATTCCATATAAGGTAATAGCTGAATTAGAACTTAGGCCGTATTTAACAAGCATAAACGGAATTAGTATAGCTTCCGCACTTTGAAAGAAAGTCAGTAAAATTCTGTTAAGCGTAAGGATATACGAAACGTTAAAGAGCATTTTCATTTTTGAAAAAATATTTGAAAAATTATCTTTTGAAAAGAATGAAATTCCATAATTTGAGACAACCAATATGCAGTAAACGGTTCCTGCAATTTCAGATAAAATAAGAGAAAAGACAGCAACTTTAGGTGTTAGGGCATACCCTTTAGATGTAAAAATAACATAAAAAATAAACAAGGAAGCCAATTTGAATACCTGTTCTAAAACCTGAGCTATTGATGGGATAAGAGGCTTTTTTAAACCAAGATAAAAACCCACGGTACATGCATGTAGTACAGTCATAGGTATAGTATAGGAAGCATATTTTAAAAGTATGGCACAATTTGGTTCGCCTAAAAAAGAAGCCAAAACATTAGAAAAAAAATACATAATAAACGAGGCGATAACAGCAAGAAATTCAGACATGATAATACTTGCCGTAAATATTGAATAACTCTTTTTTAAATCTTTACTTTCAGCAACAAATCTTGATACAGCAGTTTGTATTCCACCGCATGAAAAAGAAATAAAGAAAGCAAGTACGGGAAAAATCATTTGAAAAAGGCCAAGCCCTTTAGCACCAATTAAGTTAGATAAGAATATTCTATATAAGAAACCAATAACTCTGCTTGCAATCCCGGAAAATGTAAGCATAATGGTTCCTAAAATAATAGTAGTCTGTTTTGACATAAAATTCTCCATTCTGCTTTTTACTATAAAGAAAAATAAAGCAGAAAATTTATTAGTTCATAATATGATGCAAAGTACTTAAAAATGATTAATGAGAGGGTGAAATTTTGATATATTTAGATAACGCTGCAACTACGGCAGTATGTAAAGAAGCAAAAGAAGCGATGGTTCCGCTTTTAGAAGATGAGTATGGAAATCCATCTGCAAATTATCCTTTTGGAGATAGGGCAGGAAGTATCGTCGAAAGAGCAAGAATAAGGATGGCAGGAATGATTAATGCAAATCCTGAAAATATCATATTTACATCAGGAGGAACTGAATCAGATAATAGTGCTGTGCTTAAAATAAAGGATATTGAAAATTCGCATATTATTACAACAAAAATTGAACATCATGCAATATTAAATACCTGTGAATACGCTAGAAAAAAAGGTGCAGAAGTAACCTACCTAAATGTAAATCCGGATGGAGAAATAAATATTGATGAATTAGAAAAATCTATAAAGGAAAATACAAGGCTTATATCGGTCATGTTTGCAAATAATGAAATAGGAACAATAGAACCGATAGCAAAGATAGGGCGTTTAGCAAGAGCATATGGAATAACTTTTCATACAGATGCCGTACAGGCATTTGGGCATGTTCCGATAAATGTTGCAAGGATGAATATTGACTTGATGAGCGTAAGTGCACACAAATTTAACGGACCTAAAGGTGTTGGGTTTCTCTATGTAAGAAATATAGATGATTTTGAACCACTTATATGGGGTGGGGGACAGGAAAATGGAAAGCGTTCAGGAACTGAAAATGTAGCAGGAATTGCTGGAATGGAGCAGGCAGCAATTCAGTCGATTAAGAACATGAGTTATAGAATGCAAAAAGAACAGTATTTGCGTAATTATCTCATAAATCGTGTTATGAATGAAATTGATGATGTAAAACTTAACGGACATAAATTTAAAAGGCTTCCCGGAAACGCAAATTTTAGTTTTAAAAATATAAACGCTGCTAAATTGGTTGAAGATATGGGAAATGAAGGCATTTGTATTTCAGCAGGCTCGGCCTGTGCGGCGGCAGGAGGAAAACCGTCGCAGGTTATTATGGCTATAAATGTTCAGAAAGAGTATGCTTATGGAACAGTAAGAATAACTATATCACATGAAAATACAAGAGATGAAATTGACAGGACAGTAGAAATAATGAAAAAGTTAATAAAACTGCAAAGAGAACAGTAGAAAACTAATGAATTATATAAAAGTAAAAGCATCCGCATAAACATCATTGTTATAAAATAAGTTTGTGGGGATGTTTTTATATGTATTCAATAATCTTTGAATTTCAACAGTAAAATTATGAAATAAAACAGTAAAATTATGAAATAAAACAGTAAAACTATGAAATAAAACAGTAAAACTATATCATAAAATATCAAATAAATATAATGAAACAGAGAAAAATGTAATAACTTTGTTACCTAAATATTACATAAGTCCGAAATTTATTAAATAAAGATTAACTTTGTCAAAATCTGTTGTTTTTTGTTGTTTATATGATAGAATGGCTATGGCTATTACGAAAATTATTGGCCTTAAATAACATTACTTAAAGAAAAGGCAGATTACAATAATGCTGGTTAGTAAGAGGAAAGATAATATGAAAATGATGAATAATAAGAAAAACAATAGGACAAGTATAGTTTTAGGCACGATAATGATTGCTATCATAGCAGCTATTATTATTTGTGTAGAAGGAGCAGGATTTGGGCTTGAATCTAAAATGATTAAATCATTAGCAGATAATATACATGAAAATGTACCTGAGGCACAAACTTACAAAAGTAAGTATAGAAAAGCAAACAGACATGATAGTGAAAATGAAACTACAAGAACAAAAAGAGAATATGGAAAATATTTGTTTGTAGGAGATTCCAGATATAAGGGAATGGAAAAAGCAAATGCGACAGATGAAGATGTGTTTATTTGTGAAGTTGGTGAAGGATACGACTATTTGATAAACCAGATGAATAATATAAAGTATGAGATTGATGATAATACAGCATTAATTATAGGATTAGGAGTTAATGACTTAGTAAACATCGACAAATACGTAGATAAAATAAATGAAATGTCACAGACATTTGATTGTCAGATTTATTATATGCTTGTAAATCCTGTAGATGAAGAACAGGAGACATATAGTGGTTATCACATTAAGAATGATGACATAGATTATTTTAATCAGGAAATCATAGACAGATTAGATGAAAATGTCATTGTAATAGACACAAACAGTTATTTGAATGCCATCGGATTTGAAACTCAGGATGGACTTCATTATACAGAAGAAACTTACGAAAATATTTATAATTATATAAAGTCACAGTTATAAAATAATTGTGTATGACACAGGCGGAGGAAGAGATGTTATTTTGCAGTAATCAGTTTATATTTTATTTTTTACCGATAGTGATATTGATATATTTTTTAGTACCAATGAAGTTTAAAAATATATGTTTATTTATCGCAAGCTTAATATTTTATGCAGTCGGTGAAATGAAATATGTTCCATTAATTTTATTATCGCTGACAGTAAATTATTTTGCAGCTATTTTTATCAGAAAATTTCAATATGATAATCAGATACTTGAACATAATGGAGAAGAAAAAAATAATTATGACAAAATAACATTAATCGTAGCTTTAGTATATAACTTCCTGTTTTTATTTGTGTTTAAATATTTTACTTTTTTTACGGGAATAGAAACAAGTCTTACATTACCACTTGGAATTAGTTTTTACACATTCCAGATAGCATCTTATGTTATTGATGTTTATACAAAGAAAACAAAAGCAGAAAAGAACTATATTAACTTAGGAGTTTATCTTTGTATGTTTCCGCAACTTATCGCAGGACCGATTGTTGTATATAAGGACATTGCTAAACAGATAAGAAAAAGAAAAGTATCATTACTTTTATTGCAGGATGGAATAAGAATTTTTATTATGGGTCTTGCATCAAAAATGCTTTTGGCAAATATAATGGGAATGTGCTGGGAGTCAATCAAGACTTACGGAATTGCAAGCATATCAACTCCAATGGCATGGATTGCGATGTTTGCATATACATTCCAGATTTACTTTGATTTTTATGGATATTCACTTATGGCAATAGGTCTTGGAAAAATGTTGGGATTTAAAATTCCAAGAAACTTTAACAATCCATATATATCAACATCCGTTACTGAATTTTGGAGAAGATGGCATATTACTCTTGGAAGCTGGTTTAGAGATTATGTTTATATTCCGCTTGGTGGTAATAGAAAAGGATTTGCAAGAACAATATTTAATATGTTTGTGGTATGGGGACTTACGGGATTGTGGCATGGAGCAAGCTGGAATTTCGTATGTTGGGGATTGTTGTTCTTTGTATTATTGACAATAGAAAAGCTTGGATTAAAAAATATATTAGATAAATATCCTGCACTTGGACATTTATATATAATATTTATAATTCCGATGAGCTGGATGATATTTGCACTTGATAAAATGGGAGACATAAAATTATATTTTGCAAAATTATTCCCAATGATTTCACATGTAAGCACAGAATTTGTAAACAAATTAGATTATGTTGATGCGATAAAACATTACGGAATATTCTTTGTATTTGCAGTTATCTTTAGTTTAAGTATTCCAATGAAGATATTTGAAAAATATAGAAGAACAAAAGTAGCGTCAGTAATTTTGATTATAATATTCTGGGTATGTGTGTATAGAATGAGTACAGCGGCAAGCAATCCGTTTTTGTACTTTAGATTTTAAAAATGATAATAACCTCTTAGCGGATTAAGGTTTAAGTTAATATTTATATTTTAACAGGAGAAAACAGATGGATAAAAAGGCTATATTTGATAAATATGGATTCTTGATTGTGATGGTTGTATCTGTTGTGATTTTTGGAATATTTCTGGGAACAAAAGACATAATAAAATACAACGAAACTAAAAAGATAGCGGAACAGGAAAGTAAAGAGAATAAAGGAAAAAAAGTAATCCAAAGTGATACCGGAGAAATCCGGATAGTTACGGATGAATCGGGAGAAACTCAGACAGAAGCCGTTACAGAGGAAAAACAGCATCGTGATTTTGTAACTGTAGATGAATCATATTTGGATGGAGCCTTATTTATAGGAGATTCAAGAACACAGACAATATCTTTGTATGCAAATTGGGATAAAACAGTATTTTACGCAGAACAGGGTGTGTCCGTATGGAAGATTTTAGATGAAAAAATCGTTAAATCAGGAAAGAAAAAAATAACTGTAAAAAAAGCCCTTGAAAAAAATAAATTTGAAAAAATTTATATAATGCTTGGAATAAATGAAATTGGAACAGGAACAGCAGATACATTTGCTGAGCAATATGGTAAAGTAATAAATACTATTAGAGAAAAACAGCCTGATGCAATAATATTTATTCAAAGTATTATGCATGTGACAAAAAAGAAAGACAAAGAAGAAACTTATATAAAAAATAAGGAAATAGATAAAAGAAATAAGAAACTTAAGGAACTTACAAACGGATACGACATAATATGGCTTGATGAAAACGAAGTGTTTGATAAAAAAGATACAGGGGCTCTTGACCCTAAATACACAAGTGATGGAGTTCATCTTATGCCTTCATGTGTGCCAAGATGGAAACAGTTTTTCCTTGAACATGGAATAGTAAAATAGGATAAATTAATCTTTATAATAAAAATGAAAAAACTACAAAACTTCAGATTGTTAAATGAAGTTTTGTAGTTTTTTTAGTTATTCATTAATATTTTTAAAATTAAAATGTTCTATAAGTTGTGCGGCTTTGTCAAAACCATATCCTATATTATCAGCAACATGGGCATCGGAGCCTACAGCCACAAGTTTTCCACCAAGATCTTTATAAAATGAAAGCATATCAAAGTGGGGATTTACAAAATCCATTCCTTTTGCAAGTGCACCGGTATTAATTTCTAAAGCAATATTTTTATGAATTATTTCTTTAAATATCTGTTCGACAATGTTGAAATAATCACTACAATTATAGTTTTTATCTTTATTTGGCGCATATCTGACTATGTAGTCTAAATGGCCTAATGTATTGAATGAATTAAACAATTTTAATGCATCAAGTAAAGTTGAAAAATAAGTCCTGAAAGCATCAGCTTCATTACGATTTTCCCAAAATTCAGAATAATATGGGTCCATGTTGTCTACAATATGACAGGAGCCAATGACATATTCAAATGGATATGATTGTAAAAAATCAGCATTTTTTTTGTAGTTGTCGCATGTAATGCCAAGCTCAACTCCAATATGAAGATTGATTTTTGAAGAGTATTTATCTTTTAATATGTTTAATTCATTAAAATATGAATCGGTATCTATATCAAATGATTCACCCGGAACAGGCCAGAACCAGTCCTGATGATCAGTGATGCAAATATCTTTCATATTTAAACTTATGGCTTTGCTAATTATATTTTCCAAATCTTCATCTGAATCAGTAGAAAATTTAGAATGTACATGAAAATCAGATAACATAACGTATATTCTCCTTATGTAATATGTATTGCAACTTGTTAATGTTTCAGATTCAGGTATAAATATATATTCCAAACACGTTGTTTTTCTTATTTTTCTGTGCCGTTTATAATAAATAAAAAAGTAAAACTCGCCTAAAGACTCAAACATTACTTTTTTATTTACACTATGCTCGCAAAATTGCGAAAAACTTCCTATCGTTTGTTATATATATTTATTTATACTGAATCTGAAATAATTACAAATTAGCAAAGAAAAAATTTATGAGTAGAATATAACAAATTTTGCTGAAAATTACTATATTAATGAGAAGATAAAAGTAAAAACGTTTTATTTGTCAAAAAATTAACAAAATATGAGAAAAATGCAAAAAACTTCTTGATATTTGGAAAGTATTTATGTAGAATAATCAATAGGTTAATATTAATTAACAAAATATATCTTATTTAATAGGAGGACAATTAAATGTCAGTTAAAGTTGCAATTAACGGTTTTGGACGTATCGGACGTCTTGCATTCAGACAGATGTTTGGAGCAGAAGGTTATGAAGTAGTAGCTATCAATGACTTAACAAGTCCTAAGATGTTAGCTCATTTATTAAAGTATGATTCATCACAGGGTAAATATGACAAGGCTGAAACAGTTTCAGCTACAGATGATTCAATCATCGTTGATGGAAAAGAAATCAAGATTTACGCAGAAGCTGATGCTTCAAAGTGTCCTTGGGGCGAATTAAAAGTAGACGTAGTATTAGAATGTACAGGTTTCTATACATCTAAGGCTAAAGCACAGGCTCATATCGATGCTGGTGCTCGTAAGGTTGTTATTTCAGCTCCAGCTGGAAACGATCTTCCAACAATCGTTTACAATACAAACCACGAAACATTAAAGGCAGAAGATACAATCATTTCAGCTGCTTCATGTACAACAAACTGCTTAGCACCTATGGCTGATGCACTTAACAAGTACGCTCCAATCCAGAGTGGTATCATGTTAACAATTCATGCTTACACAGGTGACCAGATGACTCTTGACGGACCACAGAGAAAAGGTGATTTAAGAAGATCAAGAGCTGCAGCAGTTAATATCGTACCTAACTCAACAGGTGCTGCTAAAGCTATCGGATTAGTTATTCCAGAATTAAACGGAAAATTAATCGGTTCTGCACAGAGAGTTCCAGTTCCAACAGGTTCTACAACAGTTCTTACAGCTGTAGTTAAAGGAAAAGATATCACAGTTGAAGGTATCAATGCAGCTATGAAGGCAGCTTCAAACGAATCTTACGGATATAATGAAGACGAAATCGTATCAAGCGATATCGTTGGAATGAGATATGGTTCATTATTTGATGCTACACAGACAATGGTATCAAAGGTTGATGATGATACTTATGAAGTACAGGTTGTTTCATGGTATGACAATGAAAACTCATACACAAGCCAGATGGTTAGAACAATCAAATACTTCTCAGAATTAGCTTAATTTCTGATATTTATTATTAGATCCAAAAAGGGTCCGGCTGATTGGGCCGGGCCTTTTCTTTTAGAGTGGCAAATTATCTTAGAATGAATAATGGGTAAAACTTTGTAAGAAGTGAGAGCTTATAATTGAGATTACAAACAGCCACAGAATAAAACGGATAAATCTAAAAAGATTAAATCAATGAAAGGAGCAAATTTATGCTTAACAAAAAATCAGTAGATGATATTAACGTTAAAGGCAAGAGAGTTTTAGTTCGTTGCGATTTTAACGTACCTTTAAAAGAAGGAGTTATCACAGACGAAAACCGTCTTGTTGCAGCTCTTCCAACAATCAAAAAATTAATCGGAGATGGTGGAAAAGTTATTCTTTGCTCACATCTTGGAAAACCAAAGGGAGAACCAAAGCCTGAATTATCACTTGCACCAGTTGCTAAGAGACTTACTGAATTATTAGGTCAGGAAGTTAAGTTTGCTGCTGATCCTGAAGTAGTAGGACCAAACGCAAAGGCTGCTGTAGAAGCAATGAATGATGGAGATGTAGTTCTTCTTGAAAATACACGTTACCGTGCAGAAGAAACAAAGAACGGAGACGAATTCAGCAAAGAACTCGCTTCCCTTTGTGATGTATTTGTAAATGATGCATTTGGTACAGCTCACAGAGCTCACTGCTCAAATGTAGGTGTTGCAGGTCTTGTTGATACAGCGGTTGTTGGATACTTAATGCAGAAGGAGATCGACTTCCTTGGAAATGCAGTAGAGAATCCGGTAAGACCATTCGTAGCTATCCTTGGTGGAGCAAAAGTTGCAGACAAGTTAAATGTTATCTCTAACTTACTTGAGAAGTGCGATACACTGATCATCGGTGGTGGTATGGCGTATACATTCTTAAAGGCAAAGGGATATGAGATCGGTAAGTCATTAGTTGACGAATCTAAGATCGACTACTGTAAGGAAATGATGGAAAAGGCTGAGAAGCTTGGTAAGAAGTTATTACTTCCGGTTGATTCCGTTATGATCGACGATTTCCCTAATCCAATCGATGCGCCGGTTGAGACAGAGGTCTTTGATGCAGACAAGATGTCAGCAGACAAAGAGGGCTGTGATATCGGACCTAAGACAATCGAATTATATGCAGATGCTGTTAAGACAGCTAAGACAGTTGTATGGAACGGACCTATGGGTGTATTCGAGA
>OGYY01001637.1_pt1 | contig 18838 bp, 19 predicted proteins | sample 1576671 | NCBI WGS metagenome assembly OGYY01 (sample SAMEA3541593, study PRJEB24748) | human gut metagenome | biome: human gut; feature: human-associated habitat; material: faeces | place: China | collected 2012 | reverse complement strand
TGCCCCGCTGTATCTGCCAGTGCCAGCGGGAGGCCGAGGAACAGCGCAAGGCCGCTGAAGAACGGCAGCGCCGCATGGAGCGTATCAAACGCCGAAAGGCACAGGGCTTGCAAGACCGCTATCTCTATGACTACACCTTTGCCAACGACAACGGGCAAAACCCATTGATGGACAAGGCTCACGCCTATGTGGAGAACTGGAAAGAGGCATATAAAAACAACACCGGCCTGCTGTTGTTCGGGGATGTGGGAACCGGCAAGTCTTTTTTCGCCGGATGTATTGCCAATGCTTTGCTTGACCGGGATGTGCCGGTGCTGATGACGAACTTTCCCACCATTCTGAACCGCCTGACCGGGATGTTCTCTGAGGACAGGTCAGAGTTTATTGCCAGCTTTGATGAATATGACTTGCTTATCATTGACGATCTGGGAGTAGAGCGCAGTACCGAATATGCTATGGAGCAGATGTTTTTCGTCATTGACAGCCGCTATCGCAGCCGCAGACCCATGATTATCACAACAAACTTGAAACTGTCCGAGCTGAAAAACCCGCCTGATCTGGCCCACGCCCGTATCTATGACCGTATTCTGGAACGGTGTGCGCCGATTCTTTTTGACGGGAAGAATTTCCGGGAAGAAAATGCCGGTGCTACCCGACAGGCAGCAAAAGACATTGTAAACAGTAAGCACGACTGATTTTTTACCGGGCGGCACAGACCCGTTCGGAGAAAGGAGCGCCATGAACAGAGAACCCCGTACTATGCAGGTGGCAGACGCCGCTACTGCGTCCAGAGCGCCGGAAAACACGCCAGCGATGGTAAAGAAAATCGGCAAGACGACCTACAAGGTTCATGTCCATTTCAGCAATACCAGCACAGAAACCATGAGCGATAAAATCAAGCGTATGCTCAAAAACGAGATACAGCAGATGTGACTGCCCTGTAAAATCTGCGTTCTTCTACTCACCTGAGGAGGAGATAAGCCCGTATTTGGGAATGACGTATGACTTGGTCGGTTACATTTGGCTAGATATTTTTCTCGAGCAGGCCTACGTCGAGACGGTATGCTTATTGTCCAAACTCAATACAAAACAGCACATTGAAGTTGAGATAAAGATGGATGAGTTAGATGTAACAGCTGCGGAGAGTAAGGCTACTTATGATGAGATCAAGGCATACATACTGCAAAAATATGGTTTGAAGGTTAGTAGCTTATATATTGCACAGGTAAAGCAGAGATGTGGTATAATAGAGCGTGAAAATTATAATAAAGCAAAGTCTGGGGATGCTAAGCAACCTCAGTGCCCACCAGAAAAGGAAGCGGCAATTAAAGAAGCATTAATATATTTCCAGATGCTCTAAGAAACATCGAAAAGGAGTGAAACTATTGGTTACAATTATTACTGGTACAACAAAAAAGCCAACATCCAGCGAATTATTGAAAAAATTTTTTCATAGCCACAATGAACTTGATGGATATTTATATATCGGATATCCAATTATTGGTACAGTAGATGGTGCTTATCCCATTGATGGTCTTTGGATTTCTCCTGATAAAGGACTGGTTATTTTTAATCTTATCGAGGGAAAAAACACCGAGGGATATGAAGAAGCACAAGATGATTGTGCCAATAAAATGGAGGCAAAGCTTAAGGGATATCGGCAACTCGTTAATAAAAGAAAACTTTGCGTTGAGATCAATGTAATCACTTATGCTCCTGCCTTAATGCATCAATTAGAATATGAGGAAGATTATCCTCTGTGTGTTAGTGACAATGATTTGCAGAAGCAAATTGAAACGTTAGAATGGGAAAATAGTGGGTACTATGAACAGTTAGTATCAGTGCTTCAGGCAATCTCTACAATTAGAAAAGGAAAAAAACGTCGAGAGGCAACTAAACCTGAATCAAGGGGATCAAAATTAAAAGTTTTAGAGGATTCTATAGCAAATTTAGACAATCAACAAAGCAGAGCGGTTATTGAAACTGTAGAAGGTGTACAGAGAATTCGTGGGCTTGCAGGCTCAGGAAAAACTGTGGTGTTGGCGCTGAAAGCAGCATACTTGCATGCACAACATCCTGAATGGAAGATTGCTGTTACTTTCAATACCCGTTCATTGAAAGGTCAATTGAGACAATTAATTAACACGTTTTATATTGAACAAACCAGCGATGAACCAGATTGGGATAATATTCATATTATTCATGCGTGGGGTGCACCAGGTGGTGGAGAGCGTAATGGTATGTATTATACCTTTTGTGGAACCCACAATATAGAATATTTTGATTATATATCCGCCAGAAATCAATTTGGTTCTACTGATCCATTTGGAGAGGTTTGTAACAAAGCACTTAAAGAAGCAACCAATACGAAGCCTTTGTATGATGCTATTTTAGTAGATGAAGCTCAGGATTTTTCTCCAGCATTTTTAAGACTGTGTTATGAAATGTTACGGGATCCTAAACGATTAGTTTATGCATATGATGAACTTCAGAATCTACGGTTACAGTCACTCCCTTCGCCTGAAGAAATTTTTGGCGTTGATGATAATGGCGTACCAAAAGTAAAATTCAGACCATCTGAAGATGGACAACCGGAGCAGGATATTATACTGGAAAAGTGTTATAGAAACTCAAGACCTGCATTGGTTACCGCACATGCACTAGGTTTCGGAATATATAGAAAATCTGATAGCGAGAAGGAATCCGGTCTTGTTCAAATGTTTGATCAAAGTGCTTTGTGGGAAGAGATTGGTTATAATGTAGCAGATGGTTCACTTGAAGATGGAAAGCATGTTGTGTTAGAACGAACAAGTAAAAGTAGCCCTGAGTTTCTTGAAAAACATTCCGATATTGATGATCTAATTATATTCAAAAGTTTTAAGTCTAAAGAAGAACAAGATCAATGGGTCGCAAATGAGATTCAAACTAATCTTGAGAAAGATGAATTGCGCCCAGATGATATAATTGTAATCAACCCAAATCCATTGACAACTAAAACAAATGTTGCAACTATTCGATCGCTTTTATATCAAAAAGGCATACAGTCTCATACGGCCGGAGTCGATACGGCGCCCGATATATTCTTTGATGAAGATAATGCTTCTGTAGCATTTACAGGAATCTACAGGGCAAAAGGAAACGAAGCAGCTATGGTTTATATTGTTAATGCACAGGCTTGCTTTGAAGCGTTGTTTGATTTGGCAAAAATTCGCAATCAGTTGTTTACTGCTATCACTCGAAGCAAAGCATGGGTAAGAGTTTTAGGTGTAGGTTCACAAATGGATGGACTTATTGCCGAGTATGAAAGCATAAAAAAGCATAAGTTCACTTTGGATTTTATTTACCCAACAAAGGCTCAGCGAGACCATATGAATATTGTTAATCGTGATATGAGCGAGGTTGAGAAAAATAAGATTAAAAAGAGCAAAGGAAATATTGCAAGTCTAATTGAGGAATTAGAAAGCGGAAATATTTATATTGAGGATTTGGGAGAAAATCAAGTGGAACGCCTTATGTCCCTTCTTAAAGGTAAGGGGGAATAAGCATTGGGTCCAAAAAATATCCTAAAGCAAATAAAACAACTGACAGTTGATGTTATTGAAGCTGGCATCTGTGATGCACAGAACTTTCCTTCGCTAACACAGAGTCCGGGGAGGATTAGTGAAATAGGAATTAGTTCTGTTGATAATTCGATTTTTCTAAAAAATATTCCGTATAGTGAAATGTATTCTGAACTCTTAAAAAGAAAACATTATAATTTCAAAATGATAGATGGAGCTTTAATTAGCCTTTTATACAGATTTCAAAACAATGATATAATAGCACACAGATTGTCATTTTTTCCTGCCCCTAATTTAGAGGTGTTCCAAAATGAACCAGAGCTATATTTAGAGGATGAAATATATCTTGAATTCTTAGACAAAAGGATTGTTACTGTTCCATTAAGATTTGATTTTGATTCAGGTGATGCATTTGTTCCGGTAGAACACCCTAAATCACATTTAACCTTAGGTCAATACGAAAATTGTCGTATCCCAGTTTCCTCAGCTGTTTCTCCATATCAATTTATGGAATTTATACTAAGAAATTTTTATCATACAGCGCAAAGCAAAAGTTGCATTCATCTCACAAAGTATACTGATAAGTTCGAAAAAAGTATTGTTTCAGAGGAAGAAGCTTTGGTTCATATTTGTACACCTTCATGATTAAATAGTTCCACAATGATATTGCTCTGCTGGAGCAGCCAGTCCGAAAATTCCTTCGGACTGGCTGTTTTCTTTTTCACAGCCTGTTTCCGCTGCAAGGCTTCTTTTTTGAAGGATTCAAAAGCAGCCAGCATTTCTTCCGGTACTGTCAAGAGTTATGCGCAAAATCGGTTTGCAGACTCCGGCTGAATGAGGTCAGCCAGCAATAGAGACGTCTTCCAGAGCCGCCTCCAAGTGCTTCATGTTCATGTACTTCTTGTTGCCCCACTGAGTGCCGGCTACATGTCGCAGTCGGGCACAGACCAGCATCAGGGCAGAATTTCCATCAGGGAACGTCCCCACCACACGGGTCCTGCGGCGGATCTCCCGGTTCAACCGTTCAATCACATTGTTGGTGCGGATTCGTGCCCAATGCTCATAGGGGAAATCACAGTAAGTCAGCGTTTCCTCGATGTTGTCCTCCACCTTCCTGGCAGCTTCCTTCAGCTTCATTTCCTTCAGCTGAGCGACTACAGCCTTGGCCTTCTCCCTGGCAGCCTTCTTGTTTTCCTGTGCATGGATGGCCTTGAGCATCTTGGCTACCAGCTTTACCTTGGAGCGAGGAACAACAGAAAACACATTCCGGTAAAAGTGAACCGTACAGCGCTGGTATTTGGCATCAGACAATACTTCACTCACTGCTTCCAGCATACCCAGACACTTGTCTCCAATAATGAGCTTCACGCCATCCAATCCGCGACCCTTGAGCCATTGGAAGAAACTCGTCCAGCTTGCCTTGTCCTCTTTCATGCCTTCGGCAGCGCCCAAAACCTCACGGTACCCATCCTCATTCACTGCAATGGCTACCAAAATGGCTACATTTTCGTACTCTCCGCCCCAGTTGCGCCGCAGGTAGATACCGTCTACATAGACATACGGATATCTGCCGCCCTGCAAAGGACGGTTCCGCCAATCTTCGATGTGGACGTAAGCTTTCTTGTTCAGCTCACTGATCGTTGCGGGAGACACCATGCTGCCCCATAGAGCTTCGGTAATATCCTCCACCCGGCGCACAGAAACACCAGCCAGGTACATCTCGATCAGCGCCTCTTCCACGCTGCTTTCCCGGCGGCGATATCGCTCAATGATAGCAGTCTCAAATGAGACGCCTTTGAGTGGGGAAAATGAAGCGGGACATCTCCGGAGGTAGTGGTAAGATTCCGGTCATAGTGGCCGCTGCTGTAGCCTTGGCGAGCCTCATTTCGCTCATACCGGGCTGCCTGCGTGAGTTTCTCTGCCTCCTGCTCCAGCAGCTCATGCGGCTCTTCCACACTGCCGCGGACCAATTCCTTGATCTGACCCTTGACAACTTCCTCGTTCAGTTGTACAATTTTTCAGAAATGGTTTGCAGTCTCCTTTTAGAATAGTGTGTCGCAACTTCATTCTACCAGAGTTCGCAAAGTATGTCTCTTCCCCCTTTCATTTTGCGCAACTTATCTTACCTTATCCAGGAAAGCCGGGGGTTTTCTTTGCCTTATTGATTTTGTTTCGCCAGTTCTGGCACTCGTTTTTGTAGAGCAGATCATAATTGTTTTCTCTGGCTCGTTCATCAAACTCACGTTTGTTCTGGAGAGATTGCTTTTTACGACACTTATCACTGCAAAGCTCATATCTCTGGCTTTTGGTAAGGAATACTTTCCCGCAGATTTTGCATTTCCGGAAATAAAGCCCTAAATAATAGATAATTAGCGGATACAGGGATGAATAGGCGGAAATATATTCCATATTTCGTTTGCGGAAAATGAAAATCAATCAATTCAAATAAAGGAGAAACGCCGATATGAAAGAAAAAACAAAATGGAACGACTATGACGCTCTGCCCCTGATTTTGGATGTTACGGATATTCAGCATATCATGGGAATTTCCAGAGCCAGTGCCTATGAGCTGGTACACACACCGGGGTTTCCGGCAGTGCGCAGCAGCAGGCTGGTTAAGATCAGCAAGAAAGCCTTCTTCAACTGGCTGGACAGCGGCGGCACTCCGCACGAGAACGAAAAAGAAAGGACAGCGTAACCATGAAATTGAGTATTCAAGAAAAGAAAATTCTATATACCTTTGCCTGTCCCAACCACCACAACACCGTGACAAGGCTCAAATGGTTGACCTCCCTAACCGTTGATTCAAAAGCAAAATGCTGGAACTTGCCAGAAAGATGGAAAATGAGGTTGAGGAACACTGGTATCTTTGCTTTTACCAGCAGCTCCGCATGGAGATGGCAAAGTATTATGAGACAAAGAAGTATCTGCGGATGGTAGAGAAAAGCACTGACTTTGAGGAGGATTTTTATGATGAAGCTGTCTAAGTATGAGTAAAGAAACCACTATTAACTGGAACGAAGCAGAAAACACCGCCAGCATTTACATCTTCAATGCCGATCTGAAGCGCAGACCGGCAGAGTTCAGCTGCAAATATCCGCTGCTGTGCTGGTTGGAGCGCAGCACCCTGGAGGGCAGCGTAACCTATGTTATAGAGAAGTCCCGGCTGTCTGTCCGCCTTGTCCCGCCGTACAGCGAAGAATGGCTGGCAGCTGCCAGAGAGTACGCCAAACAGCATGGATTTCAGGTTTTGCGTACAGAAAAGAAAAGCGCCTGATTACAGGGCAAATGACTGCAAAATGCCGGGTTTGCACCCGGCATTTTCACAGTCTGTTTATTTAGGAGTATCAAGTATCCAGTACCATATAAGATGAAAAATGTCCGATTTGCGAGCCATTCCTCCCAGTCGGGAGAAAGGAGAGAAAAAACAATGGGTAATTTATATGTCTATATCCGTGTCAACACCAGAGAACAGAATGAGGACAGGCAGATTCTTGCCCTGAAAGAGCTATCTATCCCAGAGAAGAATATGTTTATAGATAAGCAGTCCGGCAAGGATTTTGAACGCCCGCAATACCGGAAAATGGTACAGAAACTAAAAAAGACGATCTGCTCTATATCAAAAGCATCGACCGTCTGGGGCGTAACTATTCTGAGATTCTGAAGCAGTGGCGGATTTTGACCAAGAAAAAAGGAATTGATATTGTGGTGTTGGATATACCCCTGCTGGACACACGCCGGGGCAAAGCCCTGATGGGCACATTCTTGAGTGATGACTATCGGTCTGGACGTTGGAATGTTGCGCCGGATATTTGGGACACTACGGAAAAGCGCCATGACATAGAGGATGCCGCCCCTCTTGAACTTGCCGAGAGAAAGCGGCACCGGCAACCCTGTATCCACGAGTACCCGCAGTAGACATACCTCTGCGGCGAACCATTCAGCAGTCGCAAGTAAACTGCCATTAAAAGTGTCAGGAGCCCAATTATGCTTCTGGCGATTTTATATATATTTTGTGAATCTGATTAAAAAGTCCTTGACAATTTGTCTCCGGCAAAACCGCAAAAAGCATTTTGATTTCCTGCGGCGCGCGGCTGGCGGTATTCGACATCCAGGAGCTACGGGAGCTGACGGCATATGACGAGCTGGAGCTGGACACGCTGGGCGATAGAAAGACCGCGCTGTTTCTCATCATGAGCGACACGGACGATTCGTTCAACTTCCTGATCTCCATGTGCTATACCCAGCTGTTCAACCTGCTCTGCGAAAAGGCGGACGATGTGTACGGCGGCAGGCTGCCCGTCCATGTGCGGTGCCTGATCGACGAGTGCGCCAACATCGGGCAAATTCCCCGCTTGGAAAAGCTCATTGCCACCATCCGCAGCCGTGAGATCTCTGCCTGTCTGGTATTGCAGGCGCAGTCCCAGCTCAAAGCCATCTACAAGGACAACGCCGACACCATCGTGGGCAACTGCGACAGCATGCTGTTCCTGGGCGGCAAGGAGCGTACCACGCTCAAGGAGCTGGCGGAGACGCTGGGGCGTGAAACCATCGACACCTACAATACCGGCGAAAGCCGGGGCCGCGAGGTATCCCACTCGCTCAACTATCAAAAGCTGGGCAAGGAGCTCATGGCCGTGGACGAGCTTGCCACGATGAGCGGCAACAAATGCATCCTCCAGCTGCGCGGTGTGCGGCCGTTCCTGTCGGACAAGTACGATATTACCAAGCATCCCAATTACCCATACACCGCTGATGCGGACCCCAAAAACGCCTTTAACATCGAGGCGTTTTTGTCTACCCGCCTGACGGTTAAACCAGGCGACACCTTCGTGACTTTTGAAACGGACGAAAGAGAGGAGGAAGAGCCGTCATAGAGCCAGACGCGTTCTACGACATCCGCGCGCCCTGCCTGCGAAGCGGGACGCATTGAGCCGCCCATATCGGAGCGGCTTTTCTTTATGTGAAAAACAAAGGAGGAATGCCATGACATTTTTCAGTTCCACGATTGACGTGCTGCAGACGCTGGTGATCGCGCTCGGCGGCGGTCTGGGCGTGTGGGGCGGCATCAACTTGCTGGAAGGATGCGGGAATGATTCGCACCGCCCTAGATCAGTGCACGGACAACAAGCTCTATTTGGCTATGAACCTTTCTTTTGCCTGCTCATCGCGTATGGGCGAGATTCTAGGGCAGGCCTGGAGCAACGTCCACATCTCCGATGAAGAGATTGCTGCTGATAACGCCTATGTCTACATCGACAAGGAACTGACGCGGGCCTCAAAGCGGGCCATCGAGATGTTGGGGCAAAAGGACATCTACCATGTGTTAACGCCCTTATTTCCTGATACCAGCACTAGAATCATCTTGAAAAAGCCAAAGACCGATTCCAGCATCGCAAGGTGTGGCTTCCTAAGACCCTGGCTTACATTTTGCTATAATGGAAAGTCTCCCCGGATGAACTTCGGGGGGGTTCTCGGTGACGTGTATCAAGATGATGATTTAGTGGTGGCGTTGTCCAATGGTCGGCCTTGTGAGGATCGTATTATCCTGAAGGAATTAGAAAAGCTGTGGGAGAACGCTGGATTGCCCAGAGTCGTCTTTCATCCTCTCCACCATTCCAGCACAACCTACAAGCTGAAGCCCACCACAGCGCCTGAAGGCCACTCAGGGCGATACGGGACACACAGAGAATGACGTGATTACCAGCGTGTGTGCTCATATTCTGGACGAGAACTGCAAAATCAATGTCCAGAAGTTTGAGAGCGCATTTTACGCAAATCCCGTCTTGCATTCGGGCCGTCCCCCAGAGGAAGAAAAGGAACCGGCACCTGCCGCATTGGATTTGGAGAGCCTGGTGGAACAGCTTCGCAAGTTGCCGGAACTGGCAAATACTCTGGCGGCGCTACTCTCACTAACACCCGGCAGCAAATGAGTCCCAAAAATCGAATTAGGAAGGACGCAATTTTTCTTAGCAAGCGCGTATAAACCGTTCAAATCCAATTAGCAAGCATACAACAACGGTGCATAGAAATTTTCCATTATCTATACGCTTTTTGCAGGAAACAAAAACTGCTGTAAACCAGCGAAAAACGGCTTACAGCGGTTGTTGTGACGCCCCCTGACGAGACTCGAACTCACTGCATTCCGCTTAGGAAAAGCAAATAGCGTTCGCATTTGCTTGCCTTTGCTCACCCTGGAGTGCCTTATTTTACTGGATTTCTAACAGTTTTAAGTGTTCTCATTTCCTTGAAAAACACTCTGCCTTTCTCTGTGCCCTGTTAGATGAATGTTAGATTTTCTAATTTTGGTGGGGGACAAAAAAACAGCGGCCACCAATGTTAGAAGGAAAACAGTGCGTTTTCTTGGCGCTGAATCTTGCATTGCGAGAAAACAGCAATCTGTAGCCATTGCATTTTGCCCGGATTAGGCGTACGCTAGTAGCGCGTAGAAACTAAAACCGGGAAAAAGATTGCTCATATGGGATTAAGAACAGATAAAAGGTCACCGGCCCGCATGAAAATATACAGGCGGACCGGTGACCTTTTGAATCGCACATTTAGTTAGTATGACACTTATTTGGTTGCTTCCTCCACAACCCCCATTGCCTTGGCAATGTCCAGGTTTACGCCGAGAACGTTGACGGTTTCTTCGCCGAAAACACCCAGCAGCTTGCCTTCCGTGTTGTCCTCTACAATCCGCTCCAGTTCCTCCTCGCTCAGGCCGGAGGCCGCCGCCAAAGCAGGAATCTGAATGCGGGCAGACGTAGGCGTAATGTGCGGGTCCAGCCCGGAACCGGAAGCCGTCATCAGATCGGCAGGAATATCCTCCCGCTTCACATCCGGGTTCGCCTCCAGAAATGCCTCGATGTCAGCCTCGACCCGCTCGGTCAGCGCAGGATTGGAAGGCGCATAGTTGTTGGAGCCGGAACCGAGCCCGGCAAACGCGCTGCCGTCGTTGCAGTATTGGTTGCCCTCTTCATCTTCATAATAGGTATTATAGTTGTAAGCCGAAGGGCGTCCCTTCATGAAATAGGGCTTCGTAAAATCCTGCCCTATGTTGACCGCCCCCACAGCCTGGCCATCTGCATAGACCAGGCTGCCATTGGCCTGGCTGGGGAAGATCACAGCGGAAATACCGCTGAGCAACACGGGAAATCCAAAGCCGCAGAGCAGCAGCAACAGCAATGTTACCACCAAAGACTGACGCAGGCCGTGAAAAAGTGCGTTCTTGTTAGTTGTTTCGTTCATGGTAAGGGACCTCCTCACACGCCCATGGCCATCAGGATGGGAGCAATCATCATGTCAATGATTTTGATGCCGATGAAGGGAGTGACAACGCCGCCCAGACCGTAGATCATCATATTCCGGGCCAGCATTTTTCCAGAAGACATAGGGCGGTACTTGACGCCCTTCATGGCCAGAGGAATCAGGCAGGGAATGATGATCGCATTAAAGATCAATGCGGACAGGATCGCGCTGTTCTGTGTGCTCAGGTGCATGATATTCAAAATACCCAGCTGAGGGATGGCCGCCATAAACATGGCGGGAATAATCGCAAAATACTTTGCGATATCGTTCGCGATGGAGAAGGTGGTAAGCGAGCCGCGGGTGATGAGCAGCTGCTTGCCGATTTCCACCACCTCCAGGATCTTGGTGGGATCGGAGTCCAGATCCACCATATTGGCGGCCTCCTTGGCCGCGGTGGTGCCGGAGTTCATGGCAAGGCCCACGTTTGCCTGGGCGAGGGCGGGCGCGTCATTGGTGCCGTCGCCGGTCATGGCGACGATCTTTCCCTCCGCCTGCTCTTTTTTGATGACGCTGATCTTGTCCTCCGGCTTGCACTCGGCTATGAAGCCGTCCACCCCGGCCTCTTTGGCGATGGTGGCTGCGGTCAGAGGATTGTCGCCGGTACACATGATGGTCTTGATACCGATCGCGCGCAGACGTTCAAAACGCTCTGTCATGCCGGGCTTTACGGTGTCTTTCAGGTAAATCACGCCGAGCACCTGATTGTTTTGGCATACGACCAGAGGAGTGCCGCCCAACGAAGAAACCTTTTCCACATGGACATGCAGATCGGCAGGAACCTTTCCGCCCTGAGACGCAACGTACTGCTCAATCGCGTCCGAAGCGCCTTTGCGAACCTTGGTGCCGTCAGGGAGATCCACGCCGCTCATGCGGGTTTGGGCTGTAAACTCCATGTAGGAGGAGCCAGGGGTTTCCTCAATGTCGGCTCCCAAACGGCGAGCCAGCTCCAGCGTGGATTTGCCCTCGGGGGTTTCGTCGCGAAGGCTGGTCAGCGCCGCGCAGCGAATCAGATCGCTGCGGTTTGCCCCTTCTACGGGGAAGAAATCAGCGGCCAGGCGGTTGCCAAAGGTAATGGTGCCGGTCTTGTCCAGAATCATGGTGTCTACATCGCCGCAGGCCTCGACCGCCTTGCCGGACATGGCGATCACATTGAAGCGGGTCACACGGTCCATACCGGCAATGCCGATGGCGGAGAGCAGGCCGCCGATGGTGGTGGGGATCAGACAAACCATCAGGGCGATCAGGGTGGACAGCGGCAGTTGAACCCCGCAATACATGCCGATGGGATACAGGGTGACAATCACGATCAGGAAAATGATGGTCAGGGAAACCAGAAGCGTGCTCAATGCGATTTCGTTGGGCGTTTTTTTCCGGGAGGCGCCTTCCACCAGCGCGATCATCCGATCCAGAAAGCTGTTGCCGGGATCAGAGGTGATGCGGATTTTCAACCAGTCAGACACCACGGTGGTGCCGCCGGTCACGGAGCAGAAGTCGCCGCCGCTCTCCCGAACCACGGGAGCGGATTCACCGGTGATGGCCGATTCATCCACTGACGCAATGCCCTCAATCACCTCGCCGTCGCCGGGAATCACCTCGCCGGCCGACACCATCACAACATCGCCCTTTTTCAGCTCGCTGGAAGACACGATGGTTTCGCTGCCGTCCTGATTCAGCAGATGGGCCTCGGTGTCCTTCTGGGTTTTCTTCAGGCTGGCGGCCTGGGCCTTGCCCCGGCCCTCCGCCACAGACTCTGCGAAGTTGGCAAACAGCACCGTCACCAGCAGAATGATGGAAACAATCAGGTTGTAAGTGCGCAGTCCGGTATCGCCCTCGCCAAACAGCCCCGGCACAATCGTCAACAGCAGCGTAATCAGGAAGCCGGTTTCCACCACGAACATGACCGGATTCTTGAGCATATAGCGTGGGTCCAGCTTTTTTACGGAACCAATGAGCGCCTGTTTCAGGATCTCCGAGGTCAGCAGCTTTTTGTTTTGTTTCTTACTCATAGCACGAAAATCCTCCTTAGCCCCAAAGAGTAAGATGCTCGGCAATGGGGCCCAGCGCCAGCGCCGGGAAGAATGTCAGCGCGGCAAAAATATACACCACAAACACAAGGATTACCGCAAAACTCACGTTGCTGGTCCGCAGCGTGCCGGCAGACTCGTTTACGTAGTTCTTCTTCATTAGCGAGCCCGCAATGGCCAGTTGAATTACGATGGGCAAATACCGTCCCAGGAACATGACAATACCGGTGGTAATGTTCCAGAAGTAAGTATTGTCCGCCAGCCCTTCAAATCCGGAGCCGTTATTCGCGGCAGCGGAGGCGTATTCATACAGCACCTGGCTAAGGCCGTGAAAGCCGGGATTGGTAACGCCGGCCCGACCAGCGGCCGTCGCCACCGCCAGGGCGGAAAAGGCCAGAATCAGCAGCGGATGGATGATGATAGCCAATGCGGTCAGCTTCATCTCGCGCCCCTCAACCTTCTTGCCCAGATATTCGGGGGTACGCCCTACCATCAGCCCGCAGATGAACACCGCCAGAATAGCGTAAAGAATCATGTTCATCAGACCCACGCCCTTGCCGCCAAAGACGCAGTTGAGCATCATGTGCATAAGCGGCACCATGCCGCCCAAAGGCGTCAATGTGTCATGCATGTTATTGACCGTACCGGTGGTGAAGGATGTAGTTACCGTGGTAAACAGCGCGGACTGGGCGATGCCGAAGCGGACCTCCTTGCCTTCCATGCTGCCCGCGGCCTGGCTGAGACCGATCTCGGCCAGCGCCGGATTGCCCTGCTGTTCCGCCCAGTAGCAAAGGCTTAGGCCAACCAGAAACAAAATTCCCATGGCCAAAAAGATGCTTCGGCCTTCTTTGCCCAGCAGCCGGTCCATGATTCCTTCCCGATGAACGGTCAGGGCGTTTTCCGAGGCCTTGTTCGTCTGATGCTGACGGCGACCGTCACCTACCATTTTCCCAAAGGCAATGACGCAGGCGCCTGGCAGCAGCATCATGGAATACAGCTCGATCAGGTTGGACAGGATGGTGGGATTCTCCATAGGCGTGGCGGAATTGGCGCCGAAAAATCCGCCGCCATTGGTGCCCAGGTGCTTGATGATTTCAAGCGCCGCCACGGGGCCCATAGCCAGGACCTGGTAGGTACCCTCCAGGGTTTGCACCACCACATTCCCCGAAAAGTTCTGGGGCACCCCCTGCCATACCAGCAGCAGCCCGCCTGCCAGCGAAAAGGGCAGCAGCACACGGGTCGTGATACGGACCAGATCGGCAAAAAAGTTGCCCACATTGTCCTTCGTCTTTCCGGCCAGGCCGCGGATAAACGCCACACAGGCGGCATAACCGCTGGCCGCCGATACAAACATCATAAAGATGATGACCAGCATCTGAGAAAGATAGCTCAATCCGCTTTCTCCGGAGTAGTGTTGCAGATTGGTGTTGGTCATAAAACTGATGATGGTATTGAAGGCCAGGGTGGGTTCCATTCCCTCAATCCCGTTGGGATTCAAAAGCGGAATGCTCTGGATGCGGAGAATGAAGTAGCCGATGGCGATCATCACCGCGTTGGTGCCGATCAAAGCCGCGGCGTACTGTTTCCAGTTCATACCCTTGTGCGGATCGACCCCGCCCAATTTATAAATCGCCCCGTCTACCCGATCAAATACGGGGTCGGCAAAGGTGTGTTTTCCTGCGGCGATATGATAAAGATACCGTCCCACCGGAATGACAAGGATCAAATAAATGATCAATGTCAGCACCAGCTGTAACATACGAAATTCCTCCTATGCTGTGTCCTCGACGTTAAAACCTCTCCGGATGCACCAGGGCGTATAACAGATATCCGCCCAGCAGCAAAACAATCATTCCGAGCACAATCATCCTGCTCAACTCCTGCTTTCCATCATTCCTGAGAATCGACTTGCCGCTGGCACCAATTCACCAGCAGCCGGATAAGAACAAAACCCACCGACAGAATTCCTGCCATAAAGCAATCCATCATACCCGGCTCTCCCTCCGTTGAGATAGATGATACCATGCCGCATTCACCATTTTCCCAGCCATCATCGCCAGCGCAAACATCCCAATGACGACGCCGACCATAACCAAGCGAAGCAGCATATACCCTGCCATAAAATCGTTCTCCTTTCGCAATTAACATGCACGCAAAACAGCTTCCATCTGTTTTGCGTGCATAGCATATCGCAATCCGCAATAAGCGGGGATTAAGGAAAACAGCGCGGTATTAACAGGAGATAAATATTTCTCCATTCTCTCTTTTTGCGCGTTATCTCCCCGCCTCCGGAGAAACCAGGGGGAGCGCAAACTGGAATGCCGTTCCGTTCGGCACATGATCCAACACGTCAATTTTGCCCCCGTGCATGGCGACAATGGATTGACACAGATTGAGTCCAAGGCCCAGTCCCCTTTGACAATCCGCTTTTTCCTGCCCGGCGGTGTAGAATAAATCAAACAGGTGTCGCTTTGCATCATCCGAAATGCCGGGGCCATCATCCGTGACCCTTATTTCCACGGTATTCCCTTTTTTCATGCCGTGCAGCTCAATATTTGATCCGTTTGGCGTGTACTGTATGGCGTTGTTCATGATATTGATGATAACCCGCTCAATCAGCCTTGCGTTCATAGCGGCCATGAGCGCGGCATCATCCAAATGGACGGATATATGATGCTCCGCGGCTCTGCGGTCCAGCTGTGCGACTGCGCGCCGGAAAAGATCTTCGATCCGTTCCGGACGCATTTTGAAGGATTCCCTGTCTGTTTCCAGATGGGTGGCTACCAGCAGGTTTTCCGTCATGTTCATCAGCCAGTTTGTATCGTCATAAATGGCCGTGCACAGCTTTTTTCTGGCTGCCGGGTCCGGCAAAGGCGCTTCCTGCATGAGCTTGTTGATACTGCCGCTGATGTTTGTGAGCGGCGTGTGCAAATCATGGGAAACCGCGCGCAGCAAGCTGGCTTGCAACCGCTCTTTCTGTGCTTGAAGCGCCGCCTGATTTCGTTCCTCCTGAAGCCGGATTCGTTCCTGGCTGAGCCCGCACTCACTTAACAGGGCAATCATAAGGTTTTTTTCAAAGGCGTCCGGGACGGAATAACCCACAATGGGAATGCCTACGATTCCCATAACGCCTTGAGTTCCTCTGACGGAGAGAAAAAGCCATTTTGCGTCTGGCAGTGTATTCGTGGTTGCGCCTGCGTGCTTGTTGTTTCTTTGCACCCATTTGGCCACTCCGATTTCTTCGGAACCCAATTCGGATAAAATATGCTGCTTGTCAGTTGGCTCTACTCGAAATGCCAATTCCTTTTCCGTTTCGCTCAGGGCATAGAGCACGGGGCGGTCAAAAAGCCGATTTAACTGTTCCGCAGTCAACCGAAGGCAATCCCATTCGGTACGCCCTTTTTGCAGCTTTTGACTGCTTCCCAAAAGCAGTTCCGTATAATAGCTCTTTTGTGCCGCTAAACGAGCCTGCGCCTTTACGCGGCTGGCCAGAGAGCTCGCAATAAAACTGGAGAAAAGCATGATCAGAAATGTTACAGGGTAGCTGGGACCATCGGTCTGAAAGGTAAAACGCGGCTCTGTAAAAAGAAAATTGAAAGCGGCGACGCTGAGGAAAGAATCGATTGCGCCATATAAGTGACCGTTTGTCCAAACCGCAGTGATCAAAACACCCAAAATGTAAACCGTAATAATGTTTGATTCACTGAATCCGGCATGATAAAAGCCAAATCCCGCGATGGAGGAAAGCAGCAAAGAGGTCAGCGTGATGCCTGTATCTCTCCATGTAAAGCGCGCCCTGGGAACACGAGGTTTTCCAAGCGGCTTTTTATACAGCGGCTGGTGATCCGGAATGATGTATACATCCAGATCCGTCAGTTCAATCAGGCGATCAGCCAGGCTCTTTTTTCCCGTAATGGGGTTTTGCTTATGATTGACGCGACCCATTACGATTTTTGTTACGCCGCTGACGCGAGCATATTCCGCAATCTGCATGGCGGGGTCCGTTCCATAGACCGTAGAAATCTGCGCACCCAGCTGCTCCGCGAGACGCAGATTGCTACGCAGGCGCTTGAGGTTTTCGCCGGATAATTCGTTTGTTTCCGGTGTTTGTACAAACAGCGCAGTGAAACCACTGTGAAAGGCTTCCGCCATTCGTGCAGCGGTTCGGATCACTTTCGCATTGGAAGGCGCAGACGAAAGGCAGATCAAAATATGCTCCCCGGCTTTAGCGGTCTTTCCCTTGCCCTCCTGCACCGCCGTGCGGTTCAGCTGATCCGCAGTACGCCGCATAGCGATCTCACGCAGGGCGGCTAGATTCTCTGCGGTAAAAAAATGCTGGAGCGCTTGCTCCGCCTGCCGTTCCCGGTACACTTTTCCCGTCTGAAGGCGTTTTACAAGCTCATCCGGTTCAATATCCACCAGTTCAACCTGATTGGCCCGGTCAAATACATGATCCGGGATTCGCTCATTGACCGCAATGCCTGTGATGGAAGATACCAAATCGTTGAGCGACTCCAGATGCTGCACATTCACCGTGGTATAGACGTTGATCCCAGCCTGGAGCAGTTCTTCTACATCCTGATACCGTTTGGTGTGCCGGCATCCTTTGGCATTATTGTGGGCCAATTCGTCTACCAGAATGAGCTGTGGTTTTCTTTGCAGCGCTCGGTCCAGGTCAAACTCTTTCAGCTTGATTCCGTGATAGTCAATACTTTTGCAGGGCAAGCTCTCCAGCCCATCCAGCAACGCCAATGTATCTGGTCTGGCATGAGGCTCTACATAGCCCACTACAACATCTATGCCTTCTTTTTGCGCCTGATGGGCCGCCTCCAGCATGGCATAGGTCTTGCCCACACCCGCCGCATAGCCAAAAAAGATTTTCAGCTTTCCGGCAAGGAGCATACTTTCCGCGTCGGTCTCGGCACCTGGCCTCGTCTGCTGCAACTTCTCCATGAGTATCTTCTCCTATAATCTCGGTCTGTGGTATATATGAGCGTTCATATTATACCATGTGGGGCGCTATCAAAATAATAAGAGATCGCCTAAATGCATTAAGATCAAATAAAGATATATGCAAGCAAACAGGTGTAGGCTATGGAACAAAGCTGATTAGAAACGTGCATCCATGAGGTGTGAAAGGCTCGTGGTTTGCCGGCGGATAGACCGCCAGAATGGTGTAATATCAATGCCACTTATCTCCGGCAAGTTGAGGATGATGCAAAGGCACCCAGCCTACCAGTGTTCATCGACATTTACAAAGCGCTCCATGTTTCCCCCCGACGATTTGTTGCGGGATGAATTGGGTGAAAATGAGATCAGTAAAATCCATGAAATTGAGATGCTATGGAGAGAGTCTCTACTGCCAAAACAAGAGCTTTTACTCAAAATGATAAAGGCGGCTCTGAAGTATCAAGAGAAATAAAACAACCAGGCAGTTCTGAAACCGGCTAGCTGCACTTTTTATAGTCATGTCGGACGATGAACTGGAGCTGGATACCTTAGACGACCAGAAAACGGCGCTGTTCCTCATTATGAGCGACACGGACACCACCTTCAACTTCGTCATCGCCATGCTGCAAAGCCAACTATTCAATCTCCTTAGCGACAAGGCAGACGACGTGTACGGCGGCAGGCTGCCCGTCCATGCACGGCACATGATCGACGAGTGCGCCAACATCGGCCAGATTCCCCGGCTGGAAAAGCTAGTAGCCACCATCCGAAGCCATGAGATTTCCGCTTACCTGGTGCTGCAAGCGCAGTCCCAGCTTAAAGCCATCTACAAGGACAATGTCGACACCATCGTGGGCAACTGCGACAGCATGCTGTTCCTGGGTGGCAAGGAGCGTACCACGCTTAAGGAGCTGGCGGAGACGCTGGGGCGTTAAACCAATGACACCTACAATACCGGCGAAAGCCGGGGCCGCGAGGTATCCCACTCGCTCAACT
>OGYY01001627.1_pt1 | contig 18942 bp, 12 predicted proteins | sample 1576671 | NCBI WGS metagenome assembly OGYY01 (sample SAMEA3541593, study PRJEB24748) | human gut metagenome | biome: human gut; feature: human-associated habitat; material: faeces | place: China | collected 2012 | reverse complement strand
CTCATCGACCAGTGCGGTCTGAAGGGCCTGACAGTGGGCGGTGCACAGGTATCGGAGAAGCACGCGGGCTTCGTCATCAACACCGGCGGGGCCACCTGCCAGGATATTTTGGACCTCATCCACCACGTCCGCCAGGTGGTGCAGGACCAGACCGGCGTCCTGCTGGAGCCGGAGGTCCGCCTTCTGGGCGCCGCCTTCCGAGAACCCTAACGCAAAGGAGAATGGAACCATGAACGACCGCTTTTTCGTACTCATCTACGGCACCAGCATCAAAGGGAAAGACTTCACCCACTTTTCCAGCTACCACAACGTCCAGGACGTGGTGGACCTGGTGAGGGACTGGCTGGAACGGTTCTGCGGGATGGACTGCTACACCCCCCAGGAGGAGGCCGCCCTCCGTGCCGCCAACGGCGGGGAGCTGCCGGAAACCGCCTTCCTCTGCCCCGAGGTCACCACCCCGGCGGAGCTGGCCCGCTACAACGGCTTTTACAACTACGAGAGCCTGGGGCAGTTCAACCTCTTCCTCACCCCGGTGTATGACACCCTCACCGCCAAGCAGTTCCGGGTGGGGATGAACCGGGAGTTCGGCATCGACAAGGACTTCAGCGCCCCGGCCGAACGCCTCTGGGCCCACCTGGACGACTTTGTCAACTCCTTCTCCGACCCCGACCTGGACTATACCGAGGCCGAGGAGGACATCCGCAACTTCCTGGTCCGGGGCGGCTTTGCCCTCTTTAACGACGAGGCCCCCGGCCGGCAGGAGATCTTCGTGATCCCCAAAGGCGGCTTTGCCCCCATCGACGACCCCACGGTGTAAGACCCCCAGCCCCGGGCGGCACCCAGCCGCCCGGGGCATTTTTGTGCAACTTTTTGCCCCATTTCCCCCTGGGAAGGGGAAACACACCTTGCAAGAACCCCAAAACTCCAGTACACTGGAGAGCGGAGAAACAACCCCATGCAGCAAAAGAGGCATATGCCTCTTTTCCGTTGGAGATTCCAACGGAAAAAGACACTCTGCCCAGGCTAGGAAGGAGAACCCCATGACCCTTAGAAGACGACGCATGTTAGCAACCTTACTGGCCCTGGCCCTGTGTCTGTCGCTGCTCCCGATGAGCGCGCTGGCGGCGGAGACTACAGCCACCACGGAGGGAGGCCTCACCGTGTCCGGCGGCGAGGCTGGCACGGATTACACCTACCAGAATAATACCCTGACCGTATTAACAACCACCGCACTTACTGTTTCCGGTGAGACTACAAAGGACAAGATTGTGGTGAGTGGCGGCGTGACGGCCAACCTCATCCTGGACGGGGTGAGCATCACGTTCAATAATGGCACGGCAGATTCCGGACATGCAACAGAAGACAACGCCGGTACTTGCGCCCTGTCACTTGGGAAAGGCTCCACCCTAAACCTCACACTTACGGGTGAAAACACTTTGCAAAGCGGTGCGGAGAGGGCTGGCATCTTTGTGCCTGCTGGTGCGACCTTGACCATCAAGGGTACGGGTACACTGAACGTAGCAGGTGGCAAGCTTGCCACTGGCATCGGCGGTGATCTGTGGAACAACGCGGGCACGATTACCATTGAAAATGGTATCATCAATGCCACCGGCGGCTCGAATGCGGCGGCCATCGGCGGCGGCCATGCCAACGACGGCTTGAACCAGCAGTACGGCGGCTTTACCAGCATCAGCATTACGGGCGGCACAGTAAATGCCGAAACCACTGGCAATTCGTCGGCCATCGGCACGGGCTGCTGGTGGAAAGCGGGATCCTGCTCTATTTCTATTCACAATGCCATTGTTACGGCTTCGACAACCGGCGATCATCAGAACTGTGCCGCCATTGGACGCGGTATATCCAGTGGTAGCAATACTGTATCCGTCACAATCACTAACAGCATCGTTACCGCAACGAACACCAGGGGTAATTCCATCTCCTCCGGCGGGAGCAATAACGTTACGATAGAGAATTCCATCGTTTCCGTGTCCGCAGGCAGTGGCAGCACGGGAAGTCCGACCTTGAATGGAACTCTGGTGATTTCAGATACTCAAACACTGAATATCCATGCGGACAACACGTTAACGCTTAATAGCGGTGCTGTCCTGAATAACAAGGGCACAATCACGAATTCCGGTACAATCACCGGTGACGGTTCAATCAGTAACAACGGCACAATCATGAATTCCGGTACAATCACCGGTGGCGGTTCAATCAGTAACAGCGGAACAATATACAATAAAGGGACACTTAGTAAACCTGTAAACGGAAATGAGATTGTGAATCTAAGCGCAATCAAATACCTTGACAAAGACGGAAATGAACGAAGCGTAGAGTCCTATACTCTTTTGACGTCAGATACGATTTCCTGGACTAATGGCTGGTATGTGGCGCTGGACTCAATCAGCATTCCCTCCCGTGTCACCGTCACCGGCGACGTGCATCTCATCCTCACGGACGGTGCATCGTTAGACGCAGCACAGGGCGTTAACGTTGGTGCGGGTAACAGCCTGACCATCTATGGACAGTCCAGCGGTACTGGCAAACTGACCGCCACGGGAGGCTGGACGCAAGCTGGCATCGGCGGCCAATTGGTGGGTACCGGTACCATCACCATCAATGGTGGCACGGTAACTGCCAACGGTGGCGCCTATGGCGCGGGTATCGGCAGCGGCGCCGAAAGTGCAGGCGGTACCATCACCATCAACGGCGGCATGGTAACTGCCACCGGCGGCATAAACGGCGCCGCCGGTATAGGTTGCGGAGCCCAAGGTGTAGGTGGCACCATTACCATCACCGGAGGAACGGTGATTGCCAACGGAAACAATTATGCTGATGGCATCGGTTCTGGCAGAAGTGATCACGGTACTGTTTTCTCCACCGGCAATGACGGACACGCAGTTATCATCACCAACGGAATCAGCGACGAGTCAAACAAAGACAGTTGGGACGGCGTAATTTTTGATAGGGACAGTTATAATGGTCAGGTCTATGGCTCAAATGTCACCCCCACCGAGGACTTTACCATTCCTGCGGACTATACCCTCACCATCGAGAACGGCAAGACGCTGACCATCTCCGAGGATGTCACCCTCACCAATAACGGCACCATTATCTGCAATGGCACCATCAACGGCGACGTTGACGGCGACGTGCGCTATCCCAGCGGGGTGACGGTGACAATCAGCGGCGAGGGCGTGACCAGCAATACAGCACCTTATGGCTCCACCATCACCATCACGGCCACCATGCAGCGGGCTCAGACAAACGGCATCCACTCAATTGCCGAGCTGGGGTATGTGAATTTCTATCTGGGCGATACTTCTGGAACTTTGCTGGGGACTTCCGAAGTCAAAAGAGGTACCGACGGCACTTACACCGCCACGCTGGAAGTAACACTGGATGATGCAACGAACTGGATACCAAATGATACTCCTTATACCATTACCGCCGACTTCGGCGGCGTGGAGGGCACCTCCTCCGGCGACGGCCTGATCAGCAGCGCCGGCTCCGCAACGCTGACCGTCACCAAGGGCAATCAGCCCGCACCCACAGCCCCACTATGTCCAGCCGCACAACCACCAGTGTTACACTGAACGCTATTTCCAGCGCCGGACAGGGCGCTGTCCAGTATGGCTATGTACAGGGCGATAACGGAACGCCGAATAACTGGCAGGACAACACGACATTCAACGGTTTGTCCGCAGGTACTGACTACACTTTCTACGCCCGCTATGCCGGGAACGATTACTACAACGAGTCCCAGGTTAGCGGCGGCACAAGTGTCACCACGCTACCGGAGATCTCCACCACAAACCTGGATGCCGGGTATGTGGGGGTGCCGTATAGCGCAACCTTGGAAGCCAACGCCGACAGCGGCAAGACCGTGACTTGGGCCCTTGCCACTGGCTCCAGCCTGCCTAATGGCCTGACGCTGAGCAACGGCACCATCAGCGGTATGCCAACAAAGGCAGTCACAGACTATACGTTTACCGTGCAGGCCACTATCAATGGTGAGGGCGATACACAGGTGACCAACAGCAAGGAATTGTCTATCACCATCAATCAGGGCACTCCGGTTATTACGGCGACTACATACAACGGTACGACGCAGACTAACACATTTGACTACGGAGAGACTATCACCATCAACGGCAAGATCACCGCCTCCAACCAAGCTCCCAACAACGGGATCAACAGCATCACCGAACCGGAGCAGAACCAGGTAGGGCTGTACTTAGGTGATACCCAACTCGCTACGGCAGAGGTCACGGACGGTTCTTTCGCTATCACCTACGAAACATCCAAGCAGGGTATCCAAATCGGAAAGGATCAGCCCCTCGCGGTGAAATACGGCGGCAGCGACGACTTGAACAGCGGCTCTACCACCGTGACCATCACGCTGAATACCAAGCCCGTCACGGCAACCGTCACAAATACAATTACCAAGGTCTATGACGGCGATACCAATGCGGCAGTCGAACTGGCCGTGGCCAGCAAAGACCTCGTGAACGGCAATGACGAAATCACCGTGACTGGTACGGGAACGTATAACAGTGCTGATGTGGGGGAGAGTATTGGCGTCACTGTGAGCAATATTCAGACTGTCGGCGATGACAGCGCATGGTACAACGTAAGCGCTCCCACTGGCGTCACCGGAGCTATTACCAAGGCAACCCAGGAGGCACCCAATGCGCCGACGGTAATCGAGAGAACCAGCAGCAGCGTCACGCTTGCCGCGCTCGGTATGACCGGACAGGGTGCCCTGGAGTACGGCTACACAACCGGCGCCGAGGGCGAGCCTGCCCATTGGCAAACTGGCACGACTTTCACGGGCTTGACCTCCGGTACGACCTATACCTTCTACGCCCGTTACTCCGGGGACAATAACTACAGCCCTGCTGTCAGCGAGCGCGGTACCGAGGCTTCCACTTTGAGCACTACCGACCCGAATGTCGTCAACCCTGGCGAAACTGTTATCACGGATGACGGTACTAAGGTCACGAACGACGGCGAAAAGATTACCATTACCCCGGACGATGGCGGCACTACAACAACCATCACGCCTGACGACGGCACAACCGTCAACGGCGATGGCACTGTAAATGTCCCCGACGGCTCCACCGTCCAAACCGGCGACGGCCCCGAGATGACCCTGCCCGGCGGCGGCACAATCGACCCCGACACCGGCGCGGTTACGCCGGATGAAGGCGGCAGCGTTGTCATTGGCAGCGGAGAAGATACAACTACTATCACCCCGCCCAGCGGGCAGCCCGTCACGCCCAACGACGACGGCTCCGTCACCATCCCCGGCGGCTCCACCGTGACCGACAGCGACGGGGAGAGCGTCACCATCCCGCCCGAGGGCGGCACCCTCCAGCCCGGCGGGGATGTGGAGTACACCGTGACCGTCACCTTCGACAGCCAGGGCGGCAGCCAGGTGCCCGGCCAGGACATCACGGTGGGCGAGCCCGTCTCCCAGCCGGACGACCCCACCCGCACCGGCTACCGCTTCCTAGGCTGGTATACGGCGGCCACCGGCGGGGCACACTGGGACTTTACCCAGCCAGTGACGGGGGACCAGACCCTCTATGCCCAGTGGGCCTACCTTCCCCCCGCCAACCCCAACTATAAAATCACCATCGGAGACACAGAGAACGGCACCGTGACGGTGAACCCCACCGCCGCCAAGGAGGGCACCACCGTGACCATCACCCCCGTCCCCGATGCGGGGTACCAGGTGGGCACCGTGTCGGTCACCGATCGCTTCGGCCAGGCCGTGGCCGTGGACCAGCAGGCCGACGGCACCTACACCTTCGTCATGCCCGACGGCCAGGTGACGGTGGAGGTCACCTTCCTCCAGGGCGAGGCCCCGGACCTCCCCTTCTCCGACGTGACCGAGAGGGATTGGTTCTATGACGCAGTGACCTACGCCTATGAGAACGGCCTCATGGACGGGGTGGGGACGGGCCTGTTCGCCCCCAACAGCGAGACCACCCGGGCCCAGCTGGTGACCATCCTCCACCGCCTGGCCGGCCAGCCGGCGCCCAGCGGGGACAGCGGGTTCTCGGATGTGGAAACCGGCACCTGGTACACCGACGCGGTGGCCTGGGCCGCCCAGAACGGCATCGTCAACGGCGTCAGCGACACCCAGTTTGCCCCCGGGGACGACATCACCCGGGAGCAGCTGGCGGTGATCCTGTACCGGTATGCGACCTACCAGGGTTACGACGTCAGCCAGCGGGCCGACCTGTCCGGCTTTGTGGATGCCGGCACCATCAGCACCTATGCCCAGGAGGCCCTGTCCTGGGCCCATGCCCAGGGCCTGGTGCTGGGCTTTGAGGACGACAGTCTGCGGCCCCAGGGCAATGCCTCCCGGGCCCAGATCGCCGCGGTACTCATGCGGTTCTGCCAGACCGTGGCGGAGTAACCCCTACCCAGGAAAACGAAACGGAGAGAGCCATGGGCTCTCTCCGTTTCGTTTTGCACCGTTGGGGATGGGGTTACAGGAACAGCTCCGGCGTTTTCCGGGGCCAGGAGTACAGGTCCTCCAGCTCGCTCTTGTGGTAGAGGTAGTTGGGGTCGTCAAAGTACTTGGCGCCCACGGGGCAGTGCTTCACGCAGCGGTTGCACTTCATGCACTTGCCGGGGACCTGGTGGGCATCCTCCGCATCGATGGCCCCCAGGGGACATTGCTGGGCGCACAGGCCGCACTGGGTGCAGGCATCGGTGGTCTTGGGCTTGACCGGGAGGATGTTGATGGGGTTGCCGTGGCGGTCCCGGGGGGTGTAGTAGGGGCCCACGGGGTCGTTGCCGGGCACGGCCACGGGGACGGTGGCGGCGGGGTCGGCGATGCCCTCCACCTTCTGGAACACGTCGTAGGCAAAGCCTGCGGCGATGGTCAGGTCGCTGATGTCCGGCCGGCCGGCGTTCTGGCTCGGGGAGAAGGCGTGCTGGCAGGAGAAGGCCGCCCCGGCCACGGGATGGAACCCCCCGTCCCGGAGGGTGTTGCGCAGCTCCATCAGGGCATCGTCATAGTGGCGGTTGCCATAACACACCACCGGCACCGCCAGGGCGCCGTTGCCCTGGACCGAGGCCACGTACTTGATCAGCAGGTTGGGCACCCGGCCGGCGTACACCGGGGTGCCGAAGACCACCAGGTCCCCGGGGCCGAAGGCCTTGGGGGTCTTGCGGGTCTGGGGCAGGGTGAAGTCGAAGGTCTCCAGGGGCCGGCCGGTGTGGCGGGCCAGCTCCTTGGCGATCTGGGTGACCACGGTTTTGGTGGTGTCGGTGGCGCTGAAATAGGCCGCCCACACGGTGTTGATCTTCATTTGGGAAGGTCCCCCTTTCAAAAAAATGACGCGGGAATGGGATACCTTCATTATAAAGCTTTCCCGAAAAAAGTAAATATGGGAACGAAAAAAGGGCGGGAGGAAATAACCCGCCGTCCCGTGTTGATTTTTCCGAGGGAATTCCATATAATATAACCTAACCATATCCCTGTCGAAGGCTGCCGGTTTTTCGGGCAGCCCCGCCCGGCGACGGCTGTTGGGCGGCGCGGCAGCATGATGAAAATACCGAACCACGGCCCACCAGGGCCGGAAAGGGGCGTTCCCATGGAACCCATGGAAAAGAAAGACCAACGGACACCCAACCAGGGCGAGGGCGCAGTGCCCTCCTCTCCCCGGAAGAAACGGATCCTCTTGTGCTGCCTGGCAGCGGCGGTGCTGGTGATCGGCTATACCGCCCTGTGCGCCGGGGCAGGGCGGGAGACCATCTATCCCAACGTCACCGTCAACGGCGTGAACCTAGGCGGCCTGACCCAGGAGGCGGCGCAGACCGCCTTGGAGGAGGCCGGCGGCCCAGGCCGTCCCGCCGGGGACGCGGAGAACCAAGGCGTGGTGTTCACCGCCCAGACGGTGGAAGGGGAGTCCAAGACCTACCAGGTCCCCCTGGCCAGCGTCACGCCGGACAGTGTGGCCTCCACCCAGCGGGCCTGGCAGGTGGGGCATGCCGATCCCTTCCCCCTGCGGGGAGGGATCTACCTCCGCTGCCTGCTCAGCGGGGAGGAGGTTCTGCCCGCCTACCAGGGCGGGGAAAGCCTGGACAGCATCCTGGACCAGGTGGAAGCCGACCTGGCCCGGGACCCGGTGGAGCCCACCTGGGAGACCGACGACACCACCCTCCACCTCACCCGGGGCACCCCGGGCAGCCGGCTGGACCGGGAGGCCCTCCAGGGACAGATTTTGGACACCCTGGGCCGCAGCGACATGGTGGAACTGACGGAGGAGGCCCAGCCCCAGTTTACCGTCACCCTCCAGCAGACCCTCCCTGGGGAGCTGGACCTGGCCGATGTCCTGTCCCAGGTGGAGACCCCGGTGCAGAATGCCGCCTTTGACAAGGCTGCTAAGATTTTCCAGACCGACCACCCCGGCATCTCCTTCGATGCCGCCGCCGCCCAGACGGCCTATGACGGCCTGGACTGGGGGGCCACCCAGGACTTCCCCCTGGACATCACCCAGCCCACTACCACCGTGGATGACCTCACCCCCAAGCTCTACCAGGATGTGCTGGGCAGCTGCTCCACCAACATCTCCGGCAGCACCAACCGGGTGGAGAACATCCGCCTGGCTGCCCGGTACTTTAACGGCACCGTCCTGATGCCGGGGGAGACCTTCTCCTACAACGGCATCGTGGGCAGCCGGTCGGCGGCCCGGGGCTTCCTGCCCGCCCCCGCCTACGTGGGGGGCGAGACCGTCCAGGAGACCGGCGGCGGGGTGTGCCAAGGCTCCTCCACCGTGTATCTGGCCGCCCTGCGGGCCAACCTGAAGATCGTGGAGCGGTACCCCCACGGGTACATTACCCGCTACGTCCCCGACGGGATGGACGCTACGGTGTACTACGGCGCCAAGGACTTCCGGTTCCAGAACGACACCCCCTTCCCCTTGAAGGTGGTGGCCTCGGTCTCCGGCCGGACCCTGACGGTGAACATCCTGGGCACCAAGAGCGACAACATCACCGTGGAGATGACCAACCAAGTTGTGGGCACCACCCCCTACAAAACCGTCTACCAGGTGGATGAGAGCCTTCCCGCCGGCACCACCAAGGTGAAGACCACCCCCTACACCGGCTACACCGTGAAGGTCTACCGCAACCTCTACGAGAACGGCGCCTTGAAAGACACCAAGCTGGAGAGCACCAGCGTCTACCGCCCCCGGGACCAGGTGATCCTGGTGAGCCCCGACGACGCGGCCCAATACGGCCTGTAACCCATGCAGAAAGGACCCTGACATGCGCAAACAACGACTTGCCTTCTCCCGCCGGGAGCTGAAGATGCTGGCCAAACGCCTGATGTTCCACCCCATCTGTATGCGGGTCACCCTGCTGCTGGTGGGCCTTCAGGTGGCCTTCGTGGGCCTGCGGTACCTCTTGGGGGCTACGCTGACCTACGGCGTGGCCAGCCTAGCACAGTATGGGGACACGGTGAGCGGCATTTACTTCAACAGCGAAGGCTTCAGCATCCTCTTCCGGATGGACCTGACCCAGATGGTGCTGGCCATCCCCGTCACTTATGCCCAGCTGATCCGCTTCGTGGTGTTCAGCGTGGTGGTTCTGCTCATTCTGGCCCCCATCCGCCTGGGGGTGATGGAGCAGTACTGGAGCATGCTCCGGGGCAGCGGCGAGGCCGGGGTGCGCCCGGTGCTGCGGTGGTTCCGCCAGGGAGGCAAGTTCGGCAAAGCTGTTGTGGTGGAGCTGCTCTTGGGCGCCGGGGTGCGCCTGGCGGGCATCCTGGCCACCGTACCCAGCCTGTACCTCTTCTACCTGTTCTACACCACCACCCCCTCCATGGCGGCCTATACCACCACCAGCTCCCTCCTCCAGATAGGGGCCACTGTGCTGGCCATTGCCGCCCTGGTGTTCACCTTCTGGCTGCACAGCATCTTTTTGCCGGTGCGGTACTGCCTGTGCGCCCACCCGGAATACTCCCTGGGCCAGGTCTTCCGCCGGGGGCTGGACAGTGCCAAGGGCTTCCGGGGCGCCTTCTTTGGGTTCCGGCTGAGCTATATCCTGTGGTTCCTGGTCTCCCAGGTGACCTATGGGGCCATGGACATTTTCGTCACGCCCTACACCTCCCTGGGCGGGATGCTTTTCCTCCAGGAGGCCGCCCGGGCCCGGCAGGGGGAGGCCACGCCCCAGCAGGAGGAACAGGACCCGCCCCAGGGCCTGGAGTGAGGCAGGCAGGCCCCAGCGATAGGCCGGAAGAAAAAATTGAAAAAATCGAAAAAATTTGCTTGACAAATCCGCCGGCCGGGGATATAATAAATCTCGCCCTGTGAGAGAAGCCGAGACAGTCACGGGGTGCCGCACCAGCGGCCCGGCCATATAGCGGGATTGTGTAAGGGTAGCACGACAGACTCTGACTCTGTTTGTGAGGGTTCGAATCCTTCTCCCGCTGCCAAAAAGACACCAGCCAACAGGCTGGTGTCTTTTTTCTATTCCCCCTATTCAAAGAGCAGTAGGCTCCCTGCCATCACGGCCATACCGCCGATGAGGCCGTAAATGGCCAGGTGGTGCTCCCCATAGGCCCGGGCGGCGGGGAGAAGCTCGTCCAGGGAGATGAACACCATGATCCCCGCCACACCAGCATAGAGCAGGCCGAAGAGGGTGGGACTCATCACCGGGGCCAGCAGAAGCCAGCCCAGGAGGGCTCCCGCCGGCTCTGCCAGGCCGGAGAGGAAGGACCAGACAAAGGCCCTCCGCCGGGAGCCAGTGGCCTGGTAAAGGGGGACTGAGACGGCGATCCCCTCGGGAATGTTGTGAATGGCAATGGCCACCACGATGGGCCCGGCGATGGCGGGGTCCTGGAGGGCGGAGACGAAGGTGGCCAGCCCCTCCGGGAAATTGTGGATGGCAATGGCCAGGGCCGTCATCCCTCCCAGGCGAAGAAGGGGAGCGGGGGAGAGGGGGGCTTCTGCCTCCAGCGGTTTGGCTTCATGGGGATTCTCTTGGGCAGGGATGCACCGGTCAATGACGGCGATGAGAAGCATGCCGCCGAAGAAACCGCCGATGGCGGCCCAGCTGCCGCTGCGCCCTCCCAAGTCCTCTTGGAGGGCGGTTCCCGCTTGGGGCAGAAGTTCCACCAGGGAGACATAGAGCATCACCCCGGCGGAAAAGCCTAGGCTCCCGGAGAGGAAGCGCCGGTTGGTGTGCCGGGTGACGAAGGCGATGACACTGCCGATGCCGGTGCTCAGCCCGGCCAGCAGGGTGAGGAGAAAGGCAAGGAGAAGGCTGTGGTCCATAGGGGTCCTCCCAATTCTTTATTTGGTTAGCCTGGGCTAACTAAATAAAGATACCACAGAGTCCCCCTTTTGTCAAAGGGGATGGTGTTCCCTGGCCGAACGTGCAGCGGGACCGCTTACAACTGCGTAGGCACCATGGTTCCCAGCATTTTGGCTAGGAGGGTTCCGGTATTGCCATCCCGGACCTCGGCCTCGGTGATCACCAGGGTGCGGCCAGCCTTGATCACCTGGCCGGTGGCCACGATCTCCTCTGCCAGCACGGGGCGGAGGAGGTTGATTTTAAACTCCGCCGTCAGAACCTCATACCCCTCGGGCATGGTGGTCAGGGCGGTGTAGCCGCAGGTGACGTCGGCGATGGTGGCCACCACACCCCCGTGGAGCAGGCCCTGCTGCTGTCCCAGCTCGGGCCGGCGGCGGCAGGAGATCACCACCTTTCCCGGCGCCACAGACCGCAGCTGGGCCCCCAGCAGGGTGAGAAAAGCTTGGCTGCGGAAGCTCTGGGCAATCCGGTCATAGAGGGGGTCGGGGGAGGTCTTTGGTGTCATAGGGGGCTCCGTTCTCCTCTCCAAGCGGGGAGGGCGCACAAGGGATGGTTTCCTTAACCATAGGGTAGCATAGGCGGCTGCAGTTCGCAACGAGCAGGAAGGAAACCGGAGGAAAAAAGTCCCCAGGGCGGTAGAGCCCTGGGGACCAATGCTGTCGTTATAACTTGTGGTACTGCCGCCAGAACAGGGTTCCGGTGGTGGCCACGGCGATGGCGTCTGCCACTGGCTCGGCCAGGAACACCGCCATCACCTGGTTGCCCGGCAAAAGGTGGGGCAGCAGGTAGATCAGGGGGATCAGGAGGATCACCTTCCGCAGCAGGGCCAGGAAGACGGAGGTCTTGGCGTTGCCCAGGGCGATGAAGGTCTGCTGGCAAGCCACCTGAATGCCCATGAGGAAGGCCAGGGCCAGGTAGATCCGGATGGCCCACTGGGTGTACTCTGCCAAGGTGGGGTCGTTGGTGAAGATGGCGGTGAACACCTGGGGCAGGAACATGGCCACCGCCCAGATGATCCCCGCGTAGACGATGCAGCAGACCAACAGGCGGCGGAAGGTCTCCTTCACCCGGTCCCGGTTGCCGGCACCGTAGTTGAAGCCCACGATGGGCTGGGCCCCCTGGGTGAACCCCTGGAGGGGGAGCATGGCAAACTGCATGACGCTGGCAAGGATGGTCATGGCCCCCACCGCCAGGTCCCCGCCGTACTGGAGGAGGCTGGTGTTGAAGCAGACGTTGAGGATGCTCTCCGTGAACTGCATGATGAAGGGGGACACCCCCAGGGCCAGGCAGGGGAGGAGGATCTTCCGCCGCAGCCGCAGCGTCCGCCGCTGCAGGCGGAGGGTGGTCTGCTTTCCCCGGAGGAAGCACAGGATCCACAGGCAGGAGGCCCCTTGGGACAACACCGTGGCCAGGGCAGCCCCCTGCACCCCCATGTCCAGGGCGAAGATGAAGATGGGGTCCAGCACAATGTTGCACCCCGCCCCCAGGGCCACGGTGAGCATCCCCGTCCGGGCAAAGCCCTGGGCGTTGATGAAGGCATTGAGCCCCAGGGCCAGCTGGACAAAGAGGGTGCCCATGGCATAGATCCTAGTGTAGTCCCAGGCATAGGGAAGGGTGGCCTGGCTGGCCCCAAAGAACAAAAGGAGGTCCGGACCAAAGACCTGGACCACCACCGTGAGGACCAGGGCAGTGATCACCAGCATGGTGGTGCAGTTGCCCAGGACCTGCTCGGCCTGGTCCTTTTCCCCTTTCCCCAGGAGGATGGAAGCCCGGGGGGCGCCGCCCATACTCACCAGGGCGGCAAAGGCGGAGATGCACAGGATCAGCGGCATGGTGACCCCCACGCCGGTGAGGGCGGTGGCGCCCACGTCGGGGATGTGGCCGATGTACATCCGGTCCACCAAGTTGTACAGTAGGTTGATCAGCTGGGCCAGGATGGAGGGCAGGGCCAGCTGGAACAGCAGCCGGCGGACGGGATCCTTTCCCAGATCGGCCCCGTTGTGGGTATGGGCGAGTGACAAGACGAAGGACTTCCTTTCTCTGGCAAATGAAGGCGGCCTGGAAGAGCAGGCCGCCCGCTTATCATAGCACACTTTGGAGAAAAAGGGAAGGTCCCGCTTTGGGGCGTGGAGGAAGTAGAAAGCCCTCCCCCGCCCCACTGGAAAGCGGGGCAGGGGAGGGCGGAAGGGGACCCGATGGGTCCTCCATGGGGCGTGATGGGATCAGGCGAAGTTGCCCTTGCCGTCGTTCCACTTCCAGTCGCGGATTTCCGGCAGATCCTCGCCGTACTCGGCGATATACTGCTTGTGCTCCACCAGCTTGTCCTGGAGCTGCTGGACCAGGAAGGCACCCCGGGTGCCCAACTTCTCCGGCAGCAGGTGGATGACGTCCATGGTCAGGTGGAACCGGTCCAGGTTGTTCAGCACCCGCATGTCGAAGGGGGTGGTGATGGTGCCCTCTTCGATGTACCCCCGGACGTGAAGGTTCTTGTTCTTCCGGCGGTAGGTGAGCTCGTGGATCAGGGAGGGGTAGCCGTGGAAAGCGAAGAGGATGGGCTTATCTTCGGTGAACAGGAGGTTGTAGTTCTGGTCCGACAGGCCGTGGGGGTGCTGGCTGTCCGACTGCAGGCGCATCAGGTCCACCACGTTCACCACCCGGATCTTCAGATCGGGGAAGTAGTGGCGGAGGATGGTGACGGTGGCCAGGGTCTCCAGGGTGGGGGTCTCCCCGCAGCAGGCCAGGACGATGTCCGGCTCAGCACCTTGGTCGTTGGAGGCCCACTGCCAGATGCCGATGCCCTGGGTGCAGTGCTTCACCGCCTGCTCCATGGTCAGCCACTGGGGCCGGGGGTGCTTGGAGGTCACCAGGACGTTGACATAGTTCCGGCTGGAGATGCAGTGGTTGAAGCAGGAGAGCAGGCAGTTGGCATCCGGGGGCAGGTACATCCGCACCACGTCGGCCTTCTTGTTGGCCACATGGTCCAGGAAGCCGGGGTCCTGGTGGGTGAAGCCGTTGTGGTCCTGCTGCCAGACGTTGGAGGAGAGGATATAGTTCAGGGAGGCGATATCCTGCCGCCAGGGCAGCTCGTTGCAGGTTTTCAGCCACTTGGCGTGCTGGGCGAACATGGAGTCCACAATGCGGATGAAGGCCTCATAGCTGTTGAAGAAGCCGTGGCGGCCGGTGAGGAGGTACCCCTCCAGCCAGCCCTCGCACATGTGCTCGGAGAGCATGGAGTCCATCACCCGGCCGCTGTGGGCCAGGTACTCGTCCCCGTCGGCGCTCTCGGCGTTCCACACCCGGGTGGTGGCCTCGAACATGGGGGTCAGGCGGTTGGATTTGCTCTCGTCGGGGCCGAAGACCCGGAAGTTCTTGGCATCCTCGTTCTCCCGGATCACATCCCGGACGAAGGTGCCCAGCACCAGCATGTCCTGGGCCTCCACGGCGCCGGGGGCGGGCAGGTCGATGCCGTAGTTGCGGAAGTCGGGGAGTTTCAGGTCCCGCAGCAGCTTGCCGCCGTTGGCGTGGGGGTTGGCCCCCATCCGCCGGTCCCCCTTGGGGGCCAGGGCCTGGAGTTCGGGGCGGAGCTTGCCCTCCTCGGTGAAGAGCTCCTCGGGGTGGTAGCTGCGCAGCCAGTCCTCCACCAGCTTCAGGTGGTGGGGCTGGGACATGTCGATGGGCACCTGGTGGGCCCGGAAGGAGCCCTCGATGGTCTGCCCGTCCACTTCCTTGGGGCCGGTCCAGCCCTTGGGGGTGCGCAGGACGATCATGGGCCAGGCGGGGCGGCTGTCGTCCCCGGTGGTGCGGGCGTGGGCCTGGATGCGCTGGATCTCCCGGATGGCCCAGTCCAGGGCGGCGGCCATGGTCTGGTGCATCTGCGCCGGGTCGCTGCCCTCGACGAAGCGGGGTTCCCAGCCGCAGCCCCGGAAGAAGCTCTCCAGCTCGCTGTGGGGGATGCGGGAGAGGATGGTGGGGTTGTGGATCTTAAACCCATTGAGGTGGAGGATGGGGAGCACGGCCCCGTCCCCGATGGGGTTTAGGAACTTGTTGCCCTGCCAGGCGGTGGCCAGGGGGCCGGTTTCGGCTTCCCCGTCCCCCACCACGCAGGCGGCGATAAGGTCGGGGTTGTCCAGCACCGCGCCGAAGGCGTGGGCCAGGGAGTAGCCCAGCTCGCCCCCCTCGTGGATGGAGCCGGGGGTCTCCGGAGCCACGTGGCTGGGGATGCCGCCGGGGAAGGAGAACTGCTTAAAGAGCTTCTTCAGCCCCGCCTCGTCCTGGCTGATGTTGGGGTAGACCTCGCTGTAGGTCCCCTCCAGGTAGGTCTGGGCTACCATAGCGTTGCCCCCGTGGCCGGGGCCGGAGAGGTAGATCATGTTCAGGTCGTACCGGTTGATGACGCGGTTGAGGTGTGTATAGATGAAGTTCTGGCCAGGGACGGTACCCCAGTGGCCGACGATTTTCTTTTTGATGTGGGCCGGTTCCAGAGGCTCCTTGAGCAGGGGGTTGTCCAGCAGGTACAGCTGGCAGGCGGCCAAATAGTTGGAGGCCCGCCAGTAGGCGTCCAGCTTTTTCAGCTGATCGGGGGTCAGGGCAGCTCTCCGGGACATCCGGGCAGCCGTTTTTGCAATGGGTTTGGGTGATCCCTTCGGTCTTCTCGGCATGGAAAAAACCTCCTTTTCGTAATCTAAATTCTATTATAAACACTTTTGCAAAATAATCAACATGGCGGGGAAAGAAAACGCCAGAGAAATCCCCGGGAAGGGGGACGTCCTCTGGCGTTAGGAAACGGATGGGAGGGGAACCCTTAGAACCGGGCGTGGCCGGTCCGCCGGGCCTCGGCGGCCACGGCATGGGCCACAGCGTCTGCCGCGGCCCGGTTCAGGGGAGAGGGCAGGATGCAGGTGGGGGAGAGGTCCTCCGGGGCCACCATGTCCGCCAGGGCCTGGGCGGCGGCGTACTTCATGCCCTCGGTGATCTGCACGGCCCCGCAGGACAAGGCACCCTTGAACAGGCCGGGAAAGACCAGCACGTTGTTGATCTGGTTGGGGAAGTCCGAGCGGCCGGTGCCCACCACGGCGGCCCCATGGGCCAGGGCCTCGTCGGGCATGATCTCCGGCACCGGGTTGGCCATGGCCAGGATCACGGGGTCCTTGGCCATGGTCTCCACCATGGCCCCGGTGACCAGGCCAGGGCGGGAGACCCCGATGAACACGTCTGCCCCCACCAAAGCCTCGGCCAGGGTGCCGGTGCGTTTTTCCGGGTTGGTCCGGGCGGCCAGTTCCTCGTGGTGGCTGGGCTGGCCGGGGGTACCGGGGACCAGGATGCCGTCCTTGTCGCACAGGGTGAGGTGGCGGTACCCCAGGTCCAGCAACAGCTTGGCGGCGGCCCCGCCGGCGGCCCCGATACCGTTGAGGACGATCTTCACGTCCTCTTTCTTCTTGCCCACCACCTTCAGGGCGTTGGTGAGGGCGGCGGTGATCACCACGGCGGTGCCGTGCTGGTCGTCGTGAAAGACGGGGATGTCGCAGACCTCTTTCAGCCGGCGCTCCACCTCGAAGCACCGGGGGGCGGAGATGTCCTCCAGGTTGATGCCCCCGAAGCTTTTGGAGATCCGGGCGATGGTTTCCACCATCTCGTCCACATCCTGGGTGTCCACGCACAGGGGGAAAGCGTCTACCCCGGCGAACTCCTTGAAGAGGACGCACTTGCCCTCCATCACCGGCATCCCCGCCAGGGGGCCGATGTTCCCCAGGCCCAGCACCGCCGAGCCGTCGGTGATGACAGCCACCAGGTTCTGCCGCCGGGTGAGCTGGAAGGACTTGGCGGGGTCCTTCTGGATCTCCAGGCAGGGGGCGGCCACCCCGGGGGTGTAGGCCAGGGAGAGGTCCTTCTGGGTCTGGATGGGATAGCGGGAGACCACCTCCAGCTTTCCCCGGAGCTTGTAGTGCAGGGCCAAAGATTCTTCGCTGATGTCCATGGGAAGTCAGATCCTTTCTGGGTAAAAAGTGAGGGGTGGGTCAGGCCATCTCCTCGGGGTGGAAGGCCGCGTCAAAGGCCTCGGGGGTGAAGAGGCCCAGGGCCACAGCGGCCTCCTTCAGGGAGATGTTCTCCCGGTGGGCCTTCTTGGCGATCTTGGCCCCGTTCTCATACCCCACGATGGGGGTGAGGGCGGTGACGGTCATCAGGGAGCGGTGGAGGTTTTCCGCCATCTTCTCCCGGTTGGGGGTCAGGCCTGCAAGGCACCGGCGGGTGAAACTCACCATGGCGTCGGCCAGCAGCCGCACCGACTGGAGGAAGTTGTGGGCCAGCACGGGCATGTAGACGTTGAGCTCGAAGTTGCCTTGGGAGGCGGCGATGCCCATCACCGTGTCGTTCCCCATTACCTGGACGGCCACCATGGTGAGGGCCTCGCACTGGGTGGGGTTGACCTTGCCAGGCATGATGGAGGAGCCGGGCTCGTTCTCCGGGATGAAGATCTCCCCCAACCCGCACCGGGGGCCGGAGGCCAGCCAGCGCACGTCGTTGGCGATCTTCATCAGGTTGGCGGCCAGGGCCTTCAAGGCCCCGTGGGTAAAGACCAGGGCGTCCTTGGCGGTGAGGGCGTGGAACTTGTTGGGGGCGGTGCGGAAGGGCAGGCCGGTGCGCTGGGCCACCTCCTGGGCGGCGGCTGTGTCAAACCCCGGAGGGGCGTTGAGCCCCGTGCCCACGGCGGTGCCCCCCAGGGCCAGCTCGTAGAGCCCGTCCAGGGAGGCAGTGACCATGTCCCGGCTGTGCTCCAGCATGGAGCGCCAGCCGCTGATCTCCTGGCCGAAGGTGATGGGCACCGCATCCTGGAGATGGGTGCGGCCGGTTTTCACCACGTCCCCGTTGGCGTTCTCCAGGTCTTGAAGGCAGACCAGCATCTCCTCCAGGGCGGGGAAGAGCCGCCGGTGGAGGGCAGTAGCCGCGGCGATGTGCAGGGCGGTGGGGAAGGTGTCGTTGGAGCTCTGGGACAGGTTCACGTGGTCGTTGGGGTGGAGCAGGTCCTCCCCCGCCTGGAGGTTGCCCCACCGGGCAATGACCTCGTTGCAGTTCATGTTGGTCTGGGTGCCGCTGCCGGTCTGCCAGACGGCCAGGGGGAAGTTCCCCGCCAGCTCCCCGGCCAGGATGGCCTGGCAGGCCCCCTGGATCAGGGCGAAGCGCCGGTCATCCAGCTTGCCCAGTCGGTGGTTGGCGGCGGCGCAGGCCTCCTTCAAAATGGCGAAGGCCTGGATGAGGTCAGGGGGCATCTTCTCCTCCCCGATGGGGAAGTTTTCCAGGCTCCGCTGGGTCTGGGCGCCCCAGAGCTTGTCCGCTGGGACGGCCACTTGGCCCATGGTGTCGTGTTCCATGCGATATTCCATGGTGGATTCCTCGCTTCTCGCTGAGATTTGTTGGTGGTCCCGTCTGGGACCAGTGTCCAGGGGAGTCCGCAGGTGGGGCCGGGGGCCCAGTACGGACCCTTCGGGTGGGTGGCTCCGAAGCCACCCTTGGGGCGCAGCGCCCCGGGGGCCCCGCCTGCCCGGCGGGGAGTCCCCATTTCTCCCGAGAAATGGGGAGAAAGAGGGCCGGGGCTTTGCCCCTGGA
>OGYY01001619.1_pt1 | contig 18976 bp, 9 predicted proteins | sample 1576671 | NCBI WGS metagenome assembly OGYY01 (sample SAMEA3541593, study PRJEB24748) | human gut metagenome | biome: human gut; feature: human-associated habitat; material: faeces | place: China | collected 2012 | reverse complement strand
ACATTAAAAATAAGTAGGTAAAACCTACCTACTTATTTGTTTTTCTATATAAAATTATAAGTATAACACATATCGAAGCAATAATTCCAGCTATGAGTATTATTCCTGTATCTTTTAGTTTTTCTTTGCTGGTTGATAAATTTGTATAATACGAAATTAAGTCTTTATTTCCATTAATTTTTTCATTTTCTGTTTGTGTTTTAGGAGCATCTGATTTTATAAGTTCAGCTGTACTATATACAACATAACTTTGCGTACCTGGATCATATGTGGTTACATATTTATTATCTAAGTTATTTGTACTATTTTGTGTTGTATTTAATATGTTTTCAGTTGTTTGATTCTTTGTGCTAATAACATTGTTATCTTTATTAGCATTATCACTCTCACTATTAACGTCATTTTCTCCATTTATATTAATATCAACTTCTATATTTTGATTATTTTCTTTATTTATCTTTTCTGTTGCCTCATCAATAGACACTTTATCTAGTTTACTTGCTAATTCTGTTGCTACAATATAATCAGCTTTTTTTATATTATATGAAATATTAGCAGTACTTAAATTTTCTAGTATATAATTTGCTAAATTAACATTTTCATCTTTAACATTATTATCATATACTTCCTCACCTGTTACATAATTAAATCCATATACTTTTCCATTTGCATAATAAACTAAAACTACATTGTTATTATTTTCTATATTGCTTGTCATAGCAATAATATCTTTATTTTTAAAGTTTGATGGATAATTTATTTTAGTTAATAAATCATACATTACTCCATCTTCACCTAAAATTGTTTCATATTGTTTATTATTATATGTATCTATTATTGCAAAACCATTTTTGTTATCCATTTTTCCATCTATAACATACATATATCCATTTTTAACAAACATTTGTTGCTCTTTATATGTGTTCTTGTCTCCTTGTGTTACTTTTGAACAATGTGCAAAGGTCTGTATAGTCTTATTGTCAATATTAGTTTCTGCAATAGTTTTTTGTGTATCTAATAATTTTATTTCTTTATTTGTACTATCTATTTTATTCATTGTTGAAATATCATATATATTTCCGGCTTCATCTAGTAATTTATTTTTATAAAGGTTGCAATATTTGCCATCTAATGTTCTTTTATTAGAATTAACTGTATCTTCACTTAAATACAAATATTCGTCATTTGCTATTGCTAGTAGATTTCTAACATCTTCCGGATTTATTTGTTTTTTGTATGAATAACTTGTATTATATACCGTTATCTCTAATGGTGTTTCAAAGTCATATTTTAATGTATATACATTTTCTTTTATGTCTGATGGTTCTATAATTGTTCCATTTTCTGAGGTAACTTTAAATTTAGCAGAATCATTTAGATTTCTAAATTCTATATTTATTTTATCAATATCAGATGCATATACAGATATATCTGGTAATTCTTCATCTTGTAAAACGTCTAAGCTCATTACACTAACTTCCATATCTTCTAGTAACATTGCATCTTCTAGTGATACTGCATCTTCCGTGAATTCTACAATTCTATTTGGAATTGGAATTTTATTTTGAACAATATTCAAGTTGCCACTTTCCCAATATAAATTAGCTGAATAATTTGTTTTTAAAGTTGGGAAATATCCATTACTATAGTCATATCTTGAATATCCAAAGTTTAATCCTTTATTTCCAATAACTTTTTGAATTTCATTTCCATCCTCATCTACTTCTGTTTCATAAATTTTATCATTTTTAGTATATATATTAGTACTTAATTCACTACTACTTACCATTGTATAATTATCTTTTTCCTCTGCTAATCCACCAACTTGTGAACCATTTAAACGTGAACAATTATATACATAAATATTATTCATATATTGACTTTGAATTGTTCCCATTTCACTACTTGCTACAGAACCAATTCCCATATCTATATAGCTTCCTGGTGATGCAATATCTGTTACAACTAAGTTACACTCAACATTATTGTATTTTTCTATATCTTCGTCATAATTTAATTGCTTTGCTGTAGAACCTATTAATCCACCAACAGAATTGTTAGCAATAACAGCTTTATCATCCTCGGTATTTGCTATAAAGTTGTATTTTATGTTTGCTTTATATTGAATATTGCTTAATCTACTATTATCAAAATATCCAACTATTCCACCTGCCGAATTATTTGTGGCTGTAATCGAAGTATTTCCAACATAACAATATTGTATATTTCCATAAATAAAGTTTCCTGCAATTCCACCTACATTATTTAATCCTTTTACAGTAGAATTTACACTATATGAATGCCATAAGAAAAAGTTTGATGATGCTATTGAGCTTGCTGATCCTCCAGTGTAACCTGTATAGAAACCTGCTATTCCTCCTACATTACTTCCACTTGATGTTACAATACTATTTTCTAAAACAGCTCCAGACATAGTTCCTACTATATAACCTGATATTCCTCCTACATAGTTCATACTGCCTGTTATTGTTACATTTTTTGCATTTGCACCTGCTATAGCATAATTGTCACTATTAGTACTTGAAATTGAAGTTGTCGAATACTCAGATGTTCCTACTATTCCGCCTACATAATTTCCTGTACCTATTACAGTACAATTTTCGGCTTTTGCATCTTTTATTCTTCCAACAGAGCGTCCAATTACACCACCTACATGGCTTCCACCACTAATTTCTTGGTTTGCGCCACGTGATCTTAGAGTTACTGTGTAACTGTAGTAGCTATCTCCTATTCCAATACATCCTCCAACATAAGCATTTCCTTTTATTTTGTTGTTTTCAGAAGTTGCATTTATTACATTTGCCCAACCTAAGCCTCCTGAATTTCCTCCAACATAATAATTTCCTGCAACTGTATTGTTTGTGGCAACCATATTGTAATATGACCAACCGTGATACCCGACATTTCCACCAATATAGTTTCCATTTCCAGTGACAGTATTGTTTGTAGCATTTAAATTATTTGCATTTCCTGAACCATATCCAATATTACTTCCAACAAAATTTGTTCCTTGTATAGTACTATTTGTAGTTTTCAACGTATCTACCCAATTTCCTGCGCCCCCATATTGACCTATGTTTCCACCAATAAATTGACTTCCTTTTACTAAATATGATGTTCCTGTATCAGATGATTTTTTTCCATCTTTTGAATATTGGTATGCAGATATATTTCTAATTGAACCATCTGTATATCCAAATATTCCACCAACATAATTTCCGCTAGATGTAACATTTATATATGTTCCTTCTATATTTGAAGAACTTCCTAATGAAGTTGCTTGTCCACATAATCCTCCAATATAACTTCTTCCATTCATTACAACATTATTTAAAGTTATATTATTAAAACTTCCCGCTATATTTCTAGAAATTGGACCTATAAAGTCCCCTGTACAAGATATATTTATATTATTAAATTTGCAGTTATTTGCCGCTCCTCTTAATATAGATATAATTCCAGAATAACTTGCACTTCCTGATATGTTGCAATTTTCAAATGTAATATTTTTAAAGCTTGTTTTTATTTCTTTTATAAATCCACTATATGAACCAATTGAAGAAATATTTACATTTGAAATTGTAAGCATACTATCTGCTTCTAATTTACCAATAACAACATTACTTTCTATTTTATTTACTGTACTAAAGTCAATATTTCCTGTAATCTTTACATTTTGTCCTTCTGATGTTCTTCCCTCTCCAGAGAAAAATTCATTCCATTCTGTTGCATTTGAAATTCCTTTGTAAAGTTCTACTTTAATTTTAGTTGTTATTTCTTTTTCTACTTCTATTCCATCACTTTCATAGTAAATACTTTCTATTTTGTAACTATCATATGCTCTATTTGGTGTTGCAACAAATGTTACTACTGTTAAGCCATTACTATCTTTTGAAACCTGCCAAGAGCCTTCTATTACTTGCATATCATTGTTTTCTATTTTTACTCTTGTTAAATTCAAATTATTTTTATTTTCAAATTTCATCACAACAGTTACTTTTGTTTTATCACTTGAAGGTGTTGATGTAATAGAATCTAATTTTAAATCATTATCAATTCTCGTCATCTTTTGGTTAGGCAAAACGTTTCCAGTTGTACTATTTAATTCAGGTAAATATTTATGTCCTAATAAATCAAATTCTTCTCCATCTCTCATTATTTTATATGCATAATTATTTCCCCAATTTAACATATTTGAAGAATATGTATTTGTTTGGAAGGCTTCTTCATACGACAATAACTTTGTTGTTCCAAGTGAGTTTGTGTTTATTTCACCATTTATTAGTTGATCTTTATATGCATAGTTTTTATATGATGATGTTCCACCATTTCCACCAAATATTCTATTTACACATCCAACATTATTTCCTGCAACATATATATTTCCTAAGTAGAAGTTATTAGTTATTCTAGATACTCCTGTATCACTATATCCCACTATTCCTCCAATATATGCATTTCCAGACATAACTTTGCTTGTAATATTAACCATACTATAGCAGTTTTTAATAAAAATATTTCCCCAACGATCATATCCTAGTATTCCACCAGCATAGTTATAAGTATTTATTTTACCAGTACTATAACAATTTTCTATATATACGTGTGGTGTTCCTGGTTTTACTCTTTCGTCTGAATCGTGTCCTTTATATCCAACTATTCCTCCTACACCACTGTTTGATGTAACATTAGCATTCATAATTAAATTTTGAACCATTGAGTTTGAAACATAGGCATCTACTCCACCATATATGTATAAATGACCTATAAGTCCACCAACTCTGATGCTTGTTACATTTGTGTTTGTAAAATCTATATTAATTCCTTGAACAGAACAGTTTTGTACTTTTATATTATCTGCTAAACTACTTGAACCACTATTTATATATCCTGCAATTGCTCCTATACACGGTGTTCCTCCACTATATGATGAGGTTATTTCCATATCTTTTATATGAATATTATCTATAACAATATTTTCTGTTACTTCTGCATTTTCAATAAATCCAATCTTTTGAGCAGATGAATTTATAGTAAATCCATCAATGTATAAGTTCTTTATTGTTCCTTTGCTAAATCCTTTTATTAAAGATTCTGTACCATTTATATTTTTTAATGTATGTATTTGTCCATTATACATTCCATCTAAATATCCTTGGAATGTTCCTGTTATATATGGAGCAAAATCAGCATTTCCAAAATCTATATCTGCTATTAATCTATAATTTTGTATTAAACCACTTACACCATTTTGGTCATTATTATTTATCGCATTCCATTCCTCGGCTGTAGAAATATTTTTTATAAATGTGACGTCGATTTTTCTTGTTCCCAAATCCTCATTTTCACCATATATAGATTCTTTTATTTTTCCATTTGCCATTTTACTTCTTATTGATGCAACTTCATATGTATTTAAAAATGATGTTGGATTATTAAGTATGCAATAAACTGTACTTACCTTTTTACTATATGATTGGCTCATAATAGCTGTATCCATATAGTGTACATTAATTTCACTAATTGTAGTACCTGCAGGGTTATAAACTCTAAATACCGCAAGTGAAATATTGTCACCTTTTAAATCTATTTTATTATTTCTTATGTAAAGTTCTATTTCAGATTTTACTTTATCAGTCATTTCAACATTTGATATATCATTATCTTTTATTACTTCTCCAGATAGAACATCTATTATTTCAGTTCCAGTAACATCTATTTTTATGTTTTCTTGTTTTGGCATACAATAATTCAAATTCAAATGTGGATAAAATCCATTATTTACATATGTATCTATTATGAATTGGTTATAATTGTTTGCATTTAGCATTACATCCTGAACACCAGGTTCATATAAAGCTGTTGCTGATGACTTTGTATTATAATCATTTGCTTCATAGATTACATCACAGAAATAATATGATTCTTTTACAACAGTACTTGTATATTTATTTAAAATATTAGGTCCAATGTTTCCTTCTTTATTGCTTGAATCCATTACACCATAATATTCATAATCATTATATACTGAAATTATAGGTTGTACTGAATATGTATTCCTTACTATAGCTGTTGAATCCTTTTGTGAAATTATTGCTCCTGTATTTTCATTAATTACTGGTGGATATCCAACATTGTATACTATATTCGCAGCATAAGAATATGTAGAATCACAATGATTCATTCTTATTGGTGAAATATTATATATATTTTGAAGTAAACCTGCTCCATCTACTTGGAATACTACTCCTGATATATATCTATAATCCCCAATTGTTATGTTTCCAATTCCCTCTATTCCATTACCATAAACATATCCATTTTGTATTGTACCATCTGAGTATAAACATACACCTGCTAAATATTGTGATCCATATAATGTGTTTTCCATATTAACTATAAAGTTTTCTACTGTACCACTATTTCTATATCCTAAAAGTCCAACATTTATACGTTGTTTTTGCGTACAACTTTTTAGGTTTACTATTGCATTGTCTATTGTTCCATTATTATACAAGAATAATGAATATGTACCATCCTCATCTGCTATAAATGTATCTACTCCTTCTACATTTGTTGTATATCTATTTTTTGCATTATTTATATAATAGTCTATAACAATATTTTTTAGGTTTGCTTTTTCATCTATTTTATAGAAAATATATGATGTAGTTTCTCTTCCCTTTTCTAAGGAATATGAATCCTTTTTTACTGTTTTTCCATTAAAATCTATACTACCATAAAAAGATATATTAGGACTTCCAAATGTAAACTCATTTGCACTATTTGCATTTGATAAATCTATATCATTCAAAAGTATATAATTTCCATATGGTTGGATGTTTTTAAATTCTTCTACTGTTGATATACTCTTTATCTCTGTACATGTTTCTGGGTTATAAGTAAATTCTACAGAATTTAAAATGTATTCTCTTCCATATTGTTTAATTACTATCTCTGCAGTGTAATTTACAGTTTCATTTGATTCCTCAATTTTGTATTTGTAATTTTCATATATAGTTTCATTAGAATCATATGTGTACTCATATTCTTCCGATAAACCTTTATCAGATTTTAATCTTACAAAATATTTACATCTTTGTTCGTTTTTATCGTATGTTACATGGTCTTTATCTATAAATTCTATGTTCATATTTGCAAAAAAGTCATAACCATATTTTGAATATGCTGTTGCTGTTTCACCAAGTTCTATTTTTAGATTTCTTACAGTTAAAGTATAATCTTTTTCTTTTACTGTAGGTTCTGCATTTTCATCATCTTCTGGTGGTGGTATTGTTTCTTCGTATTTTTCTAGATAAAATCCAACATAACCATCATCTGGTACTTTAAATGTTTTTGTATATGAGGTTAAATTTCCAGTTCCAAGTCCTGTTATTTGTTCTAGATTTTTCCCAATATCTTTTCCTTTTTGTATATATACTTTAGCATTTGCCTCAGTTACTTTAGCGGAGAATGACATTGTTACTGTCTGTCCTGCATATTTTGATAAATCATATACATAACATTGTTTTGATAATAAATTTAGTGTTATAGAATTATCATCTTCTGTATAAGTTTTTCCATAATTATATTTTGGAGTTATTTTAAATTTTGCAGTATATGATTCATCTAAAGTATATTCTGATGTAAATGCATCAAAACACTTAGAATACCAGTTGTTTTCAGATTTTACATCAACCAAATTTGAACCATCTTGTTTCATCTGTCTTTCCATTCCCACTAAGTCAATTTTTCCCCCAAGTCCTGTTGTTACAAATTGTGTTTTGTCTATTACAAAATTGTTTTGTACCTTGCTTACATCATTTGTTTCATTATATGATGCAACTTCCGCACTTAATGTAAATGTTTCATTTTCGGTTAATCCATCATAAGTAAGTCTTACCCATTGATTTGTTGGTATTTTTGTACTGCTTTTTATTTCTTTTGGCTCTATCGTTGGTATATATTCTTTATCATAACTATCTAACATTCTTATATTTACTATATCTTCTAAACAACTTTTATCAATATCTTCTATATACACATCCATATCAATTACACTTGTGGTTACAACTACATTAGATATGTTTATTCTTGCTGGCAATTTATTTGTTAAGAATTTCCTTAGTGTATATGAAACTTGAACATCTGCTTCAGTGCTTCCCTGCATAGCTTTTGCTGTTAGTACAATATTATATGTCGTATTTGATTTTAAAGTTTCAATTAGGCTTTTTATTCCTTCTTCTGTTGATAGCTTTGAAATATCTGTAATTTCAACAGATTTTATTTCACTATTTTTCTCGTCTTGAATTGATAATTTTACACTCTTTAAAATTTTTACTAATCTACTATCTGTCTTACTTGTATTTATTGCTGTTGTTAAATTAATGCTGTTACACGTTAAATCTGTATCTATATTGTATGATACTTCCATTTTCAAACTTCCAAGTTTACTTAATGGCAAAGTTGTAAATGTACTATTTCCAATTTCTTGATTAGATTGCTTTCCTTTTCCATCTGATATATCAAAATCTGCATATATTTTTATAGTATATGTCTTTTGTGGGTCTAGGTTATCAAATGTTAGTTTTTTTCCATTTGATATATTTGAGCTTGATATTTCTTCTCCATTTTCAGAATACAATACGTATCTTAAATTTTCTATATCAACATTATCTTCATTTACAACTGTTGGTTCTATATTAACAGATATTACTTCTTGTGCTGATACTTTAATTTTTACAGATGGTGCTTTTTTCGATGTTTCCGTTCTTCCAGTATTGTTTTTCAAATTCATTATGTTTCCTGCTGTATCATAAAATCTTATCTCATAATCACATGTACTATTTGATTTTAATCCTTCTGTTGTCTGATATGTTGTACCCTCACCTTTTAAAATTTTTCTTAGTGTATTTGTATCTATAGAATATTTTGTTCCATTTACTAACACTTCTGCCTTTGATACACCATATATTGCTTCATCTGTTACATCTGATGTAACACGTAAATTTTTTATTTCTAGTTTGTTTGAATATATTTGTCCATTTTCTTTTTCTAGTTCTATTGGTTTTAATGTGTTTACATCTTTTGTTTTTATTTCTTGTTCTAAAACTGTATTTTCAATTAAGCTTCCTTCTTTATTTCTGTATTGGTATGTACCAACAATTTTATATTTTGTTGCTGGTAATAATTTTGTTACACTTATTTCTCCTGGATTTGCACTTGAAACCCTAAATGCAATTTCATTATCTTTATAGAAGGTAAATGTTATCGCTTTATATATAACCCTACTTGGATCTGATATACTTAGGTTTGCAAATGCTGTATATACATTAGCCGTAAAATCTGTACAAGTTACTGTAGGTTTTATCCAAATTTTTTCTATATCTACATTTCCAGAATCATCAGTTTCTTCTTCCTTTTTTGGTTCTTCTACTTTTATTTCTTCTTTTTTTGGTTCTTCTTTTATTTCTGGTGTTGTAGTTGTATTTTTGGTTTCATTTTTCGTTTCTTCTTCTTTTGTTTCATTTTCTGTTGTATTATTTTGTTCTTGATTATTATTTGTTTCTTCTCTTATAATTCCTAAATTCATTAAAAATTCTTTGTATGTATATGTTCTTTTATAATCTTCTATTGTTATAGTAGAACTTTCGTCCACATCTAATATTTTGTCATATACAAATTCATCATTTTTTAATGTATAAAATGTTATAAATTCTCTTGTAAAGTTAATTATGCTGTTCATTTTTATTGTATATTCATTTAGGTTTGTCTTTACCTTAAATTCTTTTGTGTTTATATATAAATTGTCAGTATTTTTTAATAGTATATAATCATAGTAATCTGCTCTTTGCAAAGTATTTGAGTTATATAGTTCTCCAGATGTTAGAGTTGTTCCACTATATCCTTGTACTTCCTGAAATTCGTCTGTTATAAGTGTTACTTTTGGCGACAAATTATATAATGCTAAAGAATTATTTACATATATTGGATAATTTAAGTTTATATTGTCTTGCTTACTTGCTCCTAAATAATATGAATTTAGATTTTCGTATATTGAGTCTTGGTCTTTTACCTGCAATGCTTTTACGTTATGGTCGACATCAAAGTTTGTGTTTAATAGGTTTGATGCTATTTCTTTTCCAGATACGGCATATCCATCATATTCTATTGTTTTGTATGGTATAAATCTTAAGTAAATTATATATATTGACAATAAAATTATTATTAAAAAACTAAGTAGTATTACTACAAATAATGGTTTATTTGTTTTGTTTTTTATATTTCTTCTTTTTTTCATTTTTTCGTCTCCTATGTGTATATTATTACATTTTGATTTTATCATAACAGTTACGAAAAGGCAATATTCTTTGCATTATTTAGCTTGTGTTTTTTGTTATTTTAGTGTTGTTTGCTGAAGTTGTTGGAATGAGTGAAGTTAGTTTTTTTTACATTTTTGTTACAAAAAAGAGTAAAAGCATTTATTTGCTTTTACTCTCATTCATATTTTCATTATCAAATATTAAATTAAACATTTAAACCTTTTCTTCCAGCATAAATTGCAGAGCATCCTAAATCATTTTCGATATTTAATAATCTATTGTATTTAGCAACTCTATCAGTTCTACAAGGAGCACCTGTTTTAATTTGTCCTGCATTTGTAGCAACTGCAACATCAGCTAAAGTAGTATCTTCTGTTTCACCACTTCTGTGTGATACAACAGCTGTATAACCATTTTTCTTAGCAAGTTCAATTGCATCTAATGTTTCTGTTAAAGTTCCTATTTGGTTTAATTTAATTAATATACTGTTTGTTACTCCTAAATCTAAACCTTTTTGTAATCTCTTAATATTTGTAACAAATAGGTCATCTCCAACTAATTGAACTTTCTTTCCTAATCTATCTGTTAATTTTTTCCATCCGTCCCAATCTTCTTCTGCTAATCCATCTTCTACTGAGATTATTGGATATCTATTGCATAAATCTTCTATAAAGTCTATCATTTCGTCACAAGTTTTTGTAACACCTATTTTCCAGAAATGATAATCTCCGTCTTTTCCTATTTTTTTAGCTTCATCATACATTTCTGTAGCTGCACAGTCTAATGCTAAGCAAATATCAACTCCAGGTTTGTATCCAGCTTTTTCAATTGCTTCCATTATTATTGCTAATGCTTCATCCTCATCTTTAACGTTTGGTGCGAATCCACCTTCATCACCAACAGCTGTTGATAATCCTTTTTCTTTAAGAACTTTCTTTAAATTATGATATACTTCAGCTCCCATTCTCATACATTCTGTAAATGATTTTGCTCCAACTGGCATTATCATAAACTCTTGTACACTAAGTGTTGAATCAGCGTGTTTTCCACCATTCATAATGTTCATCATTGGTGTTGGAAGTACTTTTGCATTTATTCCACCAATGTAGTTATATAATTCCATTCCTAAAGAACTAGCTGCTGCTCTTGCAACTGCAAGTGAAACTCCAAGTGTTGCATTTGCTCCTAATTTTCCTTTATTTTCTGTTCCGTCTAATTCTATTAATGTTCTATCTAATCCTATTTGATCATAGGCATTCATTCCTATTATTTTATCTCTAATTATTGTATTAACATTTTCTACTGCTTTTAATACACCTTTTCCTAAATATCTTGATTTGTCACCATCACGTAATTCTACTGCTTCAAAGCTTCCTGTTGATGCTCCTGATGGAACTAAAGCTACTCCTTGGCTTCCGTCTTCTAGTACTACTTCAACTTGTACTGTTGGGTTTCCTCTTGAGTCTAATACCTCTAGAGCTCTTACTTCGTCAATTTCCAAATATTCTTTCATTTGAAATTCCTCCTTTAAATATTTATATAAAATGCAGTCACTTGTTGCAACTACTATTTTTAACACATCTAATTACATTTTCAAAATCTGATTTTTGTTTTTTTCTTCCTCTTTGCGTCTTTTTTCTTCTTCTTTTTGGGCTTTTTCTTGGCGCTTCTTAGTTTTTCTTTTTTCTATTTCTGCTGCCTTTATTTCTTGCTCTTTTTGTCTTTCTTGTTCAGCCTTTATTTCTCTATCAAAGCCAACTATATTATTTGCCGTTTTTAAATACATTCCTGTTTGATATTCTTCTGTTTTTGCTTGATTTTCCTGTATTTCTTGGCTCAAATATTTTTCGATGATTTTTCTTTCATCTTTTAGCTCTCCGCCCAAGTGTAAATATTTATATCTCCAGATAACATGTCTAACATAACTTGAATACTCTTCTTTACTTATTTTGTCATAATTGAATTCAACTTTAAATCTGCAATGTGCTATTGATATTGTTATATTGGTCCATAAATCTTGCTCTGTATCTATAAAGTCCTGTCTTAGTTCTTTTATTGTTTGATATAATACATCAACAATTTTTAAATATTCTGTTTCATTAATATTAAATTTTTTAGGTACTTCATACACATTTACAGGTTTCTTTTTTAATAATCCTTTTGGAAGATAATAGAAATACATCTCCCCTGTTTGTACATTTTCCTCATCATCTATAACAGATGCATAAAGATATATTTCTTCCCATTTTTCAGGAATTAAATCAAATAAACAGGTTTGGATTTTTTCGTATTTATCTTTCATATTTTTAGTAGTTCTAAGCATCCCCTTTTACACTCCTATTTTTCTATTAAACTTTCTCCTGTCATTTCTTCTGGTTTTTCTATTCCCATTAAGTCTAATATTGTTGGCGCTAAATCTGCTAATTTTCCTTCTTTTAGTTTTACAGTTTCTTTTTCAGATACTAAAACTAATGGTACTAAGTTTGTAGTATGTGCAGTATGTGGTTCTCCTGTTTTATAATCTATCATTTGTTCAGCATTTCCGTGGTCTGCTGTTATTAATAGATTTGCCTTTTGTGCATTTATTGCCTCAACTACTTTTCCTACACATTCATCTATTGTTTCTATTGCTTTTATTGCTGCTGGTAAGTTTCCTGTGTGTCCTACCATATCTGGATTTGCATAATTTAATATTATGCAATTGTATTTTTTAGAATTTATTGCTTCTATAACTTTTTCTGTTACTTCATAAGCACTCATTTCTGGTTTCATATCATAAGTTTCAACTTTTGGAGATGGTACTAGTATTCTATCTTCTCCTTCATATTGTTTTTCTTCTCCTCCATTAAAGAAGAAGGTAACATGTGCATATTTTTCTGTTTCTGCTATTCTTAATTGTTTTCCACCATTTTTGCTTATAACTTCTCCAAGTGTATTTTTTACTGGTTCTTTTTTGAATGCTATATGAACATTTGGCATTGTTTCATCATAACTTGTGAAACATACAAAATATAGGTTCATTTTCTTTGTTTCGAATTCATTAAATTCTGGATCTACTAATGCTCTTGTTATTTGTCTTGCTCTATCTGGTCTAAAGTTAAAGAATATTACAGAATCTCCATCTTCTATTGTTGCAACTGGTTTATCTCCATTCATTATTACTGTTGGCTCTACAAATTCGTCAAATACTTCTTTTTGATATGAACTTTCGATTGCATTTATTGCAGTTCCAGCTGTTTCTCCTTTTCCGAACACAAGAGCATTATATGCTTTTTGTACTCTATTCCAACGTTTATCTCTATCCATTGCGTAGAATCTTCCAGATAAACTTGCAATTTTTCCTACACCTTTTTCTTTCATTTTTTCTTCTAATTCTTGTATATAATTTTCAGCTGATGCTGGTGGTGTGTCTCTTCCATCTAAGAAGCAGTGTACATACACATCTTCAAAATCTCTTCTTTTTGCCATTTCTAGTAAACCATATAGGTGTCTATTATGACTATGAACTCCACCATCTGATACTAATCCAAGTATATGAAGTTTTGAGTTATTTTTCTTACAATTTTCTATTGCATTTATAAATTCTTCGTTACTGAAGAAATCTCCATCTTCTATTGATTTTGTTATTCTTGTTAGTTCTTGGTATACTATTCTTCCTGCTCCTATGTTTGTGTGCCCAACCTCAGAGTTTCCCATTTGTCCTTCTGGTAACCCTACTGCTAGCCCACTTGCTGCAATTTTTGTTGTTGGATATTTTTTCATAATTTTATCAATATTTGGTGTGTTTGCTAATTTTACTGCATTACCGTCTTTATGATTGTTTTCCCCAAATCCATCTAATATCATAAGCATTGTTAATTTACTATCCATAAAATTCTTTCCCTCTTTCTTATTTTTTTAAGTCTTACTTATGGAGATTTTGCCAATATTTAAAATGTATTGTGCTTTGTGTGCTTAAAGGCTTATTTTATTTGTTGTAATTTACTATTTTCTCAAAGGTTTCTGCTTTTAAACTTGCTCCACCTATTAAGCCTCCATCTATGTCTGACATTTCTAATAATTCTTTGGCATTTTCTGGTTTCATACTTCCACCGTATTGTATTATAACTCTTTCAGCCACGTTTTGTCCATAGATTTGAGCAATTTTCTCTCTTATTTTTCTGCACGCATCATTTGCATCTTCTTTTGTCGCTGTTTTTCCTGTTCCAATTGCCCATATTGGTTCATAAGCAATTATTGTATTTGCTACTTGATCTTCTGTTAAACCATCTAAGGCTTTTTTTGTTTGCTCTGTTATTATATCATATTGAATTCCCGCTTCTCTTTGCTCTAACGTTTCTCCTACACATACTATTGGTTTTAGATTATTTAAAAAAGCAGCTTTTATTTTTTTGTTTACTGTTTCATCTGTTTCTGCAAAATATTGTCTTCTTTCAGAGTGTCCTATTATTACATATTGTACCCCAATTGATTTTAACATCTTTCCAGAAATTTCTCCAGTATATGCTCCTTTTTCCTCAAAGTGCATATTTTGAGCTCCTATTTTTATGTTTGTTTCTTGCACTGCAAGTAAACTGTAAAATAGGTCTGTGTATGGTACACATAATACCACTTCATTTTCTGTGTCTTTTACAAGTGGTGCTAATGCTGCAATCATTTCCATTGCTTCATTTGGAAGCATATTCATTTTCCAGTTTCCTGCTATTACTTTTTTTCTCATATTTACAATTCATCCTTTCTTTTTAAAATTAGATTATATCCACGGTTACTTTGGAGTTTCTTTTTAATGCTTCTTGTTTTATAATTTCTATTAATTTATTTTTGGAACCTTCTGTATAATCATTTATAAATTCATAGTCAAATTGTTTTCTTAAATCTTCATTTTGTGAATATTCTTTAATGTGTTCATCTATTTCTTGTAGCCTTGCTTCTTCCGCATCTTTAGATAAATTTCTATTTTTTAATTCTTTTTTAGCTCTTTTAACATCATAAGGAATAATATATATTGAAAAAATATTTCGTGCATGTCTTTTTATATCATATATTCTATTATAATGTACTTCTGTTACTAGATTTTCATCAGATTCAAGTAATTCTTTTCTATACCCATATTTTGCTCCAAGAAATTCAAAATTTGCTGTAATTTCACTCGTTTTCACTTTTTCCTCAAATTCTTCATTACTTACAAATTCTTTATCAATTCCAGCAATTTCTCCTGTTCTCTTTTTTCTGGTAGTTACTATCACTAAATTTTTAAATCCAAGTTCTTTAGCTATTGCATCTTTAAAAAATGATTTTCCAGTACCTGTTATTCCTGATAATGTTACTATCATATTTGCTCTCCTCTTTGAATATCTTTTTCTCCATAATAGATTTCTTTAACTTTTTCGAAAATTTTACTATAATCGTAATTTTTAGGAAACTTTGTTCTTCCACTTTTTATAAGTTCAAAGGCTTCTTCTAAAGGTAGCCATACAATTTTATCAATTTCTTCTTCCTGAATTTCTACTTTTGAATTCTTCCTTTTTAGACAATAAAATGTTATGAAAAATTTTTTTATCTTTCCTTTGCTTTCAAATCCCAAAGGTACACCTTGTGGTGTAACTTTTATAACATTCATTGCTTCTTCTAATTCTATTCCTAATTCTTCCCTTAGTTCTCTTATCATTGCTTGAGTTTCTGTTTCCCTATCATCTAAATGACCTGAGCATAAATCCTTTTTTCCAGGTGTAAGGCCTTTATTTGCTCTTACCTCTATTAAAGCTTCTCCTTTTTCGTTTATGACAAAACAAGTTACTCCTTTTAGCCATTCATTCTCTGTTAGTGTTTTTTCTTCTGCTTTTTCTATTATTCTTTTTAATTCACCATTTTCATCATATACTCTATATGTTTCTTTTGATACTCCAGATATTCTTTGATTTTTCATATAATTTTTACTGCCTTTCTTTTTGCCCCATTGGGACCGGTTCTTTTTGGGTCAATCGGCCCAAAAAGAACCGGTCCATTTGTGCCATTTTTTATTTATCCATTAATGCTTCTATTCCTGGCAACTTCTTTCCCTCTAAAAATTCAAGTGAAGCTCCTCCACCAGTAGAGATGTGAGTCATTTTATCAGCAAGTCCTGCTTTTTCAACTGCTGCTGCTGAATCTCCTCCACCTATTATTTTTATTGCATCAATATCTCCTAATGCTTTTGCAATTTCATTTGTTCCAACCGCAAATTGGTCAAATTCGAATACACCAAGAGGTCCATTCCATACTATTGTTTTTGCATTTTGAAGTTCTTCTCTATATAATTTAATTGTTTCTTCTCCAATATCTAAACCTTCCCATCCATCAGGAATTTCTGTAGATTTTACAGTTTTAGATTCTGTATCAGGATTAAATTCTTTTCCTATTTTGTTGTCTATTGGAAGTAAGAATTTAACTTTCTTTTCTTTTGCTTTTTCCATTATTTCTAATGCTAGGTCGCATTTATCTTCTTCACATAAAGAATCTCCAACACTGTATCCTTGTGCTTTAAAGAATGTATATGCCATTCCTCCGCCTATGATTAAAGTATCTACTTTTTCTAGTAAATTTTCTATTACACCTATTTTATCAGATACTTTTGAGCCACCTAATATAGCTACAAATGGTCTTTCTGGATTTTCTAAGGCTTCTCCTAAGAATTTTAATTCTTTTTCTATCAAAAATCCTGATACTGCTGGCAAATATTTTGTAACTCCTTCTGTTGATGCGTGTGCTCTGTGTGCTGTTCCAAATGCATCATTTACAAATACTTCCCCGAATGATGCTAATTTTTTTGCAAATTCTGGGTCGTTATCTGTTTCTTCTCTATGGAATCTTACATTTTCTAGTAATAATACTTTCCCGTTTTTTAGTTTTTCTGCTTTGTTTTTAGCATCCTCACCAATTACATCTTCTGCCATTATTACTTCTTGTCCAAGTAATTTTGATAGTTCTTTTGCAACTGGTTTTAGTGAAAATTCTGGTTTAAATTCTCCTTTTGGTCTTCCTAAATGTGAGCATAATACTACTTTACAATTTTGCTCTAATAAATATTTTATGGTAGGTAAAGCTGCAACTATTCTTCTATTATCTGTAATATTTCTGTTTTCATCCATTGGTACATTAAAGTCACATCTTACTAGTACTTTCTTGTTTTTTAAATCTATATCTTTAACTGTTTTTTTGTTCATAATAAAATCATTCCTCTCCGTTTTTAGAATTAAACTTTTTTATTTAAGTAAAAGCTAGGTGGCAGGCATTTTTGTTTGCCACCCTCTAGCTTTCCTTTCTTTATTTATTTCTCAAGTTCTGCAAAGTACTTAATAGTTCTAACCATTTGGCTAGTATATGAATTTTCATTATCATACCAAGAAACCACTTGAACTTGATATGTGTCATCATCTAATTTTTGTACCATTGTTTGAGTTGCGTCAAATAATGAACCATATCTCATTCCTACAACATCTGAAGAAACTAATTCTTCTTCTGTATATCCAAATGATTCATTTGAAGCTGCTTTCATAGCTGCATTTATTGATTCAACTGTTACATCATGTCCTTTTACAACTGCAACTAATATTGTTGTAGATCCTGTTGGAACTGGAACACGTTGAGCAGAACCTATTAATTTTCCATTTAATTCTGGAATAACTAATCCAATTGCTTTAGCTGCTCCTGTTGAGTTAGGAACGATGTTTACTGCTGCTGCTCTTGCTCTTCTTAGGTTTCCTTTTCTGTGTGGTCCATCTAGTAACATTTGGTCTCCTGTATAAGCATGTATTGTTGACATTATACCAGACTCTATAGGTGCATAATCATTAAGTGCTTTAGCCATTGGTGCTAAGCAGTTTGTTGTACATGATGCTGCAGATATTATTTTATCTTCTGGTGTTAAGATATCTTGGTTTACATTGTAAACTACTGTTGGTAAATCTTTTCCAGCTGGTGCTGATATTACAACTCTTTTTGCTCCTGCATTGATATGTGCCATAGCTTTATCTTTTGATGTATAGAATCCTGTACATTCAAGTACTACATCTACTCCGATTTCTCCCCATGGTAATTCATTTGCATCTGCTTTTGCATATATTTTTATAGTTTTTCCATCAACTGTTATTGAATCTTCTCCTGCTACTACTGTATCTGCTTTTTCATATCTTCCTTGTGCAGAATCATATTTTAATAGATGTGCTAGCATTGATGGGCTTGTTAGGTCGTTTATTGCAACGATTTCATACCCTTCTGCTCCAAACATTTGTCTAAATGCTAGACGTCCTATACGTCCAAATCCATTAATGGCTACTTTTACTGACATATTAAATTCCTCCTTTAAACATACTTTTATCTATGTATGTTTTTTACTTTTTTGTTTATTGTTGCCTTTTTTAGGCAAATTTATTCTATAACAAGTTAAAAAATATTTCAAGGGGTTTTATGGATTTTTTGCGCTTATTTTTTTACTTTTTTCGAGTTTTGTGACAGTTTTCGGCAAATTTTGCATTTATTTTGTTGTATAATTTAAGTTAAGGTCTTTTGATCTTAGATTGGAGGTGTTTATAATGCCTAAAAATCGAAAGAAAAAGAAAACTTTTAATTTGAATAAATTTTTACATACTTTGTTA
>OGYY01001614.1_pt1 | contig 19010 bp, 16 predicted proteins | sample 1576671 | NCBI WGS metagenome assembly OGYY01 (sample SAMEA3541593, study PRJEB24748) | human gut metagenome | biome: human gut; feature: human-associated habitat; material: faeces | place: China | collected 2012 | reverse complement strand
ATCTCCTGTCTTTAGACATGGGGAGTGTCAAATTAGTAAGAGAATTAGATAAAAGAAATATTTATATAAAAAAAGAATTGAAAACATATAATAAAACAATTTGGGAAAAGTTAAAGCAATTAGATATGGAAGGAATACCACATATTTATTCAATAGAAGAAAATGAAGACGGTTTAGAAATCATCGAAGAATATTTAGCTTGTCAAACATTATCTGATATTTTAGATGAACATACTTTTTCAAATTTAGAAGCTTATCAAATTATAAGACAATTATGTATTATTTTAGATGTATTGCATCAACAAGATCCACAAATTATTCATCGTGATATTAAACCCGAAAATATCTTTTATGATGGAAAACAAGTCTATCTTTTTGATTTTGATATAGCTAGAAATTATATTGAAAATCAAAAAAGAGATACTACGGTGTTAGGAAGTCAAGGTTATGCAGTTCCTGAACAATTTGGTTTTTATCAAACAGACATAAGAAATGATATTTATTCTTTGGGAGTTTTATATCATGTTTTACTTACTAATAAGTTGCCTAGAGATTATGACTTACAAGGAATAGAAAAGAGAATAATTGATAAGATGATTGCTATTGATCCTCAAGGTAGATATCAAGATGTAAAAGAAATTATTAAAGATTTAGATCAATTATTTCATATTGAAAAAAGAAAAAAAAGAAAATCAAACATCCTAAAGCTTTACCTGGATTTAGAAGTGGTAAGCTTTGGAAGATGATTGTAGCGATTATGGGTTATCTTTTATTTATATGGATTTTAATAAGTTTTAAGATTGAAAATCAACCAATAAGTCAGTATCAGTATTTTGTTTATCGCTTGATTTTAATTTCTTGGTTTATTATAACACTTTTATTTTCTACAAACTATTTATCTGTTAGGGACTATTTACCTTATTATAAAAATCATGGGATTGCTGTAAAAGTTTTAACAACGATTATTTCTTGGCTTATTTTATTATTTATCTCTCTTATTATTGGAACTCTTTTAATGTATCTTTGATTGTGCCCCGAGGGGGCACCTTTTTTTATGTCTTATAAGATACATTATAGATGTAGTCTATTTCTAAGATAAGGAGGTTATGTATGGATATAGAAGAATACCAAAGTAAAGATATAGCTGGGAAGATTCTTTATTTAGCATCATTGTTTAAGGGGATAAAAGATCATTTGGATGTATTAAATGAAAGAGAAGAGCTTAATCAAGTTGAATCACAAATATTTACGATTTTAAATGATTTAGAATTAGGTATTCATGAATTATGTATTTTATATGAGATATTAGAAAAGGAATAGACAAAAAAGAAAGGAAGGGGAAATATGAAAATTTGGAAATTAGTAGCAGGAATTTTATCAATTATTTTTAGTGTGATTGTCTTTTTTCAATCAATGCTTGTTGGAACTGCAAATACACTTTCGTCAAATGGAGAAGTAGGGGGAAGTGCTGGTGTTTTTGTCTCTATTTTTATGTTAGCAGGAGAAATTGTTTCAATTGCTGTAAGAAATAGTCAAAAAAATGGAGGAAATATTGCAGTTGTTATTTTATTTTTACTAGCAAGTTTTTTAGGTATAGGACTTGCTGGAAGTTTTAGTGATTTAAATATTTGGGCAGGATGGTGTTTAATAAATGCTGTTCTAGCAATTATTTCAATTTTTAAACAAAATAAAGGAGTACAACAATGAAGAAAATAATCAAGATAGTTTTAGTTTTGTTTGTAACACTTACATTAGGAGCATGTGGAAGTAGTGAAGAAAAAGATACAAATAAACCTACAAAAACAGAAGAAAAGAAAGAAGAAAAAATATATACGATAGGTGAAACTGTAACATATACTAAAAATAGTAAAGATTTGATTCATTTTACAGTTGATTCAGTAAGAAATACAGATGATCGTAATGAATTTGCAGATAGTCAACCAGAACAAGTCATTATCATACATTATTCTTATGAAAATATAGCAAATGAAGATGATATTTATTTTTCAAGTATTAACTTTAAAGTTATTGATGAAGGTGGAAATGTTTGTGAAACTTATCCAGCTTCTATAAATACTTATCCCCAAACAGCACCTATAGGGACAAAAAGTGAAGGGGAAGAGGCTTTTGGTTTAAAGCAACAAAGTTCTAAGATTAAGTTGATTGTAGAATTGGATTATTCAGGAACAAAAGCTACTTATGAATTACCTATTCAATAAGAAAGAAATCCATATATGTAATTGTATATGGATTATCCTTTTTGATTATATACAAATTTTATTTTTTCGAATTCTTTAATCATTTTAAAGAGTGTATCTGAAGATTCTTGTTTACCACTTGCAATCCAATAGGTACAAATATTGAACAATGAACCATGATAATAACTTATAAAATAAAAAGCATGTTCACGTATGAATTTATTTTTATAGTGTTGAGTATAACTAAGCACGATTTCGGTATTATATTTTGCAATAAATTCTATAAGATTCCATTTTATAAGAACAAGGAGTAATTTACTGTTTTTATCAAAAAAGTGAATCATATCTTTAATATGTTCATCACTATAGACATAACTAAGATGAGAATATTTGTCTTTGAAGACTTGTTTATGAGCGTTTTGGTAAATATATTTAAGAACATCCTCTAATGTATGAAAGTTGTTATAAAAAGCTGTTCGACTAATATTTGCTTTTTCTGTAAGTTCTTTTATTGTAATTAAATCAAGCGGTTTATAATTTAATAGTTTAATAAGTGTTTTTGATACTTGTTTTTTTGTCTTAATTGATTTATTCATGATATCACCTATCTTTTTTATAACATAATCCTTACATAATGTCTAAATATGTTCATATTTATTTGTAGAAAATCTACAAAAAAATATAATGAAGTTAAGGAGGAATGATTAAATGAAAGATTATTTTGGTTATCAAAACAAAAATGTTGTTGTAACAGGAGCAAGTTCAGGAATGGGAAAGGCAACAGCAGAAATGTTAGTAGATTTAGGTGCGAAAGTATATGCACTTGATTGGAATGAATGTGATGTAAAAGGAATAAGACAATATGTACATGTAGATTTATCAAAGAAAGAATCTATCGATCAAGCGATGAAAGAGTTGCCTAGCCATATAGATTCATATTTTGGAATTGCAGGAGTATCAGGTATGAAAAATGATTTTATGACAACGGTCAGTATAGATTTTATTGCTAATAAATATATTTGTGAAGAATATCTTATTCATGCTATGAGTGAAAATGGTACAATTGCATTTATGACTTCAACTGGTGGAAATGGTTGGGAAAAGGAAGAAAATAAAAAATATTATATAGATGCTATTTTAGCATCAGGTTGGAATGCAACAGTAGAGGCGATTATGAAAACCGGATTCCAATATTTACCAGGTACGTTAGGCTATCCTTATTCTAAATTAGTAATGAACTATTATACAGCATATTTACAAAAATCTTTTGCCAGTAAGAAAATCAGAGTGAATGCTGTATTACCTGGATCGACAGATACAGGTATGAAAAGTGAATTTACAGAAATGGCGCATGGTGAAGAAGGATTATTATCACATTGTGGATATGCTAATCGTTTAGCATATTCAAAAGAAATGGCTGGTCCTATAGTGTTTTTGAATAGTGAAATGGCAACTTATGCTTCAGGTGTTTTGATGGAAGTTGATTATGGAAATACAGTAGAAGAAAGAGCAAATATTAAACCTGTTCAACAAGTTATTTCTTTAGAAGGTATCTACCAAATGATGCAAAAATAAAGCAAATAATAAAATAACTGTAAACGCTTACAAAAAAGTATTGTTTTTTCCTCTAGGTGAATTTATAATTATATAGTATGGAGGAAGAAAATTATGGGAAGTACTGTCAAAAAAATTGCATTATTATCTGGTGGAGGTGATTGTCCAGGGTTAAACGCTGTTATTCGTACAATTACTAAAACTGCAATCTCTAAATATGGTTATGAAGTGATTGGATTTGTTTATGGTTATAGAGGTTTATACCATAATAATTATGTAGAACTTACTGAAGAATCGGTAGAAGATATTTATAAAGAAGGAGGAACTATTTTATATAGTTCTAATAAAGATAATTTATTTGATTATTTAGTAGATGATGGTCATGGTGGAAAAGTAAAGAAAGATGTTTCTGATGTGGCTGTTGAAAATTTGAAAAAAGATGGTGTTGATGTTTTAGTTATTTTAGGTGGAGATGGAACGCTTACAAGTGCACGTGATTTTTCAAGAAAAGGTGTCAATGTTATTGGTGTACCTAAAACAATGGATAATGATTTAGCAAGTACAGATGTTACATATGGCTTTATATCAGCCATGTCAGTAGGAACTGAATTCATAGATCGTTTACAAACAACTGCTAAATCACATCATCGTGTTATTTGTTGTGAATTAATGGGTAGAGATGCTGGATGGATTACATTATATGCAGGTCTTGCAGGAAATGCTGGTGTATGTTTGATTCCTGAAATTCCATTTACAATTGAAAATGTTGCTAAAGCAATTAAAAAACGTGATGAAATGGGATTACCATATACAGTAGTAGCTGTTGCTGAAGGAGCTAAATATGCAGATGGAACAAAAGTCATTGGTAAAATCGTAGAAGATAGTCCAGATCCAGTACGATATTCAGGACTTGCTGCTAAAGTAGCTGATGATCTTGAAAAAGTAATTCCAAATCATGAAGTACGTTCAGTTAATCCAGGACATATTATTCGTGGTGGAGATATTACAGCATATGATCGTATTTTATCTATTCGTTATGGCGTGGCTGCAGTTGAACTTATTAATGAAGGTAAATTTGGTAATGTTGTTACAATTAATGGTGATAAGATGGGATATACTTCATTAGAAGAAGTAATAGGTGCAGCTAAGATTGGTCAACAAAAACATGTTGATCCAAATGGTGAACTTGTTAAAGCAGCTAAAGCAATTGGTATTTCATTTGGTGATGAATAATAATAGTAAAAAGAAGTTTCTTGATGAGACTTCTTTTTTATTGGACAAATAATCCAATATAAATCAGGGTTTATATCACATATAATATGTAAATAAAGAAATGAGTTGATTATATGAAGCTAATACCTGCAGGAATAGAAAACTTTAAAGAAATGATTGATAAAAATGCATATTATGTAGATAAAACAAATCTAATTATAGATGTATTAAATGAACAAGTTGTCTTTTGTACAAGACCGCGAAGATTTAGTAAGACACTTAATATGTCGATGCTGTATTATTTCTTTTCTATTAAAGAAAAAGAAAATGCTTATTTATTTGATTATTTAAATATTTCAAAAAATAAAAATGCTTTAAAAGATCAAAATAAGTATCCAACAATATTTATTTCTTTGAAAGATATGACAAAAAGTTCTTATGAAAAACAAATGAACCGCTTTAAAGAAGTTATTTGTTTATGTGCTAAAAATTTTCTTGAATTACTTAACAGTGACATTTTATTGGATTCTGAAAAGAAACTTTTTCAAAAGTATGTCGATAATGAAATACAAGATAATGAACTAGAAAGTGCATTATTTAATATTTCATATTTTCTTTATAAATAGTGTTTTGGGATAGTAAAGACGATATGACGATGCCTGGCATCAAGAGCGATAGAGGAAATATGAGCAGCACGCAATTTAGCCTCTTTGGTACCACAAGAAGTACAGAGCTTGGAGTGACATTTGTGAGGGACGATAGATTCGTTACCGCAATGAGGGCAGACAAAAAGATCATAGCCAAGATAGATGAAACCACAAAGGATAGTTTTCTGGATGGTATCATAGGTAACGTTTCTGATCTTACCTCTATTATAAAGAGAGCGGATATAGTTGATATTGTCATTAAAGATATAGGAAAAAGATTCCTTGCCTTTGATCTTATCGACATGACTAAAATTGTATAAAGCAAGGCAGTCAGCATAGTTAGTATCATCAATCATAAAATCACCAACTAACATTTTAAAGAAAAAGGTAATAATCTTCAAAGATTATTACCATGTGGACAAAATTTATTTTGTCCCTTTTTTATTCTATGATATCATTAACAGGGCTATGAAGAGGATGACGAACGTCATTTTCTTTATCATAACTTATTTTATTTTGGATGTTTTTTTGATAATCTTTTTTGAATAAACAAGAAAAGATCACATTTAAAATATATTCAATTGATGTTTGTGAAGCAAAAGGGGCTATCTTGGTAAAAATCTTTTCCCGTGATCCAATATTTAAAATATAGCTTGCATAATGGGAAAGTCGATTATCACCAATTGAAGTTAAAACAATGATAGGTGTTTTCTTTTCTTTTAATATTTTTGCTATTTTAATAAGTTCATTGGTTTCCCCTGAATAAGAAATAATCATTGCTATTTTGTTTTCATTGGAATTATAAGACATAAAGACTTGTTCTCCAGCGAGCATTTTGAGATTAACGTTTCTTTGTATTCGCATCATTTTATGTTGGAAAGACATAGCTGCAAGTAATGAATTTCCTGTTCCATAGATATCGATATCTTTGTTTTGATCAAGTAGTTCAACTATTTGATGAAGTTGTTCAAACTCAATCAATTGGATGGTTTCCGCGATGACTTCTTGATTTAAACTAGCTAGTTTATAAGCAACCATGGAATCATTATCTTCTTCATTAAAGGGAAAATTAACATCTATACGATCTGTATGAGCTAAATCAAATTGTAATTCAGCAGAATATTTGATTTTAAAATCACCATAACCTTCCAAACCTAATTTATGACAAAGTCTTACAATAGTAGCTGGAGAAGTATATGTTTTTTTTGCAAGTTCTTTAATTGAAAGATTTAAAACTTTTTCTCCCTCGTTTAATATATAATGGGCGATTTCTTTTTCTGAATGAGAGAAATCTAACTCAAATTCTAATTGTGTCATTATACTCATTTTATATCACCATTTATAGTATAACATGGAACAAAGTTTCATGAAATGGGTTTTATTTTAATTAAATATGAAACATTATAAAAAGGAATATCGAAGATATTTACTTTCAAGATGAGATGATTAAAATGTTAGGTGGATATAAAAAAGGAGAACATTTTATGGAAAGAAAATTACCAAAAGATTTTTATTGGGGTGGATCAGTTTCATCATTCCAAACAGAAGGACATAGAAATGAAGGAGGAAAAGGTTTATGTGTTTATGATGTAAGACCTATGAATCCTGAATTTTCTGATTGGAACGATGCTATTGATGAATATACTCGTTATGATGAAGATATTGCATTAATGAAAGGAATGGGATTCAACTTTTATCGTTTCTCTATTTGTTGGTCTCGTATTATTCCTAATGGAACATTAGATGAACCAGTAAATGAAGAAGGAGTTAAATTTTATAGTGATTTAATTGATAAATTATTAGCTGCTGGTATTGAACCAATGATTACATTAGTTCATTTTGATATGCCTTATCATTTAGTAAAAGAATATAATGGATTTGCATCTCGTTATGTTGTAGATTGTTTTGAAAGATATGCTAAAGTTTGTATTGAAAGATTTGGAGATCGTGTTAAACATTGGATGTCATTCAATGAACAAAACTTACACAGTATGATGTTACGTGTTTCTAATGCTGAAGTTATTCCTGAAGGAGTTAGCTATCCAAAACACTTATATCAAGTAAACCACAATGTTATGATGGCTCACTGTAAAGCTGTTCGTGCTTTAAGACAAATGCAACCAGATGCTAAATTCTGTGGTATGGGTGCTATTACTAATATTTATGCTTATGAAAATAGTCCAGAAAATAATTTCTTTGCTACTAAAGGATATAATTTATTAAATGGTTTCTTAGTTGATACATTTGCTCAAGGTAAATATCCTGATTATTGGAATGCTTATCTTGAAAATAGAGGATGGATGCCTACTTTTGAAGAAGGTGACGAAGAATTATTAAAATACACTGTTGATTATATTGCTTTCTCTTATTATCGTTCAAACACTGTTAAAACAGGTGAATTTGATTATGAAAGACCAGCTCATGAATGTGTAAATGAAAAACAAATTAAAAATCCTCATTGTGAAGCAAATGAATGGGATTGGGAAATCGATCCAGTTGGATTTAGATGGACATTAAATGATTTACATCATAGAACAGGTCTTCCAGTATTCGTTCTTGAAAATGGTATTGGTTGGCGTGAAGATATGAGTCAAGAAGAAGTAGATCAAATGTTAGCTGAAGGTCGTACAATTGAAGATGATTATCGTATTAGTTATCATAGAGATCATATCAAAGAAATGGAAAATGCAATCTTTGAAGATGGTGTTGATTGTTTAGGTTATATTACTTGGGGACCAATTGATATTCTAGCAAGTATGTGTAATATGGATAAACGTTATGGATTTGTTTATGTAAATAGAACAAATAAAGATTTAAGAGATATGAAACGTATTCCTAAAAAATCATATCAATGGATCAAAAAAGCATTCGAATCAAACGGTACTGATTTAGACTAATAATATGTATTTAGCCTGTTGACAAAATAATTTGTTGACAGGCTTTTATTATATAAGAAACAATTATTCATTGGACTATCCGTCCATTGAAAGAAGGAAAAAGGAAAGATAAAATACTAAAAAAAGAAATATTTGTGAATTAAATTTGAGACAAATACGAAACAAATTCGAGACGAAATAGAGAAGGACATATGATACAATTTATTTGTAACCAATCTAGATAAGTTACCTCAAATAAAAAAGAAAGTAGGTAATAATAATTGATCCTAACAAATAACTTAACACCTGATAGTGCCTGTCGTACCTTCTTCAGTAATGATATCTATTTTGCTTCTTTTTCTAATGCTATCTTGTTTGATGGCAAACAAGTCATTCGTCCCGAAAGACTTGTACGTTATGAAAATGATATGTCACTTATTATCGATGATACAAAGAGTGCAGAAGATAAAAAAAGAAGAAGGGACATTGTCGTAAAAACAGATGTTGATGGTGTCTGTTGTCTCTTGAGTATTGAACATCAAAGTACGATCGATAAAAATATGGTGATACGATGTGGCAACTATGAAATGTTGGAGTATTTAAAACAGTTAAAAAACAAAAAGCTTAAAAGATTAGTTCCTCAAGTTATGATTGTCTTTTATACAGGAGATAAGAAATGGAATACCCCTTTAGAATTAAATGATTACTTTGATATACCAGAAGAATTAAAAGAATATGTTAATGATTGGAAAATCAAAGTTGTCGATGTCAAAGAAATAGATACCAGTAAGATCAAAGATGAACAAACAAGATATTTTATAGAAGCTATCCAAGAGATGTATAAAGGAAACTATGAAGGATTACATCGAAGAATAAAGATGAATAGAGATAACTTTATTTATGCAGCCATCATTACAGGAAGTTTAGATTTAATTAGAGATTTACCAGAAGGAGATGAAATCGATATGTGTGAAGGAATGGAAAGAATGGCAGAAGGATTTAGAAATGAAGGACGTATTATTGGAAGAAGCGAAGGACTTATGGAAGGTGAAAAAAGAGAAAAGAAAACAACACTATTATCATTATTGAAGGTAAAATTAGGAAACGTATCAAATCAACTCGAACAAGCGATACAAAATAGCTCAATAGAAAAACTCAATACATTAACACTTTCAATTTTTGATATCACAAACGAAGATGACGTTTTAAAAATCATTAATTAATAAGTTAATATACAAACAAGAAACCCCAAGGCATTTTATTTAGCTTGCTTTTTTTATAAAAAAGAAAAGTACGACAAAATTGTACTTTTCTTTCGTTTATTTTTTTGATAACGTTTCAATAAACTCATTTAAACGATTAAGCCATTGATCATGTTTATTGATTTTAATTGTTATTTTATTATCTAAAGATTTAAAGGCTGGCTTTGTAAAAAGTTGATTAGCAAGCAAGAATAATTTATCACCTGAAATTGTTTCAAAAGCGTTTGGTGAAAAGATAATTTCTAGTTGTTTACCAGAATCTTTAATATCTTCAATAATAGAATAATGTGAAAGAATTTCAAGTTTTCTCTTTTCAATCAATGTTAAAATAGCTTCTGGTAAATTTCCATAATAATCATCAAATTCCGCTTTTAAACTATTAAGTTCACTCATTGTTTTTGCTTTATCTAATCTTTGATACAATTCAAGTTTTTCATAATCACTTTCTACATAGTCATCAGGAATATAACCATCTACACTCACATTTAAGTTTTTAACCTCTTCTTCAGGCTTTTCATCTTTATGCATTCTTACATTGATGGCATCTTGTAAGATTTTCATATACATTTCAAAACCAATATCATCAATAAACCCAGCTTGTTTACCCCCAAGAATATCTCCTGAACCACGAATTGATAAATCACGCATGGCAATTTTATAACCACTACCAAGTTCAGTAAATTCTTTAATCGCTTTTAAACGTTTTAATGCATCATCTTGAATAGACTTATCCTTTTTATAAAGAAGATAAGCATAAGCGCCTCTTTCACTACGACCTACACGTCCTCTAATTTGATAAAGTTGGGCTAAACCAAATTTATCAGCATCTTCAACAATCATCGTATTGGCATTAGGAATATCAATTCCTGTTTCAATAATTGTTGTACAAATAAGAACATTAAATTCTTTATTCATAAAACGAAGCATAACATCTTCTAGTTCATTTTTATCCATTTGACCATGTCCTATAGCTACTTTTGCATTAGGAACAGTAGAAGAAATTTTATAAGCTACATTAGCGATTTGATCTGTTCGATTATAAAGATAGAAAACTTGTCCATCCCTAGCGAGTTCTCTTTCAATAACTTGTTTAATTAATGTATTATTTTTTTCAACAACATAAGTTTGTACAGGTAATCTATTTTTAGGTGGTGTATCGATTTTCGATAATCCTCTAATTCCCATTAAAGACATTTGTAATGTACGAGGAATTGGTGTAGCTGAAAGAGAAAGAACATCAATGGTTTCACGGTATTCTTTGATTTTTTCTTTTTGTTTAACACCAAAACGTTGTTCTTCATCGATAACAAGTAACCCTAAATCATTAAACGCGACATCTTTTGATAAAATACGATGTGTTCCTATTAATAAATCAATTTTACCTTCTTTAACTTCTTTTAAAATACGTTTCTTTTCTTTAGAAGAAGTGAAACGATTGAGTAAAGCAATTTCTACAGGAAAATTTTTAAAACGTTCGGTGGCTGTTTTAAAATGTTGCATTGATAAAATAGTTGTTGGACAAAGAAAAGCTACTTGTTTATGATCTAAAATTGCTTTAAAAGCACCTCGTAAGGCCACTTCAGTTTTACCAAAACCAACATCTCCACATAAAAGACGATCCATTGGTTGAGGTTTTTCCATATCCAATTTAATCTCATCAACACTTCTTTGTTGATCAGCAGTTAAAGCATAACCAAATTGATTTTCAAAATCAATTTGTAATTCATTATCCTTAGAAAAAGCAAACCCTGGTGAAGACATTCTTTTAGCATATAATTCTATTAATCGATCAGCAATATCATCAATTTTATTTTTAGCCTTTTGTTTAGCTTTTGTCCATTTGCTACTTCCAAGAGCATGGATCATTGGTACTTTACCATCAGCACTTGCATACTTACGAATCATTTTAAATTGTTCAACTGGAATATAAAGCGTATCATCTCCAGCATAAGCCACATATAAATAATCTTTATGATATCCTTTAACATCAAGTGTTTTAATTCCTAAATATTGCCCTATTCCATAGCTATCATGAACAACATAATCACCAACATTTAATTCTTGGAAGTTACGTAATGTTTTAGCATCTTTAAATCTAAAATATTTTGTTTTAGAAACATTGACTTTTCCAAATAATTCATTGGCTGTTAAAATAACTACTTTTTCTTCAATAAGTTCTAATCCTAATGCAAGTTTTCCTACATAAAGATTAATACCTGGATAAATTACTTCATCAATTCCTACAAGTGTATATTTCATTTCATGACGATCAAAAAGTTCCACCATCAATTGAAGTTGATGTTTATTTTCTAGAGAAATTAAAATTTGACTATTCTTTAAATAATCATTGATTTGTTGGATGACACGTTTTTCATCATCTCGATTAAACATCACATCGTGACTTAAAAAGACAACATCATCTTTATTTGTTGTAAAGGTATTAATGGCTTGATAGTTATCTTTAATAATGCTATCAAAGTCTTGATAAAGTTGATTATCTTTTAAAAAGCGTCCACTTTGGCTTAATTCTTGATAATAATAGAAGTTTTCTGAAATATAGTTTTTGATTTGAAAATGAATATCTTCTTCTTGACATAAAATAGTAATTGGATCATCTAAATAATCTTTAATACTCGTCACATTTTTAAAGAGATGATAATACGCATATTGACTACTATCTGTAGCATGTGCTTTTAAGTTTTCAATATCGATCATGATTTTTTCTTCAAAATCATCTTTAAATAAATCATCCATCTTTTGATATTGTTCTTCAAAAGAATCTTTGATTTGTGTAACAACTGAACCTACTTCTTGATCTAAATAAAGAAGATCGGTAGCTGGAATAATTTCAATTTCACCCACTTTTTCAATCGTTCTTTGTGTTTTTTCATCAAAAAATTTAATATAATCAATTTCATCATCAAAGAAATCGATACGAATAGGATGGTCATATTGCATTGAAAAAATATCAACGACTCCCCCACGTTTAGAAAAATAGAAAGGTTGATCAACACGTGTTGTATGCATATAACCTGCTTGCGCTAAAAATCTTTGTAAATCATAAACATCAATATGATCTCCTACTTTTAAAGTCATACAGTTTTTCTTAAAAACATCAACAGTTGGAACATATCGCATCACACTATGACCATGACTAATCAAAAGATGTGGACCAGGTCGTGTAAGTTGATACATCGTTCCTAATCTTTGTCCTAATAATTCTCCTGAAGCAGCTAAACTTTCAATACGATAAGATTCATCTACAGGAAAATAAAGAGCTTCATCAATCATTTGTGAAACTTGTTTATAAAGAAGATTAGCTTCATATTGATTTGATTTAACAATCAGCATATCTTTTTTTGAAGTCAAAAATGCGCTAGCAATCAGTAGCGCTTCGCTGTTGGAAGAATTGACAACGATATTTTGTTTATTCAATAAAGCATTAAATGCTTTATTATCTTTTAATAAATGTAGTATCTTTTTCATATGTGCCTCTAATTAAAACGATTCATTGCATGGTTAAATCCATGATCCAAATAATCAATGACTGCATCACTGGCATTTTCAATCCCTTGATTGATAGCATCTTGTTCATCTTTTGTAAAACGTGATAAAACATAATCAACAACTTTTATATATTTACTACGATCAATACCTACACGAATACGATTAAAATTTTGACTTCCAGTATGCAAGATAATATTTTTAATACCATTATGACCACCAGCACTACCACTTTGTCTTAAACGAAGCTTCCCTACTGGCATATCTAAATCATCATAAATAACTAAGATATCTTCTTGATTGATTTTAAAGAAATCCATGACTTGTCTAACAGATTCTCCAGATAAATTCATATAAGTTTGTGGTTTTAATAAAATCACATCTTCACCTTTATATTTACTTTTTCCATAAAGTCCTTTAAATTTGTTTTGTGTCATTTCAATATTTAATTTTTCACTTAAACGATCTAATACCATAAATCCTGTATTATGTCTTGTATTTTCATATTCTTTCCCAGGATTACCTAAACCAATAATTAATTTCATTTTTTACCTCTTTAATCCAAATATTTTCATCGAAATAGGAGCTAAATATGTGCGTGATTCATGATCATTATAAATCACTTCATATTCATCCATATCATTTATTTCAAAATCATAATACGAAGGATTAAAATATGCAACAATCTCTTGATATTTTCCTTTATTTTGTTTCACACAATATCTTAAAATACGATAATCAAAATGATTTGTACTTACATATTCATTTACTTCTTGAATTGTTTCATACTTAAATCCACCATTTTCTTTTCTAAGTTGAATCATTTGTTTAAGAGTTTCAATATCCTCTTGATTTTCATCAACTAAAGACCAATTGACTGCATTAATATGATCTAATGTATTATACGTATTTCCAAGTCCATCTTTACTACGATAGAACTCTTGACCACAATGAATAAAAGGAATTCCTTGTGATAAAATAAGCGCAACATTCAACATCAATTGTCTTTTCTTACGGGTTTCAAGTGGTTCATCTCCATTACTAATTGCAAATTTATCAAATGTTGTCGCATTATCATGGCATTCAACATAATTAATACTTTGATCAACATAGCTGTAGCGATTTGTATTTTTCATACATTCACCACCAATTTCACAATTATACATATTCCCCGCAAAATAACCTTTATCCTTTAAAGCAGAATCTCCACTACCACCCTTTAAAGTTTCACGATAATAATCATTAAAGAAGCCAATATTTAACATCTTACGATGATTATCTTGCATTCCTTTTTCATGATCATCCATAGCTGTAGGCATATTCCATCCTTCGCCATACATAATAAAACTATCATCTATTTTTGAAGCTTGATCATAAACTTGATTTAAGGTTTCAATATCAATAATACCCATTAAATCAAATCTAAAACCATCTACTCCATAAAGTTTTTGCCAACGCAAACACATATCTTTAATATATCGTCTTACCATTTGATGTCTTGATTCCAAATCATTTCCACACCAAGAACCATTAGACATTTCTCCATATTGATTCTTTCTAAAATAATACCCCGGTACTGTTCTTTCAAATGCACTTGTATAATAATCATACATATGATTATAAACAACATCCATCACCACTCTTAAACCTTTTTGATGAAATGTTGAAACCATATGACGACATTCTTTAACTCGCGAATAACCATCTTGAGGATCTAAAGCATAACTTCCTTCAGGAACATTGTATTGAATTGGATCATAACCCCAGTTATACATCACTGTAGGATGAAGTTCATCTACTGTCGCAAAATCATACATTGGCATGATTTGAACATGAGTGACACCTAAATCTACAAGATAATCAAACCCTGCTTTATTACCTTGTGGTGTAACTAAACCACTTTCTACTAAAGACATAAAAGTTCCTGGATGTGTTGCGTTAATTGTTTTAGACATAGTAAAATCACGAACACTTAATTCATAAATGATCGCTTCTGTTTTTCTTTTCATATGTGGTAAGTTTTCTAAATAAAGTGGTTCATTGATTTTATCAACATCAATGACAATATTACTATTACTATTAGCATTAGAAGCATAAGCATAAAGATCTAATGTTTCATGAAAACTTTTATGATGACGAATCAAATAATTATATTCTTGATTATCCAAATCTCCTTGAATCGTTACTTCAAAAACCCCTTTTTCTTTTCTTTCCATTTGATAAGCTTCATTTCCTACTTTAACCATGACTTCTAAAGCCGTAGGCGCCCATACTTTGAAAGTTGTCTTTTCTTTTTGATAAAGAGGTCCTAATTTCCCATCATAATAAAATAATTCATCAAAATCATCCAATTCAGAAAGTCTTACATATTGTAAAATAGCACTTAAACCATAATTATCTACCATCTCATAATGATGCATTAAATCAATATGAACATTTTTAAAATAATATTTAACACAAATATCATCTTCACATGTTTCAGCAACAGGAATTTCTGCAAGTGTTTCTTTATTTAAATCTCTCAAATAAAATTTTGGAGAAATTCCCCCATAATATTTTTTTGAAAGTCTTACTTCTATTTTATTTAGCTCTATTAAATTGGCGAGCATACGTATTTTGCCTTTTTCCATTTTTAATCACCTAATCGTATTATACGCAAAATATATATTTTATTCAAACATCTTCTTTTTTGCTTTGATGTTCAAATTTTATGATATAATACCCTCGGTGATATAAATGAAAGTTGGTTTAGTATTAGAAGGTGGCGCTATGCGTGGTTTATACACAGCGGGTGTCATCGATACATTTTTAAAAGAAAAGATTGATGTTGATACAATTATTGGTGTTTCAGCAGGAGCTTTATTTGGAATGAATTATAAATCAAAACAAATAGGACGTGTTTTGAGATATAATAAAGCTTACGCTGGAAATAAAGATTATATGGGTGTTTATTCTTTTTTAAAAACAGGAAATGTCATGAATGAAGAATTTTGTTTCGAAAAATTGATTGATGATTTAGATCCAATTGATTATCAAAGTTATCAAGAATCTCCTGTTGATTTTTATGCCGTTGTGACAAATTTACAAACAGGAAAAGCAGAATATAAGTTGTTGGATACTTTAGATAATTATGATCAAGTTGAATATTTAAGAGCATCAGGTTCAATGCCTTTTGTATCTCATATCATTCAAGTCAATGGTCATGAATATTTAGATGGTGGCTGTAGTGATAGTATTCCTATTAAAAAAATGTTAGAGATGTGTGTTGATAAAATCATTGTCGTTTTAACAAGACCCTTAGATTATCGTAAAAAGCCATCCAATAAACATCTTAATAAACTCTTTTATCATCAATATCCTCATTTTGTAGAAACTTTAAATAATCGTTATTTAAATTATAATGCGTCTTTAGATTTGATTACAAAATTAGAAAAAGAAAAGAAGATTTTTGTTTTAAGACCTAGTCAACTCATCCCTATTGGACGACTTGAAAAAGACAAAGAAGTCATTCAACAAATGTATGACTTAGGTGTATGTGATTGTAATAACCAATTAGAAAACTTAAAAAAATACTTAAGAGGCTAAATTAGCCTCTTATTAATTGATATTTAATTAAAAGTTCTTTAATTTCATCTGGTGAAACACATCCATTTTCACCTAGATGAATTGCTGGTTTCGTTTTACCATGAAAATCACTTCCACAAGTAAATAATAAATCTAGCTCTTTAGCTTTTTGATAAAAATAATCATTGGTTTCAAGGTTATGATAGCTTGAAAAGCATTCAACTCCTTGAAGTCCTTTTTCTACCATTTCATCGAAAATGTCAAACTTTCCTTTTAAATTATTTCCCGGATGTGCTAATACAGCCACTCCCCCATGATCATTAATTAATTGAATTATTTTTTCTAATGAAGGAAAAATAACTTCTGTATAACAAGGTTTTCCTTGAACATAATAATCCCAATAGAAATTAACATAGGGATTATCACTACGACTTCCGCCACTTCGATAAGGTTTTAAAAGTTCATGATCTACATATCTTTCATCCTTTAACAAAGCTTCACCAAACATTTCTCCAGTATAAACCCCATTACTACTTAAGGCATCTAATTGTTCTTTTTTTAAATCAAAACCTAATTGATTGGTAAGTTCTAATTTTTTTAAACTACAGTTGAGTTCTTGTTTTAAAATATCTTCTCCCAATTGATTAAATGCTGGGTTTGTATAATCGATCCCATAGCCTAAAACATGTAAATTGATTTCTTTATAAGTACAATCAATTTCAATAGCAGGAATATATTTTATCTTTAATTCTTCTGCTTTCTTTTTAGCTTCATCAATGGCTTTGACCCAATTATGATCAGCAATTGCCATAATTTTCACCCCTGCTTCATGACACATTTCTACGAGTTGACCAGGTGTAAATTCTCCATCATCGCTGTATAAACTATGCATATGTAAATCAATATAACTTTTATTCATTATTCATCCCTCCTATCATTTGATTCTTTCCTATTTGAAAAAGTCCTTCTTTAATTAATTTATATAGTTGATTAATTTTAATTATTTGAGGTTGATGTTTTAAAGGAATCGTTGGTAAAGATATTTGTATGTCTTTTAAAACATCACTACAAATACCAATAGCTGCTGGATTTAAGACACAACATAAAGTAGCAATCTGTTTTTCTAATAATTCTTGGGGATCATCTTTTAATAAACGCTCTTGTTGTAAATGATCATAAAAAGGTAAACATCGAAGTTCTCCCGCAAAATGACTAAAACCATTGTAGAGTTTCCCTTGAATGATCATACCACAGCCTACATAATCAATCGCAGGTTGATAAATAAACGCACTATTTTGATAGTGTGGATATTGATGATAAAAACCAATGCTGGCACAATTGACATCATTTTCAATGATTATTCTTTGTTTAATTTCTTTTTTTAAAATTCTTTTCAAATCATTTAAATTCTGGTTTTTGAAATATACTGCAGCATCACCCAAAATTTCTGGCATTGATGCAGCATCAGAAGATATTACACGAGTACCGCATGCCATAGCTTCTAAAGGAGGAATTCCAAATCCTTCATATTGCGAAGGAAAAGCAAATAATTTCGCCATCTTGTACACAGACGGTAAATCTTCATCATCTACAAATCCTGTAAAAAACACATGCTTTAGAAATTTTTCTTGATATCCACTAAGAAAATCATTCATTTTCCATCCTTTTCGTCCTGCTAAGACTATATCCTCTACGACTCCTTCTTCTAATAACTCTGCACAAGCATCTAATAAAAGCCTAACATTCTTTCTTGGTTCTATTGTAGATAATGATAAAATGAAACTTGGGGGCAAGGAATATTTGTCAGCTATTTGCTTTTTCTTTATTTCATCAATGTTTTCAGCATTAAAATGCCTTGAAATTCCATTATATACTACTGCAATATTTTCAGGTTTGACAGATAAAATAGAACAAATTCTCTTCTTCGAAAATTCTGACACTGTAACAATTTTCTTATTGCATATGGAAGCTTTCCAATACATAAGTCTAAAATAGGCTATCATATATTTCTTATTACTTCTTGGACAATCCCAACAACTCAAATCATGAATAGTATTAAATACGTTCGTATTAAAAAAGAAAAAAGGAGCTGGAAATGCAGGAAAAAAATATCTATCTGCTTTGATTTTTAACATTTTCAAAGGAAGTATTATCTGATTGAATAATAATTTGTTACTACCCTTAATTACAATT
>OGYY01001613.1_pt1 | contig 19016 bp, 18 predicted proteins | sample 1576671 | NCBI WGS metagenome assembly OGYY01 (sample SAMEA3541593, study PRJEB24748) | human gut metagenome | biome: human gut; feature: human-associated habitat; material: faeces | place: China | collected 2012 | reverse complement strand
ATCACGCCTTTTTGCGCGAGCAGCGATGAGAATAGAAGCATAGACAACAATGAGAACAGGGGGAGATTATGGACTTAAAAAGACAGGCGAGTGCGCCGCTTTACGAAGCAATTGAGAAATTCAGAAAGAAAAGAATTGTTCCGTTTGATGTTCCGGGACATAAGAGAGGAAGGGGCAACCCAGAACTGGTAGATTTACTTGGAGAAAGATGTGTTGGAATAGATGTTAATTCAATGAAGCCACTTGATAACCTGTGCCACCCTGTTTCTGTTATCAAGGAGGCAGAGGAGCTCACAGCAGAAGCATTTGGGGCAGAACACGCATTTTTCATGGTAGGAGGAACTACGCAGGCAGTACAGAACATGGTGTTATCTGTATGTAAGGCTGGAGATGAGATTATCGTTCCAAGAAATGTGCATAAAAGCGTAATTAATGCATTGATTCTGTGTGGTGCGATTCCTGTTTATCTTAATACAGAAATTAATGCAAAGCTTGGAATAGTGCTTGGAGTAACTGTGCAGCAGGTTGAAAAGACAATACAGGAGCATCCGAATGCGGTGGCGGTTTTGGTGAACAATCCTACATATTATGGAATCTGTTCAGACATTAAAGGAATATGTGATATAGCACATTCATATGGACTTAAGGTGCTTGCCGATGAGGCACATGGAACGCATCTGTATTTTGGTGACAACCTTCCTATGAATTCAATGAAAGCAGGAGCAGACCTTGCAGCAATATCAATGCATAAGTCAGGCGGTTCGCTTACGCAGAGTTCAATCCTTCTTACCAATAATGGTATGAATGCTGATTATGTACAGACAATTATTAATATTACGCAGACAACGAGCGCGTCATATCTTCTTATGACAAGCCTTGATATATCAAGAAGAAATCTTGCCCTGCGCGGCAGACAGTCATTTGCAAAGGTGAGTGAGTGGGCACAGTATGCAAGAGATGAGATTAATATGGTAGGCGGTTATTATGCATACGGAAAAGAACTGATTAATGGTGGAACAGTCTATGATTATGATGTTACCAAGCTTTGTGTTTATACAAGGGATATTGGACTTGATGGAATTGAGGTGTATGATATCTTAAGAGATGAGTATGATATCCAGATAGAATTCGGCGACATTGGAAATATAATGGCGTACATATCAATTGGTGACAGAATACAGGATATAGAAAGACTTGTCGGAGCATTGGCTGAAATCAGCCGTCTGTATTCAAAAGAAGAAAAACGCTTTGAAGTAGACAGACAAATGCTGCTTCCAAGGGTACTTGCTTCACCGCAGGAAGCCTTCTATGCCGATAAGATTAAAGTTCCAATCCGTGAGGCAGCAGGACATATATCAGGGGAGTTCGTAATGGCATATCCGCCAGGAATTCCTATACTTGCGCCGGGTGAAGAAATTACAGACGAGATAATAGACTATATTCAGTATTCAGTAGAGAAGGGCTGTTCAATGCAGGGAATGGAAGATTCAACATTGCAGACACTGAATGTATTAAGAATGTAAATGTCCGATTTGTTTAATCGGTAAAATATAGAAGGGAGAAAGTTTCTATGGAATTTTGGTTTTCAGAACTTCATTCACCACATGTGAAGTTTGATATCAGGGTTGAAAAACAACTGTTTTCTGGCGAGAGCGACTATCAGAGAATAGATGTATTTCAGTCGCCAGAGTTCGGAAAATTCCTGACACTTAATGGAAGTGTTATATTTTCAGAACAGGATTGTTTCATCTATAACGAGATGGTGGTGCATGTGCCAATGTCAGTCCATCCAGATGTTAAAAATGTATTGATAATCGGTGGCGGTGACGGAGGTGTATCAAAGGAACTGTTACAGTATGACAATATCGAAAATATTGACATAGTTGAACAGGACAACATGTTTGTTGATGTGTGCAGGGAGTATTTTCCAGAGACGGCAGTAGGATTAGAAGATGAGAGAGTACACATTTATAATTCAGATGCATTAAGGTTCTTACGCTCCAAGCAGGATATGTATGACCTTATAATTAATGACGCAACAGACCCGTTTGGTGCGAGTGAGGGACTGTTTACAAGAGAATTCTACGGTAACTGTTATAAGGCGCTTAAGGAGGACGGAATACTTGTGTACCAGCATGGAAGTCCTTTCTATGATGAGGATGAGGATGCATGCAGAAGCATGCACAGGAAGGTGTTCCACACATTTCCAATAAGCCGCGTGTATCAGGCACATATACCAACAAGTCCGTCAGGATACTGGCTGTTTGGATTTGCGTCAAAGAAATATCATCCGCTTAAGGATTTCAAGCCGGCAGAGTGGAAGAGAAGAAATATACATACAGAATATTACACAACTAATCTTCATACAGGTGCATTCATGCTGCCAAAGTATGTTGAAGAATTATTAGAACAGGAGGAAGAAAGATGAGCAGAGTATTAGTAATTGGTTGCGGAGGAGTTGCTTCAGTAGCAATCCACAAGATATGTCAGGTGAGCGAGGTATTTTCAGACCTGTGCATAGCGAGCAGAACAGTGAGCAAATGTGACAAATTAGCAGACGAATTGAAGGACAAGACAAGCACTAACATCACAACAGCAAAGGTTGATGCTGACAACACAGATGAGGTTATTGCGCTTATCAATGAATTCAAGCCGGATGTAGTTCTTAATGTGGCACTTCCATATCAGGATCTTACGATTATGGATGCATGTCTTGCATGTAAAGTTCCTTATGTTGATACTGCTAATTACGAGTGTGAGGATACAGACAATCCTGAGTGGAGAAAGGTATATGAGGAGAGATGCAAGCGTCTTGGATTTACAGCATATTTTGACTACTCATGGCAGTGGGCTTACAGAGAAAAATATAAAGAAGCCGGAATTACAGCACTTTTAGGAACAGGCTTTGATCCGGGCGTAACAAGTGTATTCACAGCTTATGCACAGAAACACTATTTTGATGAGATACATACAATTGATATATTAGACTGCAACGGCGGCGACCATGGATATCCGTTTGCAACTAACTTTAACCCGGAGATTAATCTTCGTGAGGTATCAGCACCCGGCTCATACTGGGAGGATGGTCACTGGGTTGAGATTCCTGCTATGTCAATAAAGAGAGAGTACAATTTTGAGGGAGTAGGAATGAAGGATATGTACCTGCTTCACCATGAGGAAATAGAGTCTCTTGCAAAAACAATTCCAGGTGTGAAACGTATTCGTTTCTTTATGACTTTTGGACAAAGCTATCTGGATCATATGCGTTGTCTTGAGGATGTGGGAATGCTTTCTACAACACCGATCCAGTACAATGGACAGGAAATCGTTCCGATCCAGTTCCTGAAAGAACTTCTTCCGGATCCGGCAAGTCTTGGTCCACGCACAAAAGGAAAAACAAATATCGGCTGTATTTTTACCGGTGTAAAAGATGGAAAAGAGAAGACTTACTATATCTATAACGTATGCGATCATCAGGAATGCTACCATGAGGTTGGAAGCCAGGCAATCAGTTATACAACAGGTGTTCCGGCAATGTGCGGAGCATTGATGATGCTGACTGGAAAATGGATCAGACCAGGTGTATATACCGTAGAGGAATTTGATCCGGATCCGTTCCTGGATGCACTTGACCGTTATGGTCTGCCACGCAGTGAAAATCATGATCCGAAGTTGGTAGACTGATGGAAAGATTAGATAAAAGAGCACCATTTACAGCCACCGGCGGAATTATTCCGCCGGAATTTCAGAACATCAAAACACCTTGTTATATACTGGATGAAAAAGCACTTATAGAAAACGCAAAACTGCTCGGTGAAGTAGCAGAACGGACAGGATGTAAGATGCTTCTGGCACAGAAAGCATTCAGTAATTATGATTGTTATCCTTTTTTTGAACCGTATCTGGCGGGTACAGAGGCCAGTGGATTGTATGAGGCAAGACTAGGGGCAGAGGAAATGCCTGGAAAAGAAGTTCATGTATTCTGTGCAGGGTACCGGGCGGATGAATTCGAGGAACTTCTTCAGTATGCCGATCATATTGTATTTAATTCTCCGTCCCAGCTTCTTCGCTTTGGAAGAATGGCGAAAGAGGCAGGAAAAAGCGTGGGACTCAGGATCAATCCGGAATGCTCTACCCAGGAGGGACATGAGATTTATGACCCTTGTGCACCGGGAAGCCGCATGGGTACAACAAGGGTACAGTGGGATGAAGCAATTGTGAAGAATCCGGAGTTGATGGAACTTTTGGATGGGGTTCATTTCCATACCCTCTGTGAGCAGGATTCAGATGATCTGGAGACAACCCTTGCTTCCGTAAAGAAACAGTTCGGTGATTTGATTGCCAAAGTGAAATGGATCAATTTTGGCGGTGGTCATCATATTACAAGACCAGGATATGATATTGAGCGACTAGAGCGATGCATTCAAATGGCACAGGAAGAATGGAAGGTAGAGGTTTATCTGGAACCGGGAGAAGCCTGGGCATTGAATGCAGGATTTCTTCTGACCAGTGTGCTGGATGTTCTGAAAAATGGAGACACACAGATTGCAATCGTAGATGCCAGCGCCGCCTGCCATATGCCGGATGTACTGGAAATGCCTTATCGTCCACCGCTTCTTGGAGCATCGGATGAGACAACAGATAGTGGGATTACAGTCCGGTTAGGAGGTCCAACCTGTCTGTCAGGGGATGTGATCGGAGACTATAAATTCAGCAAATTACCGGAATACGGAGATCTTCTTCTGTTTGGAGATATGGCGATTTATACGACTTGCAAAAACAATACATTTAACGGGATGCCATTACCGGATATCTGGATCAGACATGCTGACAGAACCATGCAGCAGCTAACCGTATTTGATTATACAGATTTTAAAGAAAGATTAGGAAGCCGTGAATAGCGGCTTCCTAATACATTTATCTAACACATTTCTTGTTTCACATCAACGTCCATACCCAATATACAACTCCAAGCGCCCAACTTGTCACAATTCCATACAGGATCACCGGTCCGGCAATTGTGAAGATCTTACAACCAATACCAAAAACCTGTCCCTCCTTCTTATATTCAATCGCAGGTGCAGCAACAGAGTTGGCAAAGCCGGTAATCGGAACAAGTGCACCGGCACCGCCCCATTTGGCAAGCAGTGGATAAATTCCGGTACCGGTGAGAAGGATACTCAGGAGAATGAGCAGAATAGAAGTCCAGCTGCTGCAGTCATCCTGGGAAAGTTTTTTTAATTCACAGAAATGATAAATACATTGTCCGATCAGGCAGATCGTTCCACCAAGGAAGAACGCCTTCATCATGTTGAACCACACATTGTGCTGTGGTGTTTTCTTTTTGACATAGGCTTCATATTGTTTCTGTTGTTTTAATTGTTCTATTTTGTCCATAAATGAAATCCCTTCTTTTTTTGTTTTCAAATTCTACACATAGTTTTTCACAAAATGAAAATAATATCCTTAAAAATAAATAATGAAACATCAGAAATGAGGAAATGATATGAATGATACGGGAAACAAAAACCGGGCAGTTGAATCAGAATGTGGTCCTTTTCATCTGTCCCAGCTTCGTGGAGCACAGAGCATTGTATTCACAAAAGCACCTTATCTTCTAAGCGCAGCATCTGTTGCCGGAAGCAAAGAAGCGAAGGGACCGCTTGGAAAATACTTCGATCTGACAAATGAGGATGACCTGTTTGGGGCAGAGACCTGGGAGGAAGCCGAAAGCAACATGCAGAAGGAAGCCTGTGTACTGGCGCTTGGAAAGTCACATGTAGATCCGAAGTCTGTGCGTTATCTCTTTGGTGGAGATCTTCTCAGACAAGGGATTGCAACTTCTATGGGCGTTGAAGATCTGCAGATTCCTATATTCGGCCTGTATGGCGCATGTTCCACATCAGGAGAAGCACTGGCATTAGCAGCGATGAGTGTGGCAGCAGGATACGGAGATTACATGCTGGCAGTAACATCCAGCCATTTCGGAAGTGCAGAGAAAGAATTTCGATTTCCGTTAGGATATGCGAACCAGAGACCACTTTCCGCACACTGGACCGTGACAGCCAGCGGGGCTTTCCTTGTAGGAAGCCGTCTGAATAAAATACATTCCGATAAGCAACGTCAAAGAAAATCCCAGTTCCGGCATATTCGGATCACCGGCGTTACGATAGGGAAGATCGTGGACTTTGGCTTGAAGGATTCGCAGAACATGGGGGCATGTATGGCTCCGGCTGCAACCGATACCATTTACCGCAATTTTCAGGATCTTGGACGAACCCAGGAGGATTACGATCAGATCATAACAGGTGATCTTGGATATATTGGTCAGTCCATACTTTTTGACCTAATGAAAAGCAGAGGATATGATATCAGAAAAAAGCATATGGATTGTGGAATGACAATCTTTGACCAGGAGACACAGGATACACATGCCGGAGGAAGCGGCTGTGGATGCGCGGCATCAACACTGGCTTCATATATTCTGCCAAAGCTTGAGAATGGAGAATGGAGAAAGATACTCTTCGTGCCGACCGGTGCATTGATGTCAACAGTCAGCTTCAATGAAGGAGCAAGTGTGCCTGGAATTGCGCATGCAATTATGATCGAACACTGTTGAAAAGCCCTATTATAATAGGAAGAAGTAAAAAATGTGCTAAGTGTGTGTTAAAAAAAGAAAAGGAATAGAAAAATGGATTATATAAAAGCATTTTTAATCGGAGGTCTCATCTGCGCTGCAGTGCAGATTCTTCTGGACAGAACAAAGCTGATGCCGGGACGTGTTATGGTATTACTCGTCTGCACAGGCGCAGTGCTTGGATTTATCGGGGTATACGAACCATTTGTGAAATTTGCAGGAGCAGGCGCAAGCGTTCCACTTCTGGGATTCGGAAATGTCCTGTGGAAAGGTGTGAAGGAAGCTGTTGATAAAAATGGATTCCTCGGAATCTTCCTGGGAGGGTTCAAGGCAAGTGCTGCCGGAATCAGCGCAGCACTTATCTTTGGATATTTGGCTTCACTGATTTTTGAACCCAAAATGAAAAAATAAACAAATTTTAACCAGAAAAATACAGAGCTTATCAAAATGCATAAAAAAAGTACTTGACAGTATAAAAAAAATAAAATATTCTATTCACGGTGGAAAGTGAAAAAGAAATGATGTAAGGGGGCACAATAGAGTTCGATTATAGTGTCTCTTTTATTTTTTAAAGGATTGACGAAAAATGATTGATGTACATAGCCATATCTTGCCGGGGGTTGATGATGGGGCGGCTTCTATGAAGGAAAGTCTTCAGATGCTCTCCATAGCAAGAAGACAGGGGATTACAGATGTATTTGCTACTTCACATTATTCTAGGGCATTTCCAAATAAAAATCCGGAGAAGCTGAGACAACTCCGGGATGAACTGATGCGTCGTGCCAACCGCCCGGTGAAAGGTCCGGATGGAAAAGTGAAGCATAGACAACCAATTCAGATTTGGACAGGACAGGAGATTTTCTACTCGAATAGTGTGATCCGTCTGCTTGAAGAAGACAAATTGCTTACATTGGCAGACAGCAATTACGTGCTGATCGAGTTTATGCCAGCGGTACCTTATTCCGAGATCTGTACTGCAGTACAGAATTTGTCAAGGACGAGATATGTCCCAGTGATTGCACATGCAGAAAGGTATCGATGTCTCAGAAAAGGGAAAAGATTAGAAGAACTGATCGGGTTAGACGCATTGATTCAGATGAACTACAGATCTGTCGGCGGCAGCTGGCATGATGTAACAGCACGTTGGTGCAGAGATAATCTGAAGAAAGGCAATGTCCATCTGATGGGAACGGATATGCACAATACCGGGAACCGGATGCCAGATACAAAAGAGGCGATGAGTTGGATGCGGACACATTTGGACAGAAAATATCTTAAGAAGATAACAAAAGATAATGCGCTTCGCATTACAGAAAATAAACTAATAAGATAAAGGGGAGCAATGATGGGAAAAACACATGATGATGACGAGGTAGAGATTGACCTCAGAGAACTGTTCTATGCATTGAAGAAGCACATTCTGATTATTCTTGCAGCATTACTGGTCGGAGCAGTGATTGCCGGTGCGGCTACAAAGATCTTTATCACACCAGTTTACAGTGCAACTTCTACAATGCTGGTTCTGACAAAGGAGACAACACTTTCCTCACTGGCAGATCTTCAGATTGGCAGCCAGTTAACAAAAGACTACAATATTCTGATCACAAGCCGTACGGTATTGCAGGATGTTGTAGATGAGCTGAACCTTGATATGGATTACAAAGCTTTGAAAGGATGTATCACAGTAGACAATCCGACGGACACACGAATCCTTTCAATCACAGCAACAAGTACAGACCCGGAGATGGCAAAAAAGATTGCTGATACACTGGCGAAGACATCATCTGATTTTATCGGAGATAAGATGGAAGTGACACCGCCAAAGATTATTGAAGAAGGTGAAGTTCCAACAGTCAAGACAAGTCCAAATACAAAGAAGAATGTGATGGTTGGAGCATTAGCAGGTCTCGTGCTTTCAGCAGGTATTATTATTCTGCTTACACTGATGGATGATACAATCAAGTCAGAGGATGATATTGAGAAGTATCTCGGACTGACAACGCTGGCAACGATTCCTGACAGAAAAGACTTTATCACAGGAAAAGGGCCACGTAATTCCAGAAAATCAGCAAAGAAAAAGAAGAGTAAAAGGAGGAAAAAATAAATGGCAATTCAGAGAGTTCTGATGACAGATTCCAGAAAAGAAGACGTCTTCTATGAAGAGGCTATTAAGACCCTCCGTACAAATATGCAGTTCAGCGGTGTGGAAACGAAGAGTATTGTTATCACAAGCTGTTATCCGAATGAGGGAAAGAGTGATGTGACTTTTCAGCTTGCAGTAGAGATTGGCAAGATGGGAAAGAAAGTTCTGATTATAGATGCGGATATCCGTAAATCAAACTATGTTAAGCGTTTTCAGGTTGAACAGAAAGTTGATGGACTTTCACAGTATCTGAGTGGACAGGTGAATAAAGAAAAGATTCTATATTCCACGAATTATTCTAATGTAGATTTTATCTTTGCCGGTCCGTATGCGCCGAACCCATCTGAGCTTCTGGAGCAGGAGCTTTTCAGTAAATTGATCGAGGAGACAAGAAAAGGATATGACTATGTCTTGATCGATACACCTCCGATGCTCAGTATGAGTGATGCATCAATTGTCGCAAAGCAGTGTGACGGAGCAATTCTTGTTATTCAGAATGAAGCAGTCAGCAGAAAAGATGCATTGAGAGCGAAAGATCAATTAAAGAAGAGTGGATGTAAGCTGCTTGGTGCTGTACTGAATAAGGTCGATATGAAGAAGGAAAAGTACTATAATAGATATAATTCTTATTATTACTACGGAAGTAAAGAGTAGGAATCAATAGACAATGTTTGGAAAGAAAAATAAGAATCAGAAGAAACAATGGATCATAGGATTCTGTGGATTGTTGGTGATCGGCGTAGCTGGAGGAATGCTGGCTGCGAAGATGACAACATCGGTTTCAGATACTGAGAAGACTGCCAAAGATACGGCAGGGCAGGATTCAGTAGAAGAGGATTCTCTTACGGATACAATTACCTGGAAAGGCGAGAAGTATCGGTATAACGATCATCTGAGCAATTTCCTTTTTCTCGGAATTGATACAAGAGAGAAAATAGAGACAAATGTAGGTCATGCAGATGCAGGACAATCAGATGCGCTGTATCTTCTGTCCTGGGACAGAAAAGAGAATGCAATTACTACAATCTCAATCCCCAGAGATACGATCACAGAAGTTGAAGCATATGGACCGGGCGGTGAGAGCCTTGGAAAAAGTCAGGATCATATCAGTCTGGCGTATGCATATGGTGACGGAAGTTATAAAAGTGGAGAATTAGCGAAAGAAGCAGTGTCTACTCTCTTTTATGGATTGAATATCCAGGGATATTGTGCAATCAATCTGGATGCATTGTCCATTTTGAGTGACAGTGTCGGTGGTGTTACAGTCACTGTACCTAACGATAGCTTGGAAGAAAAGTATCCCGAGTTTAAGAATGGCAGTCAGGTAACACTGGACGGAACAAATACAGAGATATTTGTACGTTATAGAGACATCAATGTTCATCAGAGTGCCATTGCAAGAATGGAACGTCAGCAGGTATTTATCAAAGCATTTGAAGAAGCTGCGAAGAAAAAAATCGCGGAAGATTCCGGTTATACAGTGAAGATGTATTCGGATTTAGAGCCATATATGGTGACAAATATCAGCAAAGATCAACTGTTGAAGATCACTCAAAGTATGACAGAAGGGAAAGAAGATACAGACTGGACAGTACCGGGAGAAGCTGTTGAAGGAGAAGACCATGATGAATATCATGTCGATGACAATGCACTGTATGAAAAGATGATTGAAACATTCTATAAGAAAGTTTCTGATCCGAATTAATCAGTGCAGAATACAGGAAGAGGAACAGAAGAATTCAGCAATCATAAAATGCTGTGGTGAAAGAGGTGCAGTACTTGTGAAGAAAAATATTTACAAGATAATCGCAATTATAGCCGGAGTGGCTGCAGTTGCATGTGCGGCTGTAGGTGGCTACAAGTATTATCAGGAGAAGCATGCCGGTGATAATTACGAAGAAGTGCGGGAGACGGTAAAGAAAGAGACCGAACCTACACCGGTAGAAGAGAAGGCACCTGTTGAAATCCCAATTGATTTTGTGGCACTGCAGGAACAGAATCCGGAAGTATATGCATGGATTCAGATTCAAGACACAAACATTGATTATCCAATCCTTCAAAGAGAAGGAGATAACGGATATTACCTGGACCATACGATCGACGGAGAGAAGAAGACAGAAGGTTCCATATTTACCGAAGATTATAACAGCAAAGATTTTGAAGATCCGAATACAGTGATTTACGGGCATGACATGAAAAATGGCTCTATGTTTCAGAACCTTTTGAGTTATCAGGATAAAGACTTTTTTGATAACCATAAAGATGTTATAATATATACGCCGGACGCAATTCGGCATTACCAGGTTTTCGCAGCATATCTGTATGATGACAGGCACCTTATGCAGAGTTTTGATTTTAATATAAAGTCTGTTTACCAGGCTTATCTCGACAGCATTTTTGCTATCCGTGATATGAGTGCCAAGATTGACACGTCACAGAATGTGTCAGTTGATGACAAGATCATCACACTATCAACATGCTATGGCAATCAGTCAGACAAGCGTTTTCTCGTGCAGGCTGTACTGGTTTCTATAGAAAAATAATTTTAAGAAAGGAAGAGTGGGAAACATGAAGAAAAGAATTTTTGGAACTATCCTTGCTGCAGCTCTGATCGTTACTCAGGCGGTTGCCGCATTTGCAGCACCTTTAGCTCCGAGTAAGACAGCATTACCAAGCGTAACTGGTTCAAGTGCATCTAGTTATATTATTACAGCTGCATCTTCAGAGTCTTTTTCTGATGTGAAGAACGAAGAGGTCATTAATGATCTTCTTGCAGTGAACAACGGAACAAAGTCATTGACGGATGTCGTTGGTAAAACAACTCCAGAACTGACAGATCAGTTAGCTGGGAAAGAAATGGTTTCTCCATTTTTTGATTTGAAACCAGTGAACGGTGGAATCAAGAATGAAGAAGGAAAGTATGTAGTTACAATTTCTGTACCATCCCTTACAAAAGCAATGACTGATGTTCAGATTCTCCACTACAGCACAGTAAGAAATCTGTTTGAATTAATCACACCTACAAGTGTAGATTATGAGGGTAAGACAATTACAGCTGTATTTGAAGATCTTTCACCTGTAGCAATTATTGCTAAGGTTGATGCTTCTAAAGCTGCTGATTCTACAGTCGGAACATCCCCGAAGACAGGTGTACCGTCTACATGGATGGTATTCTTCGGAGTAGCTGTAATACTTGCTGGAGTTTCTGCAGTAGCTTACAGAAAAGAGAGATAATTTGATTATCTCTGATTTTGAACATATGTGGTAGAAGATGATTTCACTGCATATGTTCAAATGGTTTATTAGTAGTTGTAGTGATTTTATAGTTGATGGAATGAGTTCAGTAAAATATCAGAGGAAAAGGATGTGCGTGAATGTACAGAAAAAGTGGTGACAGCTGGCTGAAGCATTTGGACTTTATTGTTCTGGATCTTGTAGCATTACAGTTAGCTTATATAAGTAGTTATGCATTACGCATGGGAGCAGGAAATCTATATAAGAACAGTTTATATCTGAATATTGGAATTATTATTGCGTTAACAGATATTTGTACAGCTTTCTTTACAGAGCCTTACCGTGGTATCATGAGAAGAGGATATTTTGTAGAGTTTAAGAATGTGTTAAAGCATGTATTTTTTGTGAGTGCGCTTGTGATTATGTATTTGTTCATGAGCAAACAGGGCGATAAGACATCACGTCTTATGATCACGTCATTTATTCCATTATCAGTTGTTTTTGTTTATGCAGTACGAATCATATGGAAGCGATATTTATTAAAGCATGGTCGTCTGCTTTATGTGAAAATGAATATGCTGCTTGTTACAACAAGTAGTGAAATTGAGTATATGTTGAAACGCGTGGAACAGAACGCGTTTAATGAATTTGAAATTGTCGGTATTGTATTTGCAGATCGTGAACCGAAAGAGAATGAATCTTTTGCAGGAATTCCGGTTGTAAGTAAGATTGATACATTAACTGATTATATACAGACAAGATGGATAGATTCCATTCTTGTTGGAATTAAGAAGAAAACATTGATACCAGAAGAGTTATTTGAAACTTGTTCAAATATGGGAATAACAGTCCACGAATGTCTGGATCTGAGAAGCGGATGGTCAAAGAATCAGTTTATCAACCGTATGGGAGGATATACAGTTCTTACTTCAAGTATTAGAATCATCACCGCGCGACAGGCGGGGATGAAGAGATTAATTGACATCTGTGGTGGAATCGTAGGGATGATACTGACGTGTATCATCACAATATTCCTGGCTCCGGCAATTTATTTTGCATCACCGGGACCAATCTTCTTTTCACAGATGAGAGTTGGAAAAAATGGTAAAAGATTCAAGATTTACAAATTCAGAAGCATGTATATGGATGCAGAGGAACGTAAGAAAGAACTGATGAAACAGAACGAGATGAAGGGTCTTATGTTCAAGATGGAGAATGACCCAAGAATCATCGGAAGCGGAGCGGATGGAAGCAAGCACGGACTTGGCTGGTTTATCCGTAAAACATCTTTGGATGAATTTCCGCAGTTCTGGAATGTACTTAAAGGAGATATGAGTCTCGTAGGAACTCGTCCACCAACAGTAGATGAGTGGAAACAGTATGAGCCATATCACCGCGGAAGACTTGCCGTGAAACCGGGACTGACCGGAATGTGGCAGGTGAGCGGAAGAAGTGATATCACTGACTTTGAGGAAGTTGTAAAACTTGATATGGAATATGTCAAGAACTGGGATATCGGAATGGATATTAAGATTCTGTTCAAGACCGTCGGAGTCGTGCTTAAGGGCAGCGGATCCAAGTGATGGATTGGATGGAAGAGATGAAGTAGAATGAATGATGATCTGCAGTGGAACCGGGAGGGGAAGCTGCGGGTGTTATCAGTATTGAACGTATAGCTATAAGGAGAAATGAGCGGAGAGGGAAGACTGGGATTGGAATAGAGATTGTTGAGATGTTTTTCTTTTTTGTGGAAATTGAACGTATGGCTAAAGGTAAAAAATAAAAGTAATGGAATAAGTAATGACACTAAATATAAAAGCTACCTATTCTGATACGGATGTTGTTATAGTTGCGTTTCTACGAATGTCTACCTCAAACTTTCAGTGGCGGCATGATGGTCTACGGTGGCGTATAAAACTCATGCGAAATACCCCTATCACGAGCCTGTTTTATTGCAGAGCAGGGGAGTGACATGATACCTTCATTTTTCTGGGGAATTAGAAGTAGAGGTTGAAAGTGTTGAAAAGTCCAAAATCTATTTTTCTGGAAAAGTTTATTGCAGACAAAAGCAGGACATGATAACTGCATTTTCCCGGGGAATTAGAGGTGGTGAGGGGAAGATGATTGTTCATGTTGCAACAAGAGGAAGATATGAACTTGTACAGTTTTAACAAAGTAAGCTGGTGCGAAGGCTATGACAATAAGGGTCAGCACTTTGAAAAATGGAGAAGTGTGACTGCGAGTTAAGACAATAAGACACAGCACTTTGTCAGTGAGTTGGTATGAAGGTGTCTACCATAAAGTTTCAGTTGAGGGGAAAATGATTTCTTATCTTGCTCTAATATATAAGGAAGCACAAAAAATTTGCATGGTAGGAAGGCATAAAATAAAGGATTTCATTAAATAAAAGGAAGAATGAAGAATGAGTTTGCATTGTATAAAACAATTAATTCATAGAAAAAAGATAGGCAATGCTTGTACATTTGGAAAGAACACTACTATTGATTCAAAAGCTTATTTTGAAGGCATGAATAGATTAGGGGAGAACACATGGTTCTTAAACAGCTCTATAGGCTATGCCTCTTATATAAGCAATAATTCTTTTATAAAAAATACTGTGATTGGTAGATACACATGTATTGCAAACGATGTAATGACAGTGGCAGGAAATCATCCAACTTCTTTTGTTTCAATACACCCAGCTTTTTATTCTCTTGCTCAAAAGCCATCCTATGTAAAGCAGTCTAAGTTTGAAGATTTTAAATATTTAAATTCAGAGAAAAAAATTTCGATTGAGATAGGTAATGATGTATGGATTGGCTCAAGAGCAACGATACTTGAGGGAGTCAATATTGGCGATGGTGTTGTTGTTGCAGCAGGTGCAGTTGTGACAAAGGACGTTCCTCCTTATGCAATTGTCGGTGGTGTGCCAGCAAGGATTATAAGGTATCGATTTGATGAAGAAACAATCCAGAACTTATTGAAAATGAAATGGTGGGAAAAAGATCAGGAATGGATTCAGAATCATGCAGACGATTTCGATGATGTGAAACAATTATTTTCTAATACATATAAAAATAAGAATGCTATGGAAATAAAGTTAAAGAGGGAGGTCAGGTAAGATGACAGCAGTGAAACAAGAATTTATACATAAGGTGGATAAAGCTAAAATTCCTACCTGTAATATTTTGGGAGTTGATATTGCAGCTGTTGATATGGTGTGGTTGCTTGACTACCTCAACGATAATATCCACGCCTTATCAGGAGATTACATATGTGTGTCCAATGTACACACCACCGTGACAGCATATGAAGATGTGGAATATCGAAAGGTACAGAATGGTGGAATTATGGCAATACCAGATGGCGGACCACTTTCTTCAGTTGGCCAAAAACGTGGTTTTAAGAACATGAAACGAACTACTGGGCCGAGCCTGATGGGGGAAATTTTCAAAATTTCTGTTTCCAAAGGGTATCGACATTTTTTTTATGGATCAACTGATGCAACTCTTGAAAAACTCTACTCTGTTTTGGAGAAGACTTATCCTGGAATCCAGATTGCTGGAATGTACAGCCCTCCGTTTAGACCTATGACAGCGGACGAGGACAAGGCAATCGTTGAAAGAATTAATGAAACAAAACCTGACTTTGTATGGGTTGGACTGGGAGCACCAAAACAGGAAAAGTGGATGGCGGCACATCAGGGTCGGGTAATTGGACTGATGATTGGAGTAGGTGCTGGCTTTGATTATCATGCTGGCAATATTGAGAGAGCACCTGAATGGATGCAGAAGAGTAATTTAGAATGGTTATATAGACTGTCGCAAGATCCGAAGAGATTGTTTAAGAGATATTGGAGCACAAATACGAAGTTTATTTGGAATGCAATGATAAGAGGAAAGTAAGAGATGGATATTAAGAGATACGTAAGAGATCATGAAGGGTTGATGAAAGTCTTAGCATTAATATACAGAATAGTTGGCTTTAATTCCATTAAAGGTAAATCTGACATGAAAATTTTGTGGGGTGGGGCATTCGTACGGCGTACCCATATTAAGAATAATGGAAAAAATAATTGTTTGATATTAGAAAAAGGATGCAGAATATATGATTCTCAAATACAGTTTTTTGGAGAAAATAATACAGTTAAAATCGAGCATGACTGTGTTTTAAAGAATGTAGATATATGGATCAGTGATGGTGGAATCATTGAAGTAGGACATAACACACACTTTTCAGGGAAAACTCATATAGCTTGCATTGAAGGGAAAAAGGTTCATATAGGTGAGAGATGCTTGTTTTCAGATACGATTACTTTTAGAACAGGAGATAGTCACTCTATACTAGATAGTGATGGAAAAAGAATAAATAAAGCTAAAGATATTGCTATTGGAAATCACGTTTGGATAGGACAGCAAGTGATTGTTTTAAAGGGATCTACAGTTGGTGCTGATTCAATTGTTGGAACAGGGTCTTTATTGACAGGAAAAACATATGATTCGAATTCGGTTATTGCTGGGAGTCCTGCTAAAATTGTAAAACAGCATGTTTCGTGGGACCCAAGGACCTTGTAAATAATCCAAGAAGATAATAGAAAAGTAGAGGTAATAGGTGTGAGTAGTGAAAAAAAAAATATATTGATTGTACACAACTATTATCAGATTCCCGGTGGAGAAGATACAGTTGTTGCAAATGAGAAAACAATGCTTGAGAAGCATGGACATAAAGTGATTTTATACAGTCGTAATAATGCAGAATTAAAGCAGATGTCAAAAATTAGGATACTGTTTCTCCCATTCACAACAGTATTCAACCTGCGAACATATAAGGAAATCAAGAAACAGATAAGGCGAGAAAATATAGACGTGGTTCATGTTCATAATACACTTAACCTGATAAGTCCAGCGGTTTATTATGCAGCAAGAAGCATGAAAGTACCGGTTGTACAGACGGTACACAATTTTCGTCTACTTTGCCCTGGAGCAACTTTTTATCGGGATGGTCATATCTGTGAGGACTGTGTTAAAAACGGCTTGAAGTGTGCTGTGAAATATAGCTGTTATCGAGGCAGCAAGGCACAAACTTTGGTTTGTGCGATAAGTACATGGCTGCATCGGATAACAGGCATTTACGGAAAGATTAACTATATTTGTTTGACAGAGTTTAACAAATATAAATTGTTACAATTAAAGCATATCAAACCAGAACATGTCTTTGTGAAACCAAACTTTGTTGAGAATAATAGCTTTATCCCCGAAGAAGAGAGGATTAATCAGTTTGTCTTTGTAGGTCGGCTGGATAAGCTGAAAGGTGTGGATATCCTTTTTGAAGCGTGGAAGCGTATGGGAGAAGGTGCAATTAAACTGATTGTTTGCGGTATGGGGCCAATGGAGGGGTGGTGTAAGTCATTTATCAAAGAAAATGTTGTAAACATTGAAATGCGTGGATTTGTGCCAAATGATGAAGTTCTAAAGATAATAGCAAACAGCAAAGCACTTGTGTTGCCTACCCAGTGGTATGAAGGATTTCCGATGAGCATTGTGGAAGCGTTTAGTGTTGGAACGCCTGTCATTTGTTCTGATTTGGGAAATGCTGGAAGTGTTGTTGAAGAGGGAATTACAGGATATAAATTTAGATATGACTCCATAGAGAGTATAATGTCGGCAATTGATAAAATGAGAGCAAAGCCATTAAATAAAGAAAAAATAAAAAAAATATATGAAATTAAGTATAGCGAAAATGCCAATTACAAGATTTTAAATGACATATATACCGGTATAAGTGATTAAGGAGATTGAGTGTGGAACGACTAAAAGTTAGCATGATTACAATTTGCTATAACGCAGAAAAAACAATTGCAAAAACAATAGAAAGTGTATTGAGTCAAGACTATGAAAATCTAGAATATATTATTGTTGATGGTGGTAGTAAGGATCATACAATAGATATTATTAAAAGTTACGAGAATGAAAAAATACGTTGGATTTCTGAAAATGACAACGGTATTTCTGATGCCTTTAATAAAGGAATAAAAATGGCAACAGGAGATTTTATAGGGTTGATTAATGCTGATGATTATTTGCTTCCTCATGCCATAGCCAATTTGCTATTAGCGTGTCATGAGGAAGCAGATGTATTATATGGAAATACTATTGTAAATGATGAAGAAAATGAATTGAAATTAGCAAAACATGCTGGTTCAGTAGAAGGACTTGAATATTCCCTCCCATTTATACATCAAAGCTCATTAGTAAGAAAAAAAGCTTATGAGCGATATGGAGGGTATTCAGAAAAATATAAAATATGCATGGATTATGATTTGTTTGCAAGGTTTTATCGGGGGGGGCAAAATTTCAATTTGTCAATACAGTTGTTAGTTGCTTTACGTATGGTGGAACATCGTGTAGACATCCGTTTCAGACAATCGAGGAAGATATATCCATTGCGGAAAAGTATGGCTTAAGTCACTCCAAGGCTATGAGATATAAAATTAAAATGTATACAAAAAATAGTATAAAAATTGTTTTGACAAGACTAAGAATATGGAAAGCATTCTATTGTCTGATCAAACGAGATAGCATATATAAGTGTTAGAGGAAAAAATAATGAAAAAGGTTTTATTGGTTACAAATATACCGGCGCCATATAGAGTGGATTTATTTTACTATTTGCAGACACATGTCAAGCAATATGAATTCTACGTCATGTATTGCGCCAAGGAAGCAGATAATAGATGTTGGAATGTTGACAATACGAAATTATTAAATACTACTTTTACAAAAACAAAAGTGATTTCTATAAAAAAAAAATACGATACAAAACATATTTATATTCCGAAGGGAATCGGAAAAGATTTGTCAGATATAAATCCAGATGTTGTAGTTGGATGGGAATATAATCCGATTGCTGTTAAATGCTTGATTTGGTGTAAATGTCATGGAAAAAAATATATTAGCTTAACAGATGGCACATTATATTCAGAAAGAAATATAGTGAAAATTT
>OGYY01001612.1_pt1 | contig 19016 bp, 13 predicted proteins | sample 1576671 | NCBI WGS metagenome assembly OGYY01 (sample SAMEA3541593, study PRJEB24748) | human gut metagenome | biome: human gut; feature: human-associated habitat; material: faeces | place: China | collected 2012 | reverse complement strand
AGTGTTGAAGATGCAAATATAGGCTGATATATCCGAAAATCAGCCCAATTTAGGCTTTGTTATGCAAGATTGACTTGTTTTTCTGTCAAAACCTCATTTCATCCTTTCTCCCCTTCCGCGTAGCAGGTCGCTTTTTAAACTATTCGACCGCCGTTTTCCTCGTCAAAAAATGAATACCCCTGATATATCGTTACACGGTGTACGCTTTTAATCGTTACACGGTGTACGCTTTATATCGTTACACCGTGTAACGATTTGATTTATACTAGGGAGACCGTTATCAGCATTACCGGGCGAAAATGGATACGGTCTATTTTAATTTGAGAATAGTATCAGTCTTCTAGTATGGGGCTGTTGCAGAAACGAAGAGTTTTGCAGCAGCCCCTTCCTTTTACATGTGTGAACGAATAGAGCGTCAGAATATGGAACTATATAGACAAAATGCTCCTTCTGATGCAAAAAATAAGGGAGCTGCCCGATGAGGGCAGCTAGCCTGTGACATTGATGCAACTGTCGGGTTTTCAGAGTGCGAATAGCTCTCGCTGGTAATAGGATCCTTATTGAGCCAAAGAGCTCAAGCCGTCCTGACGGGCTGCTCAACCCAGGCACATTGGAGCGGACCCAGTGTGAGGGTGCCCTGTATGGTTTGGTTGGAGAGCAGATCATGCCCTGAACAGCTCAACTGAATTGTTTCGGTGGAAACATTGATGATGGCCAGGATTTGCTGGCTCTGCGCTGTGCGCAACAGGCAGAAGGCACGTTTGTCCATGCAGAGAATCTGCTGGTGTGCCTTGGGATGGAAGGCGGGCTGCTGTCTGCGCAGGTTCAGCCTGTGTATCAGCTGGATGAATACGCGCTTTCGCAGAGGATCGTTCTGCAGCGCAGTTTCCAGTTCGTCCGCATCCAGATGAGCACGGTTGATCCGGCGATTGACGCCACTATCCAGCGCTTCCTGCCTGGCATTGCGCGATCCGAGCAGGCTGTGGATGTAAATGCCCGGTACGCCGGCGAGGCTCAGCAGCAGCGTATGCGCTGCCAAGAAGCGGGCGGCGCGTATGTCGTCCGTTGCATCGGGCGATGTCAGTGCATCCATGTAGGAGATGTTGAGCTCATAGACGCGCTGTTTTCCGTTTCCTGCATCGCGGCAGGAGAGCAATCCGCCGTTTGCCTGAACAGCCTCGATGACGCGCGCCACCTCCTGTTCGGGGAGGATGCCCTCCACCGGCCGCAAACCGATGCCGTCGTGCGAGGCGAGGAAATTGAAGAAGGTAGCATTTCCTTCCGGTATGGGCAGCGCCTCTGCCCAGCGGGTCAGATAGGTGGCATCCTGGGCGAGAAAGGCATGCAGTGTGAGCGGGGGCAGGGGGAATTGATACACCAGATCCGCCTCGTCATGGCCGTTTCCCAGATAGGCCAGGTTTTCCTCAGAGGGCACATTGGTTTCCGTGATAAGGAGTGTACCGGGTACGTAGCGTGCCAGAAACGCATGAAACAGGCGAACCAGGGCATGGGTCTGAGGGAGATTCATGCAGGAGGTGCCTGGTTCCTTCCAGGCGAAACCGATGGCGTCCAGGCGGATAAACCGCGCGCCTCTGTGCGCGTAGTCCAGCAGGATGTTCAGAATTTCCAGCAGGAGCTCAGGCGAGCGGAAGTTCAGGTCGATCTGGTCGTCGCTGAAGGTCGTCCACACCATGCGCAGCCCTTGGGTCGTCTGCACGCGGGTAAGCAGCGGCAGCGCTCTGGGGCGGACGACTGCGGTGTAGTCTGCCGCAGGATCACAGGTGATGAAGAAGCTGTCATATGGCTGGTCGCCGTTCAGATAGTGCCTGAACCATGCGCTCTGGCGGGAGGCATGGTTGATGACTGCATCCAGCATCAGGTTATAGTGCCCGGCCAGCGATTGCACATCGTCCCAGTCACCCAGCGCAGGGCTGACGTTGTGATAATCGATGACGGAGAAGCCGTCGTCCGAGGAGTAGGGATAGATGGGCAAAAGATGTACGGCGGAAAGAGCGGAGCCGACATGGTTGATCAGGAATCGCTCCAATGTGCGCAGCGGCTTTTCGCCGTCGCGGCGCAGCGTGTCGCCATAGGTGATAAGCATCGCGTCGGCCTGTGTCGGTGCTTGTACGGGTTGCGGATCCGTTCCCTGACCATAGCGCGCAATGATGCGACGCAGCACCTCTTCCGCCTGAGTGCCGTACAGCATGCGAAGGGCGTCCAGCATCTGCGTCATAGTGGCCACCAATCCAGCCAGGCACGCGTGTTGGCTGTCATTTCGTCAAACAGGGCGCGCGCCTGTCCGATGCTCAGATCGACCAGCGGATCATTGAGGAAAGCGTTGAAGACCAGGCTGGTATCATGCTGCGCCGTCGCTTCGACGATCATGCGCTGATTGACCACATGGCGGTAGACCAGGGCGTTGACCGCCTCGGGCAGCGGACCCGCTTGAACCGGCTGGATGTGATTGTGGGAGAAGACGACGTTTGTCTCGACCACTGCACCCTGGGGAAGCGAGGAAATCTGACCGACGTTGGGATAGTTGACGTTGGTTACCAGATCGCCCAGACCGACCAGCGCTTTGATCTGACGGACGCCCTCCTCACCGGACGGCTTAGGGGAAAAGGCGGTTTTCCCGCTGACGAGTGCACGGCTGTGCTCCGCACGCTCACGATAGTTTTCGCGGCGGTAGCTGACAGGCGTGAGAGCAAATCCCCAGCGGCTGACATCCTCTGGCGTCTTCAGATACCAGGGCGGCATAAATTCGGCCAGATGGCGGTCGCCTGCTGCCGCGGCGATGCCATAGCGCAGAAACAGGTCGAACTTCACGCGGTTGTTGCACACGAAATACCGGGCGGAACCGGGCTTGGCGCCAACTTCGATGCCGGTATCGCGGTATTTCTCGCAGAACTGCGCATACAGCGGCATGATATCCATGCCCTGATAGCGGGCCTCGTCGATCCAGGTGAAGTGATTGATGCCCTTGACGTTGGTTCGGATGTCCTCGCGGGGGATGGTGCGCCCATCGCCGAAGTGCTCCTCCAGCATGCGAGCCATGATGCGCTGCGTGCCAAAGACCTCATGGCAGCAGCCAAACGCGCGGATTTCCGGGAAAGCGCGGTAAAGATAAGAAACGCACAGCGTCATGGGGTTGGTGTAATTGATCACCCATGCCTCGGGGCAGTGATCCCGGATCGCGCGCGCGATGACATCGTACATCGGCAGCGTGCGCATGGCGCGCAGAATGCCGCCGGGGCCGACCGTGTCGCCCACCGCCTGATAGATACCGTACTTTTCAGGGGCGTGCACATCGGACTGCATGTCGTCCAGCGTGCCGGGCAGGATGGAGATGATCACAAAATCCGATCCGGAGAGGGCTTCACCCAGACTGCCGGCTACGCGATAGTGCCAGCGGCCATCCTGCTCGTGCAGGCGGTTGCCGATGATGGCATTGGCCTGGGCGGCGGGTTCGTCGATATCATAGAGCGTGACGACGCCGCTGAGGGCAGGCTCCAGAGCGAGATCGCTCATCAGATCCCAGGCCCAGGCGCGGGAACCGCCGCCGATGTAGCAAATGTGAATGTCCGAGACATGCTCGTTTTCCCGAATCATGTGCTTCACTCCTCCTTGCCGATGCGGACAGGCCGTCCCAGCCGTGCGGATTCGTAGATCGCCAGAATGATCCTGAGCGCTTTGAGTGCGTCCTCGCCAGTGACCATGGGGTCACGATCCTCCAGAATCGCGTCGACAAAGTCGCGCAGCTGAATGTCGTGTGCTTGCTCGCCCTTTTCCTTCAGGCGATCCTCGCAGGGCAGCTCATTTTGGAAATCCCAGAAACGGATGACATCGTTTTCCAGGATAACGCTGCCCTTGTCTCCGTGCACGTCCAGACGGGTGGTGAAGCCCGGATAGGCGCTGGTGGTACCTTCGATCAGGCCAAGTGCGCCGGAGCGGAAGCGCAGCGCAGCGACGGCAACATCCTCGGTTTCCATGCGCTGGTGCGCTCTGGTGGCGGTATAGCCCATGACCTCCTCCACATCACCCATGATATACTGCATCAGGTCGATGTAGTGGATGGATTGGTTCATCAGCGAGCCTCCGCCGTCGAGCGCCCAGGTGCCCCGCCAATCCACACAGTCGTAATACGCCTGATCCCGATACCATTTAGTGTGACAGCAGCACTCGTTCAGTGTGCCGAAGTCTCCGCGCTGTACGGCGCTCCTGATGGCCTGCACGGGGCCGCCGAAGCGGCGCTGGAACACGCAGCCGAGCTTCACGCCGTTTTCACGGCAGGCGTCGATCAGCGACTGAGCAGCCTCCAGCGTCACGTCGATGGGCTTTTCCACGATGACGTGCTTGCCGGCTTTGGCTGCTACAATGCCGATTTGCGCATGCAGGCCGCTGGCTGTCATGATATCGACGGCATCCACGTCCGTCTGGCGCAGCAGGTCCCGATAGTCGGCATATCCGCTTGCGCCGGTCGCGGCCATGGCCTTCTCCAGATTGGGCGCATAGGGGTCGCACACAGCGGTGATGGATGCGTGATCGCAATGCTGAATTGCTGCGATGTGGAAGCGGCTGATGTTGCCGCAGCCGATCAGGCCGAAACGCACCTGCTTCATGGTTATGCTTCCCTCCAATCGATTACGGTGGTCACATAGTCCTTGTCCCAGCCAAGGACGCGTTCGTATATCGCTTGCGCCTCGGCAAAGGGGCGGTATTCGCTGATGAGCGGCGCCACCTGCACGCGCCCGGAGGCGATGAGGTCGAGGAATGCCTTGCCATTGTCCTGGAAGCTCCAGTAGCCCGGATAGCTCTCCTGTGCGGGATTGGCGGAGATGTGTGCGCCGATGATGGTAAGCGCCTTTTTGTGCACGTCCCGATAGAAGTTGACGGTGGTGTTCCCGCGCGTGCTGGCGAGAATGACAACCCGACCGAAGCGGGCGGCCATGAGCAGCGCGTCGTTGATGGGGCCGGGGAAACCTGTGGATTCAATCACCACGCGCGCGCCGGCACCGCCGGTTGCCTGAAGCACCTGCTCGATGTAATCCGGCTGATTAGCATCGATGACGATATCCGCGCCGCACTGCCTGGCCAGCTCCAGCTTGCTTGGCACGCGGTCGACTGCGATGACAGGATAAGCACCGTTGGCGCGCGCCAGTTGCATAGCAACCTGTCCGATGAGTCCCATGCCGAGGATGACGCAGCTTTCTCCCAGCTCGATGCGTGCCTTGCGGACACCCTGCATGGAGATGACGCCAATGCGCACGAAGGAGGCGTCGCGCATGCACACGCCGTCCGGCACGTGCACGAGCTTTTCCTGTGCGCAGTTTGAAAGGCTCTGGTGGAACATGATGCCTGCGACGCGGTCGCCGGGGCGGAAGCCCTGAACCTGCTCGCCCACCTGGGTCACCACGCCGGCACAGCTGTAGCCCAGATTCTGGGGGAAGATGCCCGAGGTGTTGACCATGCCGGAGATGAAGGCACGCTCTGTGCCGGGGCTGACGATCGAGGCTTCTGCGCGAACCTGAACCTCACGCGGGCCGGGAGCGGGGATATCCAGCTCACGAATGGCGACGGTTTCTTTTTGCGGGGCAAAGATTTGCTTGGATTGCATGTTGCAGACCTCCTTGATTATCCTTTGATGCCCGTGGTGGCAATGCCCTCCACGAAATGCTTCTGAGCCAGGAAGAAGATGATCACACTCGGCAGAATCGCCAGGAACGACATGGCCAGCACCTCATTCCACTTGACGCCCGAGGAGACATCGATGGACATCTTGAGCGCAAGCGACAGCGGATAGGCCTTCACGTCGCTGATGTAAATGAGTGCGTTGAAAAAGTCGTTCCAGGTCCACATGAACTGAAAGATTCCCACGGAAAACAGCACCGGTGTGAGCAGGGGAACCAGCACCTCGACGAGAATGCGCAGCGAATTGCAGCCGTCGATCTTGGCCGCCTCGTCCAACTCGCGCGGAATGCCGCGGAAGAACTGAACCATCATGAACACGAAGAATGCATTGCTGCAAAACGCGGCGGGAACGATGAAGGGATAGTAGGTATTGAGCCAGTCCAGCTTATTGAACAGAATAAATTTGGGGATGATGGTCACCGTCTCCGGGAGCATCAGCGTGGACAGCATCAGCATGAACAGCAGATTTTGCCCCTTGTAGCGAAAGCGTGAAAAGCCATAGCCGACCAGCGTGCTGGAGACAAGCGTGAAGATCACTGTGGGGATGACCAGGAAGAAGGTATTCAGGTAGAAATGGCCAAAGGTGTACTGGCCGGTGCTTCTCCAGCCGTTGATGTAGCCGGACAAGTCAAAGGACTCAGGCCATAGCCGCAGCGATGTCAGAAGCTCCTGATTGCCCTTGAAGGTGCCAAAGAACATGAACAGCAGCGGATAGATCATGAACAGGCCGACGGCAATCAGAAACACATAGGTGAATGCGCGCCTGAGAAGGCGGAATGCCTTTGCGCGTCTGGAGCGCCGCTTCATCAGAAGTCACCTCCATCCTGATAATGCACCCACATCGGAGAGGACTTGAAAATCAGCGCTGTGAACAGCAGAATAATAGCGAACAGCACCCAGGACAGCGCCGAGGCATAGCCCATGCGGAAGTATTTGAAGCCCTGATCGTAGAGCATGAGCGCATAGAGATAGGTGGAATTCAGCGGGCCGCCGTTGGTGACGATCATCGCACCGGTGAAGTCCTGGAACGCGCTGATCATCTGCATGATCAGATTGAAGAAGATGGTAGGCGTAACCAGCGGGAGCGTTATGGAGAAAAAGCTGCGAATCTTGGATGCGCCGTCCACGAGCGCGGATTCGTACAGCTCCTCCGGGATCTGCTTGAGACCTGCCAGGAAGAGCACCATCGATGAGCCGAATTGCCAGACAATGATCAGGCTGATGGTGAAGAGCGCATAATCAGGATTCCCCAGCCAGCTGATGGCCGGCAGCCCGATGGCGCCCAGCAGCTTGTTGACAGCGCCTTCCTTCATGAACAGAAGCCGCCAGAGGATGGAGACAGCCACGGACCCGCCGACGATGCTGGGCAGATAGTAAACCGTTCGGAATACGTTGATGCACCGTAGCTTCATATTCAGCAGCATGGCGATGAAGAAGGCGAACAGCAGCTTGACAGGCACGCCGATCAGCACATAGATGAATGTGCGTGAGAGGGAATTGCGGAAGGCCGGATCCTTGGTGAAGATCTTGACATAATTGGCAAGCCCCACAAAGGAAGGCGTGTTGAACATGGTGTAGTCTGTGAAGGAGTAATACAGCGAGGATACCAGAGGATAGAACTGAAAGAGAAGGAAGCCGATGATCCAGGGCAGAATGTAGAGATAGCCAATCTTCTGGCTTTTGGTGCGGATGGCTCCGCGCGTGGGCATGACTGAGCCCTCCTTTTTGATCATGATCGGGGAGTGGCGGAAAAAATGGGGCGCGGCGCTGCCGGGTATCGGCTGCGGCACGCGCCCCAGGGGCAGAGCATCGCTCTGAATGGGAAGGAGTTACGGCTTGAGCTCGGCGAGCTTGGCCTCAAACTGGCTGATCATATCCGTCGCCGCGTCGGCGGGGGACAGCATGCCGTAGGCCACCTTGGCGATGGAGTCCTGGAAGATCTTGGTCAGCTCGGCGTTGAAGCTCAGGTTGCTGGGCTCCTTGCCGCCGACGGCGATGGCCGCCTCGTTGATCTCGTTGATCAGCGGCTCGTAGATGTTCTTATCCAGCAGGAGCTGACGGGCAGCGCCGGTCGCCGGCAGACCGCGCACATCCTTGAGAATCTCGGCGGCTTCCATATCGGTCATAAACCAGTTGAGGAACTTGGCCGTCTCCTCCACATGCGCCGAATTGGCATTGATGGACATGATCTGGGAAGGACGAATCTCCACGCCGGTATTCTCACAGCCCTCCAGAATGGGCACGCAGATCTGCGTCACATCAAAATCCACGGTGGACAGCACGCTGGTGACGATGCTGCTGGCGTCGTAGATCATGCCGGTCTTGCCGCTGAGCCAGTTGACGCTCTCGGAGAGGATCGGCGTGGTGACGGACTCCTCAAAGGGAACCAGCACGCCTTCGTCATACAGGCGCTTGAGATAGGTGAAGGCGTCGGTCAGAATGGCCTCGTCGATCATCAGCTCGTAATCGTCGGTGACGATGGATTCACCGGTACGCTGCGCGATATAGAGCTTGAGCAGCGGCACCAGAGTGGTCTCGCCGGCATTGAGCAGATACTCGTCCGGGCTTTCCTCGTGCACCTTTTTGCCATACTCGATCAGGTTGTCCCAATCCAGCTTGACATCCCGCGGGATGCCGTGACGATCGAGAAGATCGCCGTTTGCGATGAACCACTGCTCGACGGTGACGCCGGTGGGCAGACCAACCAGCTGGCCATTGCGCAGGCAGGTGCCCAGCGTGCTCTCGTCAAAGGCGGCCTTGTCGATGGTATCCACACCATACAGATCGACGAACAGGTCGCCCTGGCGCATCAGGTCGTAGAACCAGGGGGTGTCCATCTGAATCAGATCGGGTGCGGCCTTCGCGGCAAGCTGAGTTGCCAGCTTCTGGTAGTATCCGTCATAGCCGGAGTATTCGGCGCTGATCTTCACGTTGGGGTTGAGTTCCATATAGCGGTCGATGGCTGCGAGCGTAGCCTTGTGGCGGGCATCGCCGCCCCACCACATGAAGCGAAGCTCGATTTCTTCGCCAAGTGCGCTGATGGGCACCAGCAAAGCGAACACGATTGTGATCAGGAGCAGCCAGGAGAGCCGGCGCATAGTGGTTTTCATGGTGTTTCCTCCTTACAATGTGAGTTTCTGGGTTGCATCGCAGCTGATTGGCATCAGCTGCTTGTCATGGGGCTGCGCTTCGTACGTACGGCCTTGCGCTTTGGCTGCTTTTATTATAGAAGGGAGAAAAACGCCGTGCAAGAATCATCCCTTGCGATAGAAGTTCTTTTCTCAATCTGCATGTCATTTTTTCACATATGATATCTTTTTTTTGTCGGATTTTTCCATAAAAATGGAATGCAAGTTGAAATGTGTGGTATCATAGGATCGACAAAAGGGGGTGTGGCCAATGTACCAAATGTTGATTGTAGAGGATCGCTACGAGCTGCGCCAGAGTCTGTGCCACTATATTCCGTGGGAAACCATAGGCTTTACGGTGAGCGCAGATTTTGGCGAGGCGGACAAGGCGCTGGCGTATCTGATGTCCAATCCCTCGGTCGATGTGGTGCTCTGCGATATTCTGATGCCTGTCATGAGCGGCATGGATCTGGCACGGGAGATCCATGAGCGAAAAATCCCCTGCAAGATTGTGTTTCTGAGCGCTTATAAGGAGTTCGAGTATGCCAAGCAGGCCATGCGCTATGGCGTGTACGATTATCTGATCAAGCCGGCAACCTATTCGGATCTGGAGATGGTATTCGGTCGAATCCGCGAGGAGCTGGATGCCAAAGGCTGCACGGATGTTCAGATCGCCGACAGGCTGGATCCCAGCACAGCACAATCGCACTATGAGCGCATTGTGTGTGAGGCGCAGCGATATGTGATCGAGCATTACGCTTCGGCAACCCTGGAGAGCGTGGCAGCATACCTCCATATCAGCCCGCAGTATTTCAGCCGACTGTACAAAAAGGTCACGGGCCGCAACTTCTCGGATCTGCTTAACGAGGTGCGCATGAAAAACGCAGAGCGGCTGCTCCGGGATGTTCACATCAAAACGGGGCAGGTTGGCGAAATGGTCGGCTACAGCAATGCCAACAACTTTGCCCGGGCGTTCCGCAACCATTTTCGGATGAGCCCGTCGGAGTATCGCGCGTGTCACCATATTGAGGATAATGACCGATGAAGAAACGCTTTTTGCTGCAGAATCTCATCTCCTTCCTGATGCCGGCTGTCGTGCCGCTGGTCATTTTTTCCCTGGTGGTCAGCGCTATCGCATTCCGATACACCTCGCAGGAGGTCGACAGGAGCAATCAGGTCTCCCTGCAACAGTCCCAGCTGAGCCTGGAGCGGATGTTCAACACGGCCGGCCGGATCGGAGCCGACATTACCTCCGGCAGCAGCCTGCCCATTATCATGAAGAACCTTTTGCAGAATAAAACCGTTGCCTATGAGAATTACAACAACTACAAACTCATTCAGAGCTATTTACAAATGCAGATCAGTTCGGAGCCGACAGTCGCATCGATCTATGTCTACGTCAACAACCCGCATAAGCAGTTTTTTGTGTCCAATGGCAGCCTGTATGCGCTGTCGACATTCTATGACACAGCGTGGTTCGACACGTATCTGGCCAATCAAAGCCGTGTGGACGGCTATTATGAACGGCGGATTGCGCCGAGCGGCTTTGCTCCGGGTTCGCAGAGCGAGTATCTGACGCTGTACTGCAATATGTATTATCCGGGGGGAAATACCTCTGAGGGGGTCATCGTGGTCAACCTTCGCCAGGATATGGTGAGAAAGAATCTGGACAGCTTTTCCGGACACGCATCGTCCGCATTCCTGATCACAGACAGTGACGGTGCGATTGTCTGTTCAGACAGCAATGCCGCTAAAGCGATGCATATGGATCAGCTTCCCGAGGTGATCGATCTGGAGGAATTGTCCGGCAGCAACATGCTTTCGTGTGCATTCTCGTCTGTGTTCCCCTGGAGGTATTGCCTGATTACGCCCTATGCATACGCGTATCGTATGCCGCTTATGGTGGTACAGATTATGCTGGCCTTTTTAGCCGGATCGCTTTTGCTCGCCTTCGCGCTGGCTTATGTCAGCAGCCGCCATCTGAGCCGCTCGATTTCACGCATTATGGAGATTCTGGATCAGGCCAAGAGCGATCCTGCTGACCCCGTTCCGCCAAGCGCACCCAGAAACAGCTATGAATACATCATCCAGAACCTGCTTGAAATGTTTGTCAAACAGAATTATCTGAAGGTACAGCTGTCGGAAAAGCATTATCGCCTGCAGGTGATGGAGCTGCTGGCGCTGCAGTCGCAGATCAATCCGCATTTTCTGTATAATACACTGCAAACGATCTACCTGAAGGCATTGTCCTTTACAGGAAAGCCCAACCAGGTGAATGACATGCTGGAGCATTTGATGATTATCTTGCGTTATTCGCTCAGCAGCCCGACCAATATGGCTGCGCTGACAGAGGATTTGCGCTGTACGCGGTCATATGTTTATCTGGAACGGCAGCAGTATGGGCAGCAGCTTGTCGTGCGCTGGCATACGGACAATGTATCGCAGGATGCGCAGGTTCCCAAGCTGCTGATTCAGCCTTTGGTGGAAAACTGTGTCCGCCATGGCATGCGCGGCGATGGCAGCGTGCTTGAGATTGATATCATGGTCAAGGAAATCGAAGGAGATCTTCTGATTCAAATCACGGATAATGGACGCGGCCTGCCCCAAAAGGACAGCGAACAGGTTTGCCGGAATTTGCACATGGCGCTCAGCGGTCAGACGCAGGATGTGGACACACAGCATATTGGCTTGCTGAATACGGCGAAACGGCTGTATCTGAATTACCAGGGAAGCTGCGAAATGCGCTTTTCAAGCGTGGAGGCCAAGGGAACCTGCGTGACGATTCGCATTCCGAGCCAGACCCGGGATGCGGCGTGATTCGGGCAATCAGCGTGCATGCAGTTGTCTGCGCGCTGGACAAGTGCAGATTGGAAGCGAATGCATGGCAGCGTACGCTGAGACGGGGTGCGCTGCCATGCTTGTTTCATGGAAAGCAAACCATGCATGCAGCACAGAATTTGATGCCTTTTCTTGACAGGCTTCCTATGCATGTGCTAATATAAAGCATACTTCATAATGGAACGGGGAGCCCTATGTCGCACACACCTCTGCCTATGGATATCGGCTTTCTCATCAAGCTAGTTCACGACGCGATCGACCGCAGAATTAATCAGGAGCTGGAGGATCAGCACCTGACCAATTCGCAGCTGTCTGTGCTTTCCTACCTGTGCGGGCGGGGTGATGCGGACACGACGATCCGTGACATACAGGACTTTCTCAAGATCTCCCATCCTACGGCGGCTGGGCTGGTCCGGCGGCTGGAGCAGAAGGGCTTTGTCCATCTGCTCACCGACCCGCGGGACAAGCGCGCGCGCATTGTGCGCCTCGATGACGCTGTCAGGCGCGGCTACGAGCTCGAGCCTAGGCCCACGCTCGAGCTGGAGGAGCGGCTGCTGCAGGGGATTTCGGATGAGGAGCGCCAGCAGCTTTGCTCGCTGCTGATGCGCGTTTACGAGAACATCAAATAGCAGAAGAAATCAGGCGCACATGCGCCTGTCAATTCGCATCAATATGAAGCATGGTACACAAATCGGCTCTGTGCGCGTTCTTTTTTTGACAGATTATAAAGCATGCTTCATGAGTGGAAGGGAGGACGTTTAACTCGCGCACAGAGCAAAGCAGGAACAGAGAAATGGATACCGAGGAAAGGAAGGAACAGAATCATGAAAAAATGGCTTGCGCTTACGCTGTTTGCGATCATGCTGATTTCGACAGCCAGCGCGCAGGAATTCATGGGTACCGCGAACGGCTTTGGCGGCCCCGTATCGGTGACGATCAGCGTGGAAAACGGCGCGATTGCCGCCTGCACCATCGCGGCGGAGAACGAAACCCCGGCAATCGGCGGACAGGCGGCCGGGACGCTTGAGACCGCTATCGTGGAAAACGGCGCAGTTGAGGCTGTCTCCGGTGCGACCATGACAAGCAACGCTGTATCTGCCGCGTTGATGGACGCCATGCAGCAGGCGGGACTTGTGGAGCAGGTTTCCGCCAGCATGCTTCCGGGTACCTACACCGGCAGCGCGCACGGCTTCAGCTGCATCGACAGAATCAGCGTGCAGGTGACGGTGGACGAGACGAGCATCGTGTCCATCGAGCTTAAGGACACCTTCCAGATGGACAGGGATTCCTACGAGAACCCCTACATGGCGAAGGGCGCGTTCGCGCTGCTTGAGCCCGCCATTCTGGAAGCCCAGTCCATCGGCGTGGACGGCGTGACCGGTGCAACCGGCTCCTCCACGGGCATCAGGAACGCCGTGCGCGACGCGCTCACGCAGGCGTATGTCGCCGCCGGGCTGAGCGAAAACGACGCGGCCAATGCCGTGACGGCCTCCTTCACGAAGGCGCCCGCCGCGCCGGAGCAGAAGCAGGAGACGCTGACCTGCGACGTGGTTGTCGTGGGCGCGGGCGCTTCCGGAACCATCGCCTCCCTGACCGCACAGAAGGCCGGGCTGAGCGTCGTGAACATCGAAAAGACGTTCCGCTGGGGCGGCCAGTCCGTGCTCACCGGCGGCCCGAAGGTGTTCAGCCCGCTGACGGATGAGGCCACCATCGAGGCGACCGTCGAGGAGTACGAGGGCGTCAACGACAGCTCGCGCTTCGGAACGGACGCCGTGTGGAACGATCCCGCGTACCGCGAGGCGAACGGCTTCATCGACTTCAACCACGACGCCTACCGCGCGGTGATCCCGGCCTCCGGCAGCGGCGTCAAGACGCTGATGCGCGGCGGTGTGGAGTTCACCGAGGGCTTTGACTTCTCCAAGCTGGGCGAGATGCTGGCGGGCGGTCCCGAGGGTGCGTCTGCGCCCGGCGCGGAGGGCGGCATGCCCGCCGGCGGCGACATGGCGGCGCTGATGGCGATGTCCCGCCCCGAGGCGACGGCCGAGACCGTGGACACCTACACCGGTGGTCAGAATCTCAACTATGTCAAGGCTGAAGAGGGCTATGAAAAGGCCTATGAGACCTTCCTCTCTCTGGGCGGCACGGCGCTGCTGAGCACAGAAGCCACCAGCCTCATTTACGGCAATGACGGCAGCATCATCGGCGTCAGCGCGCAGGCGGACGACGGCACGGTATACAGCATCATGGCCAAGTGCGTCATTCTGGCGACGGGCGGCTTCGGCGGCAGCGACGAGATGGTGGCGCAGTACACCCCCGGCGGCAGCGACTGGATCTACTACGGCTGGCAGGGCAACGACGGCGCGGGCATTCAGATGGCGCTGGGCGCAGGCGCGAATCCCTACCACATGGACGCGTATCCCATGAGCCATCAGCGCATGGGCGCGGAGTTCGTGACGGCATTTGACGTGCAGCAGACCGAAGAAGGCGATCTGTGGTCACCGAATGATCTGCCCGTCGTGCTGGCGGTCAACAACGACGGCGTGTACGTCACCGCCGACGGTACGCCCTTCAAAACCGAGGACATCCACTCCAAGATGGGCGGCTTCAGCGGCTCCATGGGCAGCTATTATCTCGGCTCCCGCTACTATGTCGCGTATTCCGCGTCCCAGCTCAAGGCGTACGCCGAGTCGGGCATTCCGGATACGACGATGGGCTTCCAGAACACCGGCGAGGGCGTCCCGGCGAGCTATCCGCTGGGCGACTGGCTGGACACGGTGCTCGAGTATGCCGTTTCCCGCGGATGGGCCTGGAAGGTGAGCACGCTCGCCGAGGGCGACAGGGTCGCCGGTCTGCCGGAGGGCACGCTGGAGGCAGCCTATGCGGCGGATGCTACCGAGTTCAACCATGCGGATGACGAGTATTACTACGTCATGGCCTGCACGGGCCTGTCCATCTCCAGCTGCGGAGGCGTTGAGGTCAATGAGAAGATGCAGGCCGTGCGCGCGGACGGCAGCGCGATTGAGAACCTGTTCGTCGTCGGCAACGACAGCTTCGGCAACATCATGTCCACCGGCGCGGAGTATTCCATCGGCGGCGACGCGGGCATGTGGTGCATGGGCAGCGCGGACGTGGCGGCAAGGACGGCCGTGCAGATGATTCAGGCACAATAACCCTCGACCGGAAAGATAGATGCTATGGCTATGGATATTTCCCGGCGCAGCTTCCTGAAGGGCGCTGCCGCCAGCGCCGCCGCTCTGGCGGCGACCGCTATCCCCGGTGCAGCCGCACTCGCGGAAAACGAAACCAGGGCTGCTGAAATCACCGCCGCTGCACCGGCTGCGATGCCTGCGGGCTTTGCGCCGACGGGCAAGGACTGCACATACGGCGCGTACCTCAACCCGCAGGACCCGGCAGGCTTCGTGGATTCCGGCGACCTGTCCCACCTGTTCTCTCCGCTTAAAATCGGCGGCGTGACGCTCAAAAACCGCATCGTCAAGAGCGCCGCGGGCAGCGAAATGCAGGACAATGACACCTGGCCCAGCGACGCCGCGCTGGCCTACTACGGTCAGTTCTGTGATGGCGGCGTAGGCATGGTCTGCTACGAGGCCAGCACCGTCGTGCCGCTGCCTGCCGGAGCGATGGGCGGCATTCCCGGCTTGCCCACGGACAGCGCATCCGCTGGGATGCCTACCGATGCAGCCGGAATACCCGGCATGCCGGAGGGTGACGGCGTTTCTCCCACCCCGGCGGGCATCAACTCTCTGGACATGACCACGGACGAGGGCATTCCCGCGCACAAGGCCATTGCCGACTACATGCACGCCAAGGATACGCCGCTCATCGGCCAGCTCTATGACATGCTGATGGCGGGCGGCGCGTCCTCCACGGCGGTGCATGAGTTCGAGATGGAGACGAGCTTTGCTTCCGGCAGGATGCAGACCACGGAAGAGGTTCAGGCGGAAATCCAATGCTTTATCGACGCGGCGGAGCGCTACTACAAGGCCGGTTATGACGGCGTGGAGATCAACTGCTCGTGCAGCCACTACTTCTCCACGTTCCTCTCCCGCTTTGCCAACAACGAGCGCACCGATCAGTACAGCGGCGCGACGATCGAAAACCGTGCCCGCATTGTAACGGAGGTCATCGAGGGCATCCGCGCGCGCGTCGGAAACGACTTTATTGTTCAGGTGCTTTTCAGTGGTGTGGAAGAGAATGTCGCTTCTCTGGGCCACAACGACGCCTGCACAACGATTGAAGAAGCGTGTGAATTTGCCAAGCTTTTTGAAAAGGCGGGCGCAAGCTCCCTGCACGTCCGCTCGCAGACGTACGGTCATCACTGCGCGGGCTTCATGCCGGACGTACTCCACATTCAGGAGCACGGTCACACCGGCTACGGCACGATCATGGACTACGGCAAGCACTTTACGCCGGTTCAGGGGCAGTATGACGGCTTCGGCGCGCTCATCGAGGTGGCGGCGAAGATCAAGTCCTGCGTGAGCATTCCGGTCGGCGCAGTCGGCGCGATGGACCCGCGCGTTACGCCCGACCTCATTGAGCGCGCGATTGCCGATGGCAAGCTGGACTTCATTCTCGTCACCCGTCCGCTGATGGCCGATCCGCAGTACTGCAACAAGCTGAAGGCGGGTCAGAAGGAGGATATCGCTCCCTGCACACGCTGCATGACCTGCTTCGTTGCGCCGTATGACTTCGGCACGCCGATGTACTGCCGCGTCAATGCGTCGCTGACCCGCGCCTTCACGCCGGACATGCCCGAGGGCTATGATCCGCTTCCGGCGGAGCCTGCGCAGAAGGTACTGGTCATTGGCGGCGGCCCCGCCGGCATGGAGGCTGCCCGCATCGCCGCGCAGCGCGGGCACAGCGTAACGCTGCTGGAAAAGGAGAGCGAACTGGGTCTGACCCTGCGCGAGCTGGCCACGATCAAGGGCCCGCACGAGCGCATCGCCGATCACCTGAGCTACCTGATGCATCAGATGAACAAGTACGGCGTCACCGTGCACACCGGCATTGAAGCGACAGCGGAAACGGTAAAGGCCGAAGCGCCGGACAGCGTGATTGTCGCCGTCGGCGGCTGCTATGCGCAGATGGACGTGCCGGGCTTTGAGCGTGTGGAACCTGCCAACACGCTGGCTGCGGGCATGGACGGCGAGCGGTTTGTCATTCTCGGCGGCCAGTTCCAGGGCTGCGAGACGGCGATCAGCCTTGCTCGTCGTGGAAAAACCGTCACCGTCGTGAACACCGGCAGCAAGGAGCAGATGTACATGAACGCCGCCACCTGGCCGTGCATGATGGGCAAGAACTATCTGCTGGCCAAGGGCGTGAAGTTCTGGCACAACGCCGTAGTGGAAAGCATCACTGCCGAGGGCGTGGACATCGAAAGCGAGAGCGGCGTCAAGGTGCACATCCCCGCCGATCATGTCATCAATGCACTGCCGAAGGCGACGAACCGCGCGCTCTTTGACGAGCTGACCGCCGCAGGCATGCATGTGTATGCTGTGGGTGACTGCTACAGCCCGAGCACGATTGCCAATGCTGTCGCCCGAGCCAACATCGTCGCCCGCAATGTCGAAAAGCAGCAGCAGACCGCCGCGGCGCTTTCCGGCGATCAGGTCTACACCGCCACCGCGACGGGCATTGGTGATGTGACCGTCTCCATCCGCGTGGAGGGCGGGCAGATCACCGAGGCGCTGGTGGATACCGCGAACGAGACGCAGGGCATCGGTCGCGAGCTGGGCGAGCAATTTGCCCGCGAGATCGTGGAGAAGCACAGCATCGACGCCATATCCGGCGCAACTGTCACGACCAACGCAGCCAATCAGGCGCTGGCACAGTGTCTTAAGCAGGCGGGCCTGTAACGTATCGAGCGCAAAGCACATTCCATCTGATTCGGCGGACGATCTGCGCCTTTCATGCTTGCCGGGTTATGGGGCTGGAAAGCCAACATAATAGGAGTTCACAGGGTGGTGCAGATGCACATCCCTTGCATACCCTGAATCCACATGGTTAGCAATCGTAACTTGTATCATTATATCAGTGCAGACACATATTGCGTGTCCAAATTGATACAAATTCTGCATAGGTGCTATCGTTTTTACATTTATCCTAAATACCGTAAAATCAACACTTTTCAGAAAGGCAGATGCACCCAAGCATGTGTAGCTATCGTTTTCTTAGTTGGAATTGCCGCACTTTCGACATTCCAGAGTGTAAAATTTAACGATAGCCCATTTTTCAGATAGGCTATCGTTATTTTTTGCACCCAGGGAATAACTGTCTTGTCTTTTCAAGCATCCTTAGCTTATAAAGATTATATATTTCTCATTTTAAAATTTACACAAAAATATCTAAAAAACAGGCTGTAAAATTGAATTGGGCACTAGGATTGTACTATTTGTATCCTCCTTATTAGAAAAATTATTATTCATATCCATTGTTACAATATGCTTACTTTCAGCCAATAGTAGAGTTGGATGTGCCAACTTTCTCAAATCATCATCAACCAGTTCAAGAACCGGAACATCTCTTTTTTGCTCTAGAAACCTAGCAACCCGCAGTTCTTCAATCCCAGCAAGAACTCTTTCATGTGGTACAAAAGCATCGTTCTTTATAAAGTAAGATACGATAGGATAGCCTCCCCTCCTCACGCAGCTTGCTTGTGCAGTTACAGGCATCCAGGATACGGGCTGTGTGCGTCGGTTGGCAGCATATCCCAAGCTCTGGCGAAAGGAGGAGCGCTTGCCTGAATGCGCTGCGTTGCGCCCGTATGCCCTACACCTATCCGCGCAACCAGGCCGAGCTGACCACCTACGACTACCGCGTGTCCGAAGAGATGGACAAGATGGAAGGCGCCTACGACTACGACGCCGTTGTGTCGGTTCAGTGGCCTTTCGGCTACGGCCAGAGCTATACAACCTTCGAATATTCGAACCTGACGGTCGACAAGAGTTCGTTCACCGCCGGCGACACCCTGACATTCACCGTCGACGTGGCCAATACCGGCAAACGCCTCGGAAAGGAGACAGTCATGCTCTTCAGCAGCGACCTCGTGGCCTCGCTGACCCCTGAGAACCGCCGCCTGCGCGCGTTCGATAAAATCGAGCTGAAGCCGGGCGAGAAGAAAACCGTCAGCCTATCGATTCCCGCCTCGGCCCTCGCTTTCGTCGGCCACGACGGACACTGGACTCTCGAAAAGGGGGACTTCCGCATTCAGGCCGGAAACCAGACCGTCAATGTGAACTGCACGGCAACCTATATCTGGAACACTCCCAACAAATAACCCTCTGATGAAACCCAACCTGACGGCCTGCCTCCGCCCCGGTGTTTTCGAAGCCGGCGTCGACG
>OGYY01001610.1_pt1 | contig 19027 bp, 18 predicted proteins | sample 1576671 | NCBI WGS metagenome assembly OGYY01 (sample SAMEA3541593, study PRJEB24748) | human gut metagenome | biome: human gut; feature: human-associated habitat; material: faeces | place: China | collected 2012 | reverse complement strand
CAGGCCCCGCCGACCGATTGCAAGCGGTCGGCGGGGCCATTGTGGCCCTTGACAGCGGATTGGGTCATATGAGCGGGCCGACCTCGTTTCCTGGAACGTAGCCAAGTTTGGTCTTGCCATAGTAGATCGCAACTGCCTCGGGGTCATGAGGATTATCGCGCTCGGCACACAGCGTCAGTTTATCGCCCGCTTTAAGATCACCTAGGACCAAAGCGCCGTCGGCATATTGAAATCCTGCAATGTGAAATGACAGAAGAACACGTGAAGGCTCGTACATAGCAACTCCCCTAACGGCCGGATAAACCGGCGTTTAACCTTACAGAGAAGTCTACGAACTCGCGCGGACACAAATTCGCCCCACCCGTGCCTTTTCGACCGTTTGTCGCTACACCATCTGATTCTAATGCACAAACATGCGCACGAACTTGTGCTTCCAGCTTGCGTAAGGAGCGTAGCGGAATGGCACGTCCAGCCACGTTGCCTTGTTCACGATGCTCTTCTTGTGGCTAAACGTATCGAAGCTCTCGCGTCCATGGTACTGCCCCATACCGCTCGCTCCCATGCCGCCAAAGCCCATATGGCTCGTAGCCAGATGCATGATGGTGTCGTTAACGCAGCCGCCGCCAAAGGGCACGTAGCGCACAAAGCGCTGCTGAACCGCGCGATCCCGACTAAAGATATACAGGGCCAGCGGCGTCGGGCGATTAGTGATGAACGCCTCGGCCTCGTCTAGGCTCTCAAACGTCAGCACCGGCAAGATGGGACCGAAGATCTCCTCCTGCATCACGGCGTCATCGGGGGTCACGCCGTCTAGGATCGTCGGCTCAATCTTGAGCGACGACTCGCGCGTCGTGCCTCCCAGCACAACCTTATCGGGGTCGATCAGCCCGCGCACGCGCGCAAAATGCTTGGCGTTGACAATATGACCGTAGTCCTCGTTATCGAGCGGGTGCTCGCCAAACATACGGCGGACCTCTTCCTTGGTGAGACCCAGCAGCTCGTCGTGCACGCGCGTGTCGACCAGCAGGTAGTCGGGCGCCACGCAGGTCTGCCCCACGTTGAGCCATTTACCAAAGGCGATACGCCGCGCTGCGACCTTCAAGTTTGCCGTCGCATCCACGATGCAGGGGCTCTTTCCGCCCAGCTCAAGCGTCACGGGCGTAAGGTTTTTACTTGCGCGCTCCATGACGAGTTTGCCGACCGGAACGCTACCGGTAAAGAAAATCTTGTCCCAGCGCTCATCGAGCAACGCTTCGTTCTCGGCGCGCCCGCCCTCGACAACCGTCACCAGACGCGGATCAAACGCCTCTTCACAGATCCGCTTGAGCACCGCGCTTGATGCCGGAGCATAGGCGCTCGGCTTGATGACCACGGTATTGCCCGCGGCAAGGGCGCCGGCAAGCGGCTCGAGCGTTAAAAAAAGCGGGTAGTTCCAGGGCGCCATAATGAGCGTGACGCCATAGGGCACGGCTTGCGTTTTGCACACACTCACGGCGTTGGCGAGGTCACACGGACGCAGGCGCGGACGACTCCATCGAGCCACATGCGCAATCTGATGACGAATCTCGGAAAGCGAGGTGCCGATCTCACACATATAGGCCTCGTCATGCGACTTTCCCAAATCGGTCTTGAGCGCATGGGCAATATCGGGTTCGTGCGCCCGCACTGCGTCGCGCAAGCTCACGAGCGCGCGACGGCGAGCGTTAACGTCAAACGTGGCGTGCGTCTTAAAGTAGGCGCGCTGATCGCCGACGATGCGCGCAATTTCCTCGGTGTTCATGGGCCCTCCTAGTTCTCGTCTTCAAACATACCACCCGCAACGACCTCGTACATATGCTCGAGCTCCAGACGGTCCATTAGAAGCGGAACGGGGTATAGCGGATTGGCCTCGGCATCGGCATGGGCCGCCATTTGCGGAATATCGGAGCGGCGAATGCCCGTCACATATTTGGGAATGCCCAAGGCGGCATTCATGCGGTCGACCCAATCGATAAAGGCCTCGGCCGCAAGACTGTCCTGCGCGGTAGCCGGCGCAATGCCCGCCATGCGAGCAAGATCGGCAAGCTTGGGGGCGGCGGCGTCACCATAAGCGCGAAGCATGTGCGGCAGGATAATCGCGTTGGCCAAACCGTGCGGAATTCCGTATCGGCCGCCCAGACTGTGCGCGATGGCGTGAACGTATCCCACATAGGAGCGGGTAAACGCAACGCCCGCCTTATACGCCGCCGAAAGCATATTGCGACGCGCACGCATGTCGTCGCCATGCTCATAGGCCTCGAGCAAATTGTCGTGGATGAGCTGCACCGCCTGGCGCGCCATCTTGCGCGTGTAGGGCGTGGTGCTACGGCCGATAAAGGCCTCGACGGCATGCGTCAGGGCATCCATACCCGTCTGCCCCGTAATGGAGGCGGGCAGGCCACGTGTAAACTCGGGGTCGTGCACCGCAAAGCGCGGAATAAGCACAAAGTCGTTAATGGGGTACTTGTAGTGCGTCTCGTCATCGGTGATAACCGCCGCGAGCGTGACTTCGCTTCCCGTACCGGCGGTAGTGGGAACCGCAATAAGCAGCGGCAGGAGACGGTGGACGCGCAACAGGCCACGCATCTTGTTGATGGGCTTATTTGGCTGTGCGATGCGTGCGCCCACGCCCTTGGCGCAGTCCATGGCCGAACCGCCGCCAAAGCCGATAATGGCCTGGCAGGCGCTCTCGCGATACAGGGACGCCGCTTCCTCCACGTTTGAGACCGTGGGATTCGCACGCGTTTCGGCATAGACCGTAACGCCAATCCCCTGAGCCGTAAGCGCACGCTCGAGTGATGCCGTGAGTCCCAAACGAGCAATACCAGGGTCTGTCACGATAAGGACCTTCTGGATCGAGCGCTTTTGAAGCACTGCGGGCACATCCTCGGCATGCTCCAAAATGCGCGGCTCGGTATAGGGCAGGATCGGCAATGCGATGCGAAAAACCGTCTGATATGTTCGGCACCAGGCGCGGCGGGCTAGATGCATAAAGGAAACTCCTTCATTTGTTGATAGGTCAACATTTGTTCGACCGATTGTACTCATCGGCGTCCGCATATGGCTTGCAAATCGTTAATCAATCAACATCTTCACATGCCGAAAATTGTTTTATTAAAAATCATTCCTAATAGGCTTCACATTCGGTCGCATTTATGGATAATAGAACTCGTCAAGACGCACGTCCGGAGAGGGCCCTTACGGGACCGGACAAGCGCCCCATCGCCATCGATCGAAAGGATCGAATCATGAAGTTTGTTTGCCCCGTTTGCGGTTATGTGGAAGAGTTCGACGGCGACCAGCTGCCCGAGGACTTCAAGTGCCCCCAGTGCGGCGTTCCCGGTTCTCGTTTCCTGAAGCAGGAGGAGGGTCAGCTCGAGTGGGCTGCCGAGCACGTCGTGGGCGTCGCCAAGATGGAGGGCGTCTCCGAGGACATCGTTGCCGACCTGCGCGCCAACTTTGAAGGCGAGTGCTCCGAGGTCGGTATGTACCTGGCCATGGCTCGCGTCGCCCATCGCGAGGGCTATCCCGAGATCGGCCTGTACTGGGAGAAGGCTGCCCACGAGGAGGCCGAGCATGCCGCCAAGTTCGCTGAGCTCCTGGGCGAGGTTGTGACCGACTCCACCAAGAAGAACCTCGAGATGCGCGTTGAGGCCGAGAACGGCGCCACCGCTGGCAAGACCGATCTCGCTAAGCGCGCCAAGGCCGCTGGCCTCGATGCCATCCACGACACCGTGCACGAGATGGCTCGCGACGAGGCCCGCCACGGCAAGGCTTTCGCCGGCCTGCTCAAGCGTTACTTTGGCTAAGCCAAACGCCTGAGAGACATTCTCTAGCTTTATAAGGCCCGGACCGTATTGTTTCGGGCCTTTTTCGTGCCTCACGAACTTGTTAACTCCCTGAAATAGGACTGCCTTCGGCATCGGTTTCTCGTCAAAACTAAGTGAGTAGACTTTTCGAAACTTGCCGAGCAGACCATCCGTATTGCTTTATAAAGTCGCAGGTAAATGACTTGTTGCAAAACGGCCTGGTCGCCAAAGTGCCAAAAGCCTACTCACTTAGAACCGCAGCCGTCCACGATCGAGCTGTTTTGTGTCTAACGGGCATCTTTCCGTCAATTACTCCCAATTTTGTCCAGTCAACGAATAGTTCAGACCGGAGTAATGTCTCAGCCCTTTGCTCATCTGAGCTTTTATCACGATATTCAGCATCGAGCATCCTGCATACGGCCTTAACGATCGCGTGGAATCTACCCTCATCGGATATCTGTCTGTGTGTCAGGAGAAGTACATCGTAGCCCATGGCCTGAAGGGCCGTCATGCGGTCAGCGTCACGCAAGCCATCCCCTGCGCGTCCGTGCGAGGCCTTTCCCTGACATTCAATGGCCACCTGTCGCCTGCCGTCCGGCGAAGAAAGAAGTAGGTCGATATATACACGGGACTTTCCCACAATCGCTCGAGCACTTGTGCTTAGCATCACTTCAACATTAAGCTCTATGCCGCAAAAACCTTCGCCTCCCAGGGATCGCGGCAGTGCAAGTAGCAAATACGCCTCGACCTCAAAAGGCGACGCGGCGCCCAATGGAACGAGTTGCGATACCGCTATAAATCTATTGCCGTAACGCATCCCACAAACATCTGAACAAAAACGGTCAAGATCTCCGCCCAAAACCAAAGCGTCTCGACGCCATAAATTTGAGGCGGTGCCGTCCTCGGACGGGCAGCGCACCCAACCGAACGTTGTCGAAATCGCGCCCGAATCAATTGCACGCGAAAGCTCCGCCTCAAGTGCCGCCGGCAGGGCACACACCGCAAACAAGCCACACATCTCCGCCAATACCAAAAGAAGCTGAAGATCCGTCAGATGCCGCAACATGATGAATGCCGTCAGTAGAGGAGACGTAATCAAAACCCCATGCTCCGTTTCCAGCACGGATTCCCTGGGAAGCTCACCAAGAAACAGCCGCTGCCTAATGCTGGCAGGACAAGTCCGTTTGTTTCTCGACCGAACCAATGTATACAACGGAAAACCGAGCGCGACCGCAGCCGTCGGGTTGCGGGCGAGATCATATCGCTGCCGGTCTTCTTCCGGTCGTGGAAGCGGCGGACACAAAGCGCGGACTTGAGGAGGCAAACGCCAGTACCTAAAAGCTGATATGTCACAAAGTAGATCCTTCATAGGCACAGGAAAACACGAATTTCAACCCAGTCAGTCACGCATTGGCGCGAACGCACCAAAAATGGCGCCGAACGGACTGCCAAGTTTTCAACAGCCCTCCCCAACTGGCCAAAAGCTTGCCGAGAGCTGGACGAAGCCCTGTTGAAAACCCCATTTTTTTCTCATGCAGGAGCTTTGCGCGGCAAGTGAGTAGACTTTTTTGAACATCCCGAGCAGGCCGGTCATCCTACTTTTCAAAACCGTAGGTAGATAGCTTGTTACAAAACTGCCTGGTCGCCAAAGTGCTAAAAGTCTACTCACTTAGGTTGCAGAGTGCCCCCCATTAGCTGCAATTCCAAGGTAGTTAGTACTTTTGGACTCAGATCGTCATACTGAACAAGAATTTGAGTTGAGTTTTCAGGGACAGATGCGCCATCGGCACACCAAAAACAGTCACCGATATCGATAAAAGGGATGCTCGAGCGCGTGAGGGCCTGTGCAAAAGAGCTTCCGCCCGCGTCACGCTCCACGGCCACGACGCAGTAAAGGCCGGCATCCGCGTACTCGATCGAGACTTCCCCTGCCGGAAACGTTTTCCGTACAAGCGCCGCCAGGCCATCACGCGCCCCACGAGCACGAACGCGCACGCGGTTCACATGTCGCTCGTAATCACCCGATTCCAGCAAACGCGCCAAGGCAACCTGATCAACAGAACTTACCGACGAGGCGTAGAAACCAAGGTTGCGTTTAAACCTCTCCATTAGCTCATCGGGCAGCACCATGTACGCCAAACGCAACGCCGATGAAAGGCTCTTCGAAAACGTGTTGGTGTAGATAACCGACTGGGCGGCATCGATCGACGCGAGCGCGGGAATCGGCTTGCCGGCAAGGCGAAACTCACAATCAAAGTCATCTTCGATGAGATACCGACCTGGTCGCTCGGCGGCCCAGCTCAGCAGCGCATAGCGACGCGCAATGCTCGTCACAAGACCGGTCGGATACTGATGAGACGGCATCAGGTGAAGGACATCGGTCCCGGTTTTCTGCAGCGCGCTCAAGTCCACGCCCTCAGCATCCAACGGGACATGCCGCACTTCGCAACCCATGGCCTGATAGATGCGCGTCAAGCGCAAATAGCCTGGATCCTCGACGGCATACACCTTGTCCGCGCCAAGCAACTGAACCAACATGGTATCGAGCAGCTGGGCGCCCGCACCGATAACGATATTGTCGGGATTGACATTCATGCCCCTTGTCCCGCGCAGATGGTGCGCAATTGCACGTCGCAGTCGAGCGGTGCCCTGCGCCGGTGCGGGCGAAAAGATTTCACGTTCGTCTTCGGACGTCAGCGTCGCCCGTAGCGCACTTTGCCAAAGCCGCGCCGCCTCCAAAGCGGAAGGAGAAAGTGCGTCGAATCGCTCTGCCTGCCCCATGGCATCATGCGCGCTGGGACCAACAGGGACAGCATCTCGGTCGATGTCCTCCGCAGCCGAAGCCAAAACCGGTGCATCCGGAAGTTCGCAAGCGTAGTAGCCACGACGCGGCATTGAGCAAATATAGCCCTCGGCAAGCAACTGGCTATATGCATTCTCGATAGTAATGACACTGATTCCCAGATGACTGGCAAAGGCGCGCTTAGACGGAAGATGCTCCCCCGCCGCAATGCGTCCAGCAACGATATCATCTTGAATTTGCTGATAAATATACTCATAAAGCGATGCCTCGCCGCGTTTTTCCAAATTGTAGTCAAGCATGGGTCTATCACCTGACCTTATCGAGTCATTCAATCTGGTATTAGTCTGACCTTGTTATTATCTCGAAAACTGAGTATTTCGCCATGCCCAGCTCCCCGATAGGATATTCCGTCAAGCAATGCACATGCCAACCAAGGGAGCAACCATGGCAGAACAGACCAGCAAGGCCGATCGCGTTAAACTCAACCGCGAGCTCGCGCAGATGCTCAAGGGCGGCGTCATCATGGACGTCACCACGCCCGAGCAGGCACGCATCGCCGAAGAGGCGGGCGCCTGTGCCGTCATGGCACTCGAGCGCATCCCGGCCGACATCCGCGCCGCCGGCGGCGTGTCGCGCATGAGTGACCCCAAGATGATCAAGGGCATTCAAGAGGCCGTCTCGATCCCCGTCATGGCAAAGTGCCGCATCGGTCACATCGTCGAGGCGCAGGTCCTTCAGGCCATCGAGATCGACTACATCGACGAATCCGAGGTCCTCTCCCCCGCCGACGATGTCTACCACATCGACAAGACCCAGTTTGACGTGCCGTTTGTCTGTGGCGCCCGCGATCTGGGCGAGGCGCTGCGCCGTGTTGCCGAGGGCGCCACGATGATCCGCACCAAAGGCGAGCCGGGCACGGGCGACGTCGTTCAGGCCGTGCGTCACATGCGCAAGATCCAAAAGCAGATCCGCGACGTTGTCGCCCTGCGCGATGATGAGTTGTTCGAGGCGGCCAAGCAGTTGCAGGTTCCGATCGAGCTGGTGCGCGAGGTCCATACTACGGGCAAGCTTCCCGTCGTAAACTTTGCCGCCGGCGGCATAGCGACCCCCGCCGACGCCGCATTGATGATGCAACTGGGCGCCGAGGGCGTCTTTGTCGGCTCGGGCATCTTTAAGAGCGGCGACCCTGCCAAGCGCGCCGCCGCCATCGTCAAGGCCGTGGCAAACTTCACCGACGCCAAACTCATCGCCGAGCTTTCGGAGGACCTGGGCGAGGCCATGGTCGGCATCAACGCCGACGAAATCGAAATCATCATGGAGGAGCGCGGGCGCTAGTCCGGCAGAAAGGATCGCACATGAGCGATTACGCAGACCAGACGGTCGCCGTGCTGGCGGTCCAAGGTGCTTTTGCCGAGCACGAGGCGAGACTGTCCGAGCTGGGCGCACGTTGTATTGAGCTGAGGCAGGCGGCTGATTTGAAGCAGGACTTTGACCGTCTAGTACTTCCCGGCGGCGAGTCTACCGTTCAAGGGAAGCTGCTTGACGAGTTGGGCATGCTCGAGGAGCTTCGTGCCCGTATCGCCAAAGGCCTGCCCGTCCTGGGCACCTGCGCCGGCCTGATTCTGCTGGCTCACGACCTTGCCGCCCATGACGATAAGGGCACGCCGCGTTTGGCAACCATGGATGTACTTGTCGAGCGCAATGCCTACGGCAGGCAGCTCGGCAGCTTTCGAACCAAGGGGCAGGTAGCCGGCATCGACGGTGAAGTGCCGCTAACGTTTATCCGCGCGCCCCGCATCGTCGAGGTCCACGGCGACGCCAAGACCCTAGCCGAAGTCGATGGTCGCATCGTCGCTGCCCGCCAAGACAACCAGCTCGGCGTAACCTTCCACCCCGAACTCGACGAAGACACCCGCCTCCACGAACTGTTCCTACAAATGTAGGCGGAATCGAAACGAGCGCGGATTTTCGGACACTTAATAGACGAGAGTGGATAATCTCCCACTTTGAGCTCGAATACAGGCCCAAACCGGGAAATTATCCACTCTCACGTTATGCAGTCGTTGGGGACGTCCTTAAACGACTAGCCAAACAAGAACATCCCCAACGACCATATTGCGATAGACGACCACGTTTGCCCAGATAAAACCGACCAAAATAAACCTGTCCCTTTTTGGTAGGTTTGGATCAAGGCGACGCCGATGCCTTGGTACCGACAGCGAAAACCCGCCAGAGCGAGCAAGGTGCCTTGAAACGAGGCGGCATTGATCTTTTGGTCATGCCGCCGAAGTTGAAAGGCAGATTGCCGCCCTGGCGGGTTTGCAGCGTCGAGCAGTTACGGCGCTTGGTAAAACGCCGTAACTCAACTAGAAGCGGTTGCCGCGGAAGCCGCCACCGTTGCGGCCGCCACGGTCGCCACCGCGACCGCCGCGGTCGTTACCACGGTTGCCGCCGAAGCCACCACGGTTGCCACCGCGATCGCCATAGCCACCACGGTTGCCACCAAAGCCGCCGCGACCGCCACGGTCGCCACCGCGGCCGCCAAAGCCGCCACGGCCGCCGCGATCGTCATCATTGTCCAGACCCATAGCGGTCAGGGGGTCGATGACCTTGCTCAGCAGGGCGAGCAGCTGCTCGGTCTCCTCGTCGTCAAGGCTGGGAACCAGCTTGTCCTGCTTCTTAGCGAGCACGCCAACGCGGGCGACGGCGTCCTCACCGGTGTAGACAACAACCTTGCGCATATCGGGCTCGTCGGCGGGCTCGACGCGGGCCACGATGTCGGCAGCCTCGGCCTCGGCCAGCAGGGCGTCCAGCTCGCGCAGACGCATGCCCAGCAGGTCGGCCATCTCCTTCTGCTCCATCTTGGGCTTGAGCTCCAGGAGCTTGAGGGCGCGCTTGAGGTCCTCCATGCGGGCGGCGCGGGCCTCAGCCTCGCGACCCATCACGGCGCGACGGGCGCGCAGCAGGCGGGCGGCGCGGTTGGTCTTATCAAACAGCTCGTCGTCGGTGTTGGGCTCCTCGGCCTCGGCGGTCTCCTCGACAACCTCGGCGGCCTCGTCCTCGACGACGGCCTCAGTCTCATTCTCGGTCTCGGCGGCAACCTGCTCGCCGGCGGTCTCCTCCGCTGCCTCGACAGCGGTCTCAACGGTCTCGATGGTCTCTACGTTCTCGTCCATGGTCTCTACAGTCTCGTTGATCTCAGACATGTTTCCTCCTGCGCTTCCGCGCGTGTTGGGCGGCCTTCCCATTGCGTTCAAAAATACGTTGCACCCGCGCGTCATGCGGGCTGCGATTGGCCCCGGCGCGTTTACCCGGGCTGCTCTCATACGTTGCTCTGATGTACTCTGATTGGCCGCTATTGAATGAACGGGCACGGCATTCTCCTCGCCGCGCCAGCTTGGGCCTTTCGGCCGTTCATTAGTGTATGCGCCGCGCGGGACATTCCGGTGAAGAACCTGTGGCTCCACAGCGTATACAGGAACGCGCGGCGGACGCGCTGAAGATAGCGACGAGGTCGGCGCACCCATGCGGGCGGCTATATCCGCCGTCGCAGAGGCCACGGCGGTATCCTGCGCCATGGCGAGAAGGTACCAAAGCGCGTTTTTGCCAATGCCGGCAATCGCCGTCTCTACAGCCGCGCGCTCGTACTCGCCCATAGCACGGTCAATACCTGCCCGGACATCCTCGCTGGTCGCAATAAGCTCGCCGCGCTTCATAGCCACGGTGCGCCAGATGTTATAGCCAACGAGCTGAACCAGGTATGCGTAGCCCGCTGTGGCCTCAGCGGCGCGCTCGAGTTCCTCATCCCCTATCTCAAGGCCGCTCTTGCGCATTGTTTTGCCAAGTGAATCTGCTACGGCATCGATGGGAATGGACGAGAGCTCTTCAAAGCTGGACGGCGATGGCGACTCGCGTGATATCCTCCCGCTCGGCGTTTTGCACTTCATCGACGGTTACCAGCAGGCCTTTTCCCTTTTTAGTGAGAGGGGTTGCCTGAGCATCGAGCGCTTCGCGAATATCGAACTCCTCGAAATTGTCTTTTTTTCTTGATTGAAGCGCGGGCCAGTTATGCGCATAAGTCTGCCGGGGGCTCCAACGCCCGCCAGGAGAGACTCCTCAAAGTCATAAAGAACATCTTCGCGTCCAATAAGCGCCGGCGGCTCGACCCCGGCGGACGGCGTAAATGGATTCGCCTGCCTCATAGCAACCTCCTGAAAAACCGATAAGAGGTCAATATCCTGCAATATATCGCACTTACTCTAATTATTCTGATTATTCTAGTTATTTGACTTACTTAACCTGGCCGGCACGGATGCCCTGTCATCTAAGATGGATCACTTCAAGAATTCCTCGTCCATACACAGCAGGACCTTGGTTGACACACGGCGTTGATTTAATTTTGTTTGTCCCGCAACCAGTAGCCTCGCAGTTAGTGACCCCACAACCAGAGTGCCCGCCAGTCGTTCTCGTCCTCTACAAGTTCATGAGCCTGCAGCCTACCTTCTCGAGTCTGCGTCATCCTGCGCTCGATCTTGCGCGAAGGAGTCTTGCTGGAGAAGATGTGCAGGTTTTCCATGAACGCTCTCGCAATCGCGAGCATTCATGACGACGATGTTTGATTGCGAATCTTCACACGTTACGAGGATGAGCACAGCGGCCACACAGATCGCTCGCACAGTTATCCATGAAGTCGAAAGCGGTAAGCCAACACGGTCTGACCACGAGCGTCTTTACCTTTCACAATCCAGTCCGATTCATCAGCCTCCCCAATGACACCACAGCGGTCCAATCTCGCAACCCCTCATAAAAGGCAGACATTATGTTCTTCGAGAAACTGGATGGAACCCTTTATCTTGCCCTCAAATCTTAGCCACGTGAATTCTCACTAGATCTTGAATGCGGACGGGAGATTCCTCCCGCCAGGTATCTCCGATTAAAAAGAGGGCGGCGCCTTACCAAATAGCTCGTTTAATACCTATAATCCTAATAATTCGACCGTTCATAGTTATTTATGAATTAATTAGTTCCGTCTTTTATAGTTTTATGTCATCATCCTGTGTCAAGGCCTTAGCAAGTAATCACCATCAGAGGTCAGGAGGTTCAGTTGATTGCGCATTATCGAATAGACAGTCGCGTGGTACACGGACAAACAACGACACGCGTCGTTAAGGAACACCCAGTTGACGGAGTCATAATTGTTGACGATGACATTGCTGGCGATGGGTTTATCCAGAAGATATACGCCAGTGCACTGGGGTCTATCCGAATGCTGTGCTTTACCGTGGACAAAGCCGCCCGCAAGCTGCCTGAAGCAGAAGCATCTAAAAAGAGCTACCTAATCATTTTTAAGACCACTGAAAGCGCAAGGCGACTTGTCGAAACCGGTTACCGGTTTAAAGGCACATTGAACCTGGGCCCGCAGCCGAATTGCGAGGGTGCGCAGCTGGTTGAAAAGATGTTCTACCTTACCAGTGAGCAGATTGCAGATTTGAATTACTTGGAAAGCGTAGGCACGAACATGATCGTTAACCCAGCTTTCACCACACCCAATCTTTCCTGGAGCACCGCGAAAAACGAGATGGGAGCACGTTAACATGTCGTTTATTCAAATTCTGCTTGTGGCATGCATGTACCACCTGACCAACACGTTCGCTTCAACGGGCGGCATGGTATTTGGTAGGTACACTTGCCAACGACCGCTCGTGGGCGGACTTCTGGTCGGGCTTTTGCTTGGAGATGTGCAGAAGGGACTGGAGCTGGGAATTGCGTTCCAGCTGGCGTATATGGGCGCTTTTGCCGTAGGTGGAGCGGTCACCGTCGATGTGGGAGTGGTCTCCTATCCCATCATGGCCCTTGCGATCAGCAGCGGCTTGGATACGGGCACCGCACTCGCACTCGCTGCGCCCGTCTCGGTGCTTACCGCAAATCTCACTCACGTTATGCGAGCCTTCAACACCGTATGCACCGGAATTGTGCGCAAGGCAATCGAGGAAGTCGATTATCGCAAAATGTTCCTCGGTAACGTGGTGCTCCCTCAGCTGTTCCTTGCAGTAATGAACTTTGCGGTAGTCTTCGTCTTGCTGTACCTGGGAAGCGGAGCTATCGAAAGCTTCCTTGCCGTTGTTCCCCAAAACGTACTCCACGCCCTCAGCTTGCTTGGAGGAACCCTGCCTGCGGTGGGAATGGCTATGCTTCTCAAATTCAATGTGAGCGGCAATTGGATGTTCATCTTCTTCGTGCTGGGATTCATGATGTTCTCTGTTATGAAGATGAGCTTCATAGCCATCGCAATTGCGGCGGCTGCCATTGCTTACCTGTATTACCGAATTGAACAACGAGAAGAGCCCGTATTGGCCCAGGCAGCCAACTTCAACGATGACGAGGAGCTTTAAGCCATGGAAAAGAACATCGCTACTCGCGAGCCGCTGACAAAGGCGGAGCTGAACAAACTCTTCTGGCGTTATCAGCTGCAATATCTGTACTGCTGCAACTTGGAAAACTGGCACGGCAATTGCTACGCGTACGACATGGCCCCGTTGTATCGCAAGTACTACGACAAAGAGGGTCAGCGCGCGGGCATGATGCGCATGATGGACTTCCTGAATACCGAACAGACGACAGCAAGCGTGCTGTGGGGCATTCTCGTTGGCATGGAAGAGCAGAAGGCCCTGGGAGCAGACGTGGACGATGAAATGATCCGCACCGTAAAGTCCTCGCTCATGGGTCCGCTCGCCGGCATCGGAGACAGCTTGATCCAAGCAACGGCGCTCCCTCTCTTGACAACGATCGCCATCTCTTTGGCCGGAACGGGCCCCTATAGCCCCCTCGGCCCAGCGCTTTTCATCGTGGTCACCCCCATTTTGCTGTGGGTATATGCCCGCTTCCTTTTTGACAAGGGCTACGAACTTGGCAAGGAAGCGGTATCGATGCTCATGGGCAAGGCCATGGAAAAGATCAAGGTCGCCGTTCAGCTGTTCGGCATTATCGTAATCGGCGCGCTCTCCGCAAGCTATGTCAAGCTGGCAACGCCCCTTCAATTCGCGGCGTCGGCAGATGCAGACCCCGTTGTAATTCAGGAGATCATCGATGGGGTATTCCCCAACCTGTTGGGCCTTCTGCTTGTAATTGGATGCTGGTGGCTGCTCGCCAAGAAGGGTCTGTCCGTTACCAAGGCCATTTTTGGACTCATGGCAGCGGTTGTAGTGCTTGGCCTTATAGGAATACTGTAGGAGATAACTGCAATGCGAGAACTATTTCATCTTGAACCGATCTATAAGTCTTTTGTTTGGGCGGGCAGAAAGCTAATCGACGAATTCGGACTTGATCAAAGTTTGGATAAAATCGGAACGATTTACTGCGCAATCGCCATCCCAGGAGACCTGGATTCGGTAGTACGCGAGACAAATGAGCCTCTTTCTCAGTTCTATGCAAATCATCCAGAAGTCTTTGGTTGCAACGAGCCGGAGTTCCCAGTTCGCATGACGATCACCTGCAACGAAGGTTTCCAATCGTATCAGTCACATCCCGACGACGCCTATGCCCTCGAACACGATGGATGCCGCGGAAAGGTGTCGGGAGCCGTTGCGCTTCGCGAAAGCGATCATGTTGGCACATGGCTATTTGGTCATAAGGCAAGCAGTCGCGAAGAGTTTAGAGCGCTTATCGATGCCAAGGACTGGGACAATTTGTTCAGTGTTCTCGAAGTTAAAGATGGAGACTTTGTGCACACGCCGGCGGGTGTAATCCATGGTGGATGGGGCAGCGGAATTGTAAGCGCCACGTTTGGAACGAACGGAGATTTGACCTATCGTTTCTATGATAACGATCGCAACGACCCGAACCGTCCGCTGGAAATCGAAAAGGTCTGCGATTGCGCCAGCTTCCCAGAGCTGCCATTTTGCTCGAAACACGTTGAGCCGGTAAAAATGGATGACATTCTGCGCTACGACTATTACGACGTCGATGGCGAATATGTTGCCAAGAAGTTCAAAGTGAATGGATCGGGCTCGTATAGCTACGACGGCTTCCTCATCGTGACGTGCGCTGATGGATCGGGAGCCATCGCCAATGAACCCATTGCGAAGGGCGAGACCATCCTCATCCCCTGCAACTACGGCACATTTGAACTCAAGGGTTCTATGGAGCTTATTGCCATCTCCTATAACGAGAAGAACGGCGATAAGGCATGAGGCGTGTCACCATCATCGGCTCCGGCCGCACTGGTCGAGGCATGCTCGGCGAATTGTTCTATTCTGAAAAGAACTTCGACCTAGTTTTTGCCGATATCGATTCAAAGCTGGTCGACACGCTCCGTGAACAGGGATACTACACCGTTGAGCAAAAGAACCTTCTAACGGGAACGATCCGCAAAACGCGAGTGGATAACTTCCACGCCGTCGACGTAAAACGCGATCATGCAGCATACATCGATTTCCTGGCAGAATCTGAAATAGTCGCAACGGCAGTTTTTCCGGAATCGTTCGATGCCGTTGCAGCCGATTTAGCGGAGATGGTCAGTCTTCGGAATAATCGTCATATCGTAGCCCCTGTCGCGGTTATTCTTGGCGGAAACTATGTTGGGCTTAAACCGCGCTTCGATACCGCCATGACAGCCCTGTTGAGCGAACCGGAGAAAGACCACTACAACAAGTACGTCACGCTGATCACTTCGAAAGCCAATCGCAAGGTTGTCTATCCAGATGTTCTTCAAGAAGACGCGTTGGCACTTACCGGCGATGATAAGCCCGTCCTCCAGGTCGATAATGCGTTCCGCTTTGGTCCAGATTGGAATATGCCCTCATTCTTCGAGCCTATCGATTCGTGCGAGCTTGGAATGATTAAAAAAATCTGGAACGAGAATCTGCTTCACTGCTCCCTCGGCTTTATGGGGGCCTATGCAGGATGCGAGACGATTAACCAGATCGCTTCGGATAAGCGAGCATGGGAGCTGGCAAAGTACGCATGGTTTGAAGGAAGGCGCGCTCTGGAACTTGAATATGGCATGCCCATGCCATCCGATAAGGAGGTTCGCGAGACATTCGAGAAATTCACCAGCCCATTCTTTTCCGATCAGATCAGCCGTATTGTTCGTCAACCAATAAGAAAACTGCAGGCAAACGATAGATTCCTTGGCCCAGCGTTCCTGTGCATGAAGCACGGCATCGTCCCCTACTTCATCTTTCACGCAGCGGCATACGGTTTTTGCTACACCGATGAAACTGAGCCGCAATCAGTGCAAATCGCTGAGGTCTTGAAAGAAAAGGAGCTTAGCGCTGCAGTATCAACAATATGCGGCATTAACGAAAACGAAGAGAAGTCTCGCTTTGCAAGGGATATGATTACTGCGGCCATACGCGAGATAACCGCAGGAGATTCCAAACCGCTTATGCGAGTTGGATAATACAATAAAAGAGATGAAAAGACCGGGCGCCGTTAACCAAACGACGCCCCTGTAGTAAACGAGGCCCCCATGTTTTCCGCCACGGTCAAAAGCATGTATCCAAAATTCTCCATGGCTGAAAAAAAGATTGCCGATTACCTACTTGTAAACAGGGGCGAGCTTGCGGATATGACCTCCTATGAGCTTGCGGAGCGTTTAGGCGTCGGACAATCTACCGTCATTAGGTTCTCTAAGAAAATGGGCTATCGCATGTTTGGTGAGCTCATAGAAGACGTCCAACACGCCAAAGGAGGCGTTGAATCGGAAATCGAACCGGAAGACGCCCCCTTCGAGGTTCTCTCCAAACTCGGAGAGCAATACCATGGGTTTATCGACGCGGTTGTCAAAAGCAACGCAGGGGACAACTTTGATGCCGCCGCCCGCTATATCAATAGGGCATCAACCGTCGTTTGCTACGGATATCTCAATAGCCACATCCTTGCCGAATACCTTGGAGACTCACTTGTCGAACTCGGGGTCCAGGCAATAAGTGTCGATGATTTTGTGCAGGCGAAGCGCAGGATTCTTATGCTGGACCCCACACGCGACGTGGTTATTGTGATTTCGAAATCAGGCGAGAAAGCCGAGCCTGTCGGCATTGCCGAATACGCTCAGTCTCTTCATATTCCCGTTATATCGATTTCCGATGCTGCGGGCAATTCGCTGTCTAAAAAATCCGATATCCATCTCAAAATACTTGAAGATGACAACCGTTCCACCCCCGCTCCCGCAATGGGCACATTTGCTGGCGTTTTATTCGCTCTCGACGCGCTAACAATGTGCATATTCCAACTCGATAGAAAAAGGTATCAAAAGAGCTACGGCGAAAGCCTCGTCGCTGCCTTCTCCGCAAGAAGATAACTTCGATTACAACTCGCTCCTCTTGCTGGTCGGTCGATTCAGCTGATCATTTGCCACGTTTTACCCCTCTCAGCATCGCGAGCTATCACAGCTTTAAACCTCATCCCCACCAAGAGCAGCAATTCCTCGTCCAAAAAACCCTTCCTCGTCCAATAACAAGAAAGCCGCGCCCAGCCGTAAAGCCGGACGCGGCTCTGTACGAGAGAGGTGGCGCCGGTGCCTGCCCCCTCCTGTACGTACGCGATCGGGGCGTGCCGGGACGCGGCGGCACGCGGAAGAACCCGCCTTCGAGGCGATGCCGCCTTGATGGCGGGCACGGGCTTTACGCCTGGCGGTAGTGCGCCATGAAGTCGGAAAGGTCCTCCATGCACTCCTGTAGCACGTCCATGCGGGGCAGGTAGACCACGCGGAAGTGGTCGGGCTTGTGCCAGTTGAAACCCTTGCCGGGCACGATGAGGACGCGTTTCTCGTGCAGCAGGTCGAGCGCGAACTGCTCGTCGTTGGTGATGTTGAACTTCTTGACGTCAATCTTGGGGAAGATGTAGAAGGCCGCCTTGGGCTTGACCGCGGTGATGCCCGGGATCTCGTTGAGCGCCTTGTAGACGTACTCGCGCTGGTCGTAGATGCGGCCGCCCGGCACCACGTAGCTCTTGACGGACTGGTGCCCGCCCAGCGCCGTTTGGACAATGGACTGCGCCGGCACGTTAGAGCACAGGCGCATGTTGGACAGCATGTTGATGCCCGTGATGAAGTCGCGCGCGCAGCGCTTGTTGCCGGAGAGCACCATCCAGCCGATGCGGTAGCCGGCGATCATGTGGCTCTTGGACAGGCCGGAGAACGTGATGCAGAACAGGTCGGGCGCGAGCGAGGCGATGGAGATGTGCTCCAGGTCGTCCATGACCAGGCGGTCGTAGATCTCATCGGAGAAGATCATGAGCTGGTGCTTGCGCGCGATCTCGACGATGCCCTCGAGCACCTCGCGCGGATACAGCGCGCCGGTGGGGTTGTTGGGGTTGATGATGACGATGGCCTTGGTGCGCGAGGTCACCTTGCTCTCCATGTCGGCCAGGTCGGGATACCACTCGGCCTCCTCGTCGCACACGTAATGCACGGGCGTGCCGCCGGACAGCGTGGCGCACGCGGTCCACAGCGGGTAATCGGGACTGGGGATCAAGATCTCGTCGCCGGTATCGAGCAGCGCCTGCATGCACAGGTTGATGAGCTCCGACACGCCGTTGCCGGTGTAGATGCTGTCCATATCCACGTTGGGGATGTGCTTGAGCTGCGCGTACTGCATGATCGCCTTGCGCGCCGAGAACAAGCCCTTGGAATCGGAGTAGCCCTCGCAATCGGGCAGCTGCATGCGCATGTCGGCGATGACCTCGTCGGGCGTGCGGAAACCGAACGGCGCCGGATTGCCGATGTTGAGCTTGAGGATGCGCTTCCCCTCGGCCTCCATGCGGCTCGCCTCGTCCACCACGGGGCCGCGGACGTCGTACAGAACGTTGTCGAGCTTGGAGGATTTCTTGAACTCGCGCATGGTGGTACTCCCTTGATTAGCGATGGAATGCGAGGTAGAAGGTGTTGCGGACGAAGCGGGGCCGTCGGCGGGCGCTTGGACGCGCGAAGCGGCGGCAGGGGCGTCGCCTCCCGCCAGCCAGGCCTCGTCGACGGCGAGCATGGCGGAAAGCAGGCGGATGACGTCCGGTCGGGGCATGGTCTTACCGCTCACGTATTGGCTCACCTGGCTTTTTCCCAGGCGCCCCCCGTAATCGCTCGACAGGCGCACGAGGTCGGATTGCTTCAGGCCCCGCTGCTGCATCGCGGTCGACAGGCGGCAAGAGAAATCCGATGCTGCCATATCTACCTCCCTAGGTCCACGTTTATTCCGCATACCCCCGGCGGTCAGCCGGATATGCGGCACATCGGGCATAAGTTCAATTTGAACTTGCAAGAATCTTACAACGAGTTCAATTTCCTTGCTAGATATTCGATAGAAAGTTCAATTTAATTACTCGGTTCAATTTCACGAGATGCCCGCCGGGTCGCCGCGCGGCCAGGCCGGATCTCCCGTGCCCTTCGCATGCCGAAGCCGAC
>OGYY01001604.1_pt1 | contig 19076 bp, 14 predicted proteins | sample 1576671 | NCBI WGS metagenome assembly OGYY01 (sample SAMEA3541593, study PRJEB24748) | human gut metagenome | biome: human gut; feature: human-associated habitat; material: faeces | place: China | collected 2012 | reverse complement strand
GCCGTTTTGTTTATAAGAAGGCTAAATGGAGTCTGGCTCATTTTGGCGGATACGCCTTATACATATCCTGTGTATACCGGGTGATCACTTCGTCATAGGACGGATAAGGACAGGCAGCAAAATGGCAAATCTGTCTGGACGTCTCCCGGAAAAGGTCGTGACACAGGAACAGAGCGTCCCATACCTGCGGGTAACCATCCATCCGGTAGGTGCGCACCAGCTGTTCCCACTGGGGTGCGGGGAGATAGGCCTGCATAAATTTATAATTTTTCCCCAGGCTGAAATCAAAGCCGCGTTCCATCCCGATCTGCCAGGAGAGCATCCGCAGCAATTCCTGCCGGACGATCTGCAGGTGATCGATGGCAAAAAGGATTTCCTGCCGGCAAAGGCCTTTCACCACATAGGTTGTTGTGTTCCAAAATTCATTGCAGCAGTCGTCTGCCATCCGGGCCGTCGGCCTTTGGATGTGATAGTCGATGTCGGTGGGAATCATTGGCGGACAAAGCCCGTCCTTATCCAGCAACACCCGTATCAGCTTATCACTGCCGAAATAGTCCTCCCTTTGCGTAAGCGGCAGCAGGGTCAGGTCCATTTTGACATAATCGGAAAACAGGAGAAGATAGGAATATCCCGGCATTTCCGAAGGAAACAGTTCCATATCTTCCGGTTTCTGCATCAGGATGATGTTACCAAAGGCGGACAACCATTCGTCACTGGCTGTGAAGGCCTCCATATTGGTTACCAGAAAGGTGATGTCGTAATCCTGAAAGTCATCCCGCGGTATGTTCACATTGGTGCGCGACCCTTCCAGCGTCACCGCCCGAACAGAGGGATGCTCCCGGGCAAAATCGAGCACCTGTCTCAGCATCTCCGCTTCCGTACGGGCCTTTGGCCAGGCGCTATTCATCGTAGCCATGCGGATTGCGCGTCTGCCAGTTCCAGGAATCCCGGCACATGTCCTCCAGTGTCTTCTCCGCCTGCCAGCCGAGAATGGCCTTGGCTTTGGACGGATCGGAATAGCAGGTGGCGATATCGCCGGGCCGGCGGGGCGCGACCGTACAGGGAATGGTGATGGAATTGGCCGCTTCAAACGCCCGGACCATATCCAGCACGCTGTAACCGGTGCCGGTGCCCAAATTGAATGGTTCGGCGCCGGTATGGCTGAGCGCATACCGTACAGCGGCCACATGACCGCGTGCCAGATCCACCACATGCAGATAGTCCCGTACGCCGGTACCGTCCGGGGTTTCGTAGTCGTCCCCATAAATCGACAGCCGCTGTAACTTGCCGATAGCTACCTGGGACAGGTATGGCATCAGGTTGTTGGGAATCCCCTGCGGATCTTCGCCGATGCGGCCGCTTTCATGGGCGCCTATCGGATTAAAATAGCGCAGCAGAACAGCCGACCAGTCCGGATCGGAGGCACAGACATCCTTTAACACTTCCTCGACGATATACTTGGTGCGGCCGTAGGGATTGGATACGCCGCCGGTGGCCATATCCTCGGTACGGGGAGAGGGCAAATCGGCATTATAGACGGTAGCCGACGAGCTGAAAATCATCCGTTTGCAGCCGGCAGCGGCCATGGCTTCGCAAAGAGTGATGGTGCCGGCCACGTTGTTGTCGTAATACAACAGCGGCTTAACGGTGGATTCACCCACCGCTTTAAGCCCCGCAAAATGAATAACGGCTTCAATGGCGTGTTCGGAAAAAACGCGGCTCAGCAGCGCTTTGTCACGTATATCGCCCTCATATACCGAATACTGACGGCCGGACAGCTCCTGTACCCGCCGGTTGACCTCCGGCTTGGAATTGGAATAATTGTCCACCACAACAATATCGTAGCCGGCATTCAGCATTTCCAGACAGGTATGGCTGCCAATATATCCGCTGCCGCCGGTAATAAGTATTGCCATTTCCCTCACTCCTTATTATAATAGGTATAGTATACCATCCCATGCGGCGGTTTGGCGGTATCCGCCGCACCGTAAAAGACCGTTTGCCGAATTAACGGGAGTTGGCACAGGACGGTGATTTGAACCGCAGAAATTGCCATTATTATAACATGGTCGCATGGGGAAAACAAGCGTAGGAAAGGATGTTGCGTTGCATGGAGAAGCCGGCGCTTTTAATTATGGCCGCAGGCATGGGCAGTCGTTTTGGAGGCCTGAAACAGATTACCCCGGTAGGTCCGCACGGAGAGATGATCATCGATTATTCCACGTACGACGCCGTTCAGGCGGGATTTGGGAAAATCGTATTTGTCATTAAAAAGGAAATCGAGGATACCTTCCGCCGTACCATTGGTGATCGGCTGGCGGCCCGGATTCCGGTAGAATATGCCTATCAGGAGCTTGACCGGCTTCCGCAGGGCTATACCGTTCCTTCGGGACGAGTGAAGCCGTGGGGAACCGGCCACGCGGTGCTGTGCAGCCTGGACAAGCTGACGGGGCCGTTTATGGTCATCAACGCCGATGATTTTTACGGGCGGGACAGCTACCGGCTGATGGCGGAGTTTTTAACGGCTTCGACGCCGGCGGACGGTAAGCATCATCTGGCCATGGCCGGTTATGTGCTGGACAATACGCTGACCGATAACGGATATGTATCGCGCGGCATCTGTACGGTGGATGAGAACGGTTACCTGATGGACTTGACCGAACGCACGCATATTGAGCGCCGGCAGGGCAAGGTGGCGTATACCGAAGATGACGGCGCTTCCTGGCAGGAGCTGACGCCGGACTGCCCGGTGTCCATGAATTGCTGGGGATTCCCGGCGGGAGCCGCCGCATCTTTTGAAAAGGGGTTCCAGGATTTTCTGGATCAGCCGCAGAAGGACCCCCTTAAGGCGGAATTTTATTTGCCGGCGGCTGTGGATCGCATGGTGGCTGACGGGTCTGCGGATGTTAAAGTGCTGCGTACCGCCGACCGTTGGTATGGCATGACCTACACAGCTGACCGTGAACAGGTGACACAGGCAATCCGTAGCTTGGTGGACAAAGGCCAATACCCGGAAAAGCTATGGGAATAATCGCCTTTATATATAATAAGGTATAAAAGAGAGGACTATGGATGATGAGTGAAGACAAGCGGGGGTTTGAGGGACTAAATCTCAGCGCCCCGGTATTAAAGGCGCTTCGGAAAATGGGTTTTGAAGCCCCCACTCCGGTACAGGTGAAAACCATACCGGAAATGATGGCCGGACGGGACGTCATTGCCAAAGCGCCGACCGGCACGGGTAAAACCTGTGCGTTCGGCATTCCGCTGATGGAATGCCTGCGGGACGATACACAGGATATCCAGGCGGTGGTGGTTTGTCCCACCCGGGAGCTATGCGTGCAGATCGCGGAAGAGCTGCGCGAGCTGGCCGCCTTTCGGCCGGATGTGAAAATTGCCTGCATATACGGTGGCCAGCCGATGGACCGGCAAAGAAAAGCGCTGCAAAAGCATCCCCAAATTGTGGTGGCGACTCCCGGCCGTCTGCTCGACCATATGGGACGGGGCACGATTTTTCTGGGCAACGTCTATACGGCGGTTCTCGATGAGGCCGATGAAATGCTGAAAATGGGCTTTATCAAGGATGTCCGCAGGATTTTGAACCAAACCCCCGGCGATACGCAGATGGTGATGTTCAGCGCCACCATTTCGCGTGAAGTGATGGACGTCGCCTGGGAGTACCAGCGGGACGCGGTGGAGATTACGGTCGCGGCGGAAGGGGACAATCGCCCCAACATCGCGCAGTTTACCCTCATGTCCGCGGGCAGCCAGCGGATGCAGGATATGCGCACCATTCTTGACCGGCTGGATATTCACCGGGCCATGGTGTTTGCCAACCGCAAGGATACGGTGCGGGTGCTTACGGAGCGTTTGGCCAGGATGGGATGGTCGGTCGACTGCCTGCACGGGGATATCCCGCAGGCCCAGCGCAACCGGGTGATGGCCGGGTTCCGGGAGGGGAAATTTGAGATTTTGGTCGCGACCGACGTGGCCGCGCGCGGCATCGATGTGGATGACGTTGAGGTGGTATTTAACTACGATATCCCCGAGGAAAACGAGTATTATCTTCACCGTATCGGCCGGACCGGCCGGGCGAAAAGGCGGGGGATGGCCATCACCTTTATGACCGGGAGCGACCAGTACCGGATCCGCGATATCAAGAAATACACCCATTCGGATATGCGGATGTTGAAGTGCGACGAGGCCGGTATTCTGGTGCTGGAGGACGGAACCCCGTTTTTGCGGGCTCTCGAATCCGCTGGGAAAATGTCGGAAAATGAATAAATAATACGAAAAACTAATGAATATTCCTTTCGATCCCGGGAATATATGCCATTAGGCCGGTAATTATTCATTGAAAATGTATTTTTTTCGGCTTTTTCAAAGATTACAGATGTGTAACTTTTGGTTGATTGCACAAATTTCCTGAAAATTTTTCCCGTGGAAATTAGAAAATCCAAATTTGGAAAAAAGTGGAAAATAAAAGGGCGTTTTATACCAAATGGCGTTTCGGTTTTGGATATATAGTGCATATTCACTGGAAATCCCTTAACTTTCGACAAAGGGCCGTTTTAACTTTCAACAGGGGGTGTTGAAAACTTATTTGGGGCAACATTTTAAACAATTCGTTTATCTTTGTGAAAAGTAAACGAAAATTGCTTTGCCAAGGCTTTTGACAGCGTGTGAACTGCCGAGTATAATACAAGCTACCCGACACGTTACGGGTCGGTGACCGTTTGGTCGCCGCTGGAAGCGGGTAACCCTCCCCCTCAAATTTTACGGGTTGCCCGACGGAAAGGATAGCTTATGGATACCATATATCGTATTGCCTCCAATGTTGCGCGCATTGTGAGCCACAGAGGATTTGCAGCATCGGTATTGGCCGTCGGAAGCGCAGGCGTTGTTGCCTTTGCATCGGTTACCGCGGACGCGGTGGCGGGTGTCCCGGCAGACAAAGTCGTGTTGAGCATGCAAAACAATCCCTATGTGGTACAGGCGGATCTGCCCGCTCAGGCGCGGCAGATGCAGGCCGACTTTGATGTGAAGATCATCGCCGACGGCGCGTACACGCTGCTGCGGATGTCTTCCGGCACCGTCGGTTCCGCGTTGGAGACAGTAGGCGTCACGCTGGGCAAGGACGACATTGTGTCCGCGTCCCTGGACGACGCGCTGGTTCCGGATATGGAGATAACCGTTCAGCGGGTCACCTACCGGGATACCATTAAAACAGAAACGATCCCCTTTAAAACGGCTGTCACGTATGACAAGACGATGAAAAAGGGCACCTCCAAAATCGAGGTGAAAGGCCAGGAGGGTCAGCAGGCGCTGACGTTCCGGGAGCGCCTGGTGGACGGCGAAGTGGTGGAAAGCAATCTGCTGGAAACCAAGGTTGTCAAGCAGGCTGTAGAACAGAAAAAAATCGAAGGCACGTACGTAGCCCCGGCTACAAAAGCACAGACCCAGACAGCGGTGACCAAGGGAGCGTCCAGCGGCAATGCTTCCTATACCGAGGATGACGTTTACGCGTTGGCGGTTGCCATATACCGTGAGGCGGGCAGCGATTATCTGACGGATGAACACCGCGCTCTGGTTGGTTGTGTTGTGATGAACCGCGTGCGCAGCAGCTTGTTCCCGAACACTGTGCGTGGCGTTCTCACCCAGCACGGGCAGTATTACGGCATTTGGCAGAACGGCGTCGTGTTCCCGGCGGGAACGGACACCTCCTCAAACGCGGTGAAACGCGCTTACCGGATTGCCCGGGAAGTGTTGGAGGGCCAGTGGAGCTGCCCGTCCAACGTATTGTTCCAGGCGGGCTTCCCTCAGGGGAGCGGCGTGTACCGGGCTATTGAGGGCGGCGGTACCATCACCTATTTCTGCTACAGATAAAACCGAATAAACGGCGGCCGATACGAACTGAGGGCGTATCGGCCGCTTTTTATTGTTTTCAGATGCGCAGCGGGGACATTTCTTGATATTCCGCCGAAGGGGCGGTATACTAAAGAAAAGACCCTTTGCCGGTGGAGACCGATTCTGCAAGAGGAGGACAAGGGAATGATGCTGCGCCAAAAGGGCCGGCGGCTGGCGGCGGTTATCTTGACTGCTGTAACAGCCGTGACGGCGATGGGCGGCTGCCGGTCTGTAAAAACGAACGGCGCACCGTCTCTGCCCGTACAGCCGGAGTCCCTGCTGATCGTGGGGGATTCGATCGCGGAAGGCTACATGGACAAAACGAACGGAGAAACCGGCGTGGATTCCGAAGCCTGTTTCGGAGCCTTGTTAAAAAAGGCGTGGAATCTGCCCGACGACGGATATCATAACAACGCGGTGAGCGGATGGACCACCGAAGACCTGGTAAATCGATTGGACGACGTGACCGAAGGGGTGGGAGAGCCGCAGGTGATCGCCGTGTCGGCTGGCGGCAACGACGTGCTGCGCCCTCTCCTGCGTGACGCGGAATTGATGGTGACGCTGGCGGGCCTGATTACCGGTACAGACGGACAGGGACCACATAGCGTGTGGGACTCTTTGGCGGAAAAAGCCAAGGAGCTGTCGGGAAAAGCGGCCTATACGGCGGCGGTGGACGGCATGAAACAGAACCTGGACGCTGTTTTGCAGTCTCTGACCCGCCTGTTTCCAGATTCGTTTATCGTAGTGCAGACGCTGTATAATCCCCTTGATCGCAGCGAATCCTTGTCGGTAGCCATTCCGCTGATCGACAAAGTCAACGCCGCCCTCCGCGAAACGGCGGAAAAATACGACCGGGTGCGTATTCTGGACGTAGCCGCCGCCTTTGCCGGACATGGCGCCGTTTATCTGTCGTCTGACTTTATTCATCCCAACCGCACGGGCCATGAACGGCTGGCCGGCCTGTATGAGGAGTGGTGGCACTCGGAAACGGCCGAAGCGTCGCGATAACAGCGGTCCGGGGGCTTTTTTGCGGCGAAATCTTGACACTGGCCGTAAAATACGGTAACATAGATTCATTAATACGCCTTGGCGAACAGGAGGATGAAGGATGGGTTATCGGATAACAACAGATTCCACCAGCGATCTGCCCCAATCGTTTTTGAAAGAGCATGATATTGCCTGTATTGGTCTGGGCTTCATGCTGGAGGGAAAGGAATATACCGAAGGCCCGGATGTGCAAATGTCTTTGCCGGAGTTCTATAACAAACTGCGCGACGGCGTGCCGGCGACCACCATGCAGGTGAACTCCTTTGCCTTCACCGCTTTTGTCGAGCCGTTTTTGGCGGCCGGAGAAGACGTTTTGCACGTGGCTTTTTCCAGTGGACTGAGCGGCACGTATGCCTCCTGTGAAAGCGCCGCGAAAGAACTGCGGGAGAAGTATCCGGAACGCCGCCTGGTGGTGGTGGATACACTGGCCGCATCGCTGGGCGAAGGCCTGCTGGTCTATTACGCGGATGAGAACCGTAAGGCGGGTATGGACCTTGAGGAGAACGCCCGCTGGCTGGAGGAGCACAAGCTCAACCTGTGCCACTGGTTCACGGTCGACGACCTGATGCATCTGCACCGGGGCGGCCGGGTGTCCAAGGCGTCGGCGATCCTGGGCTCCCTGGTCGGGATCAAACCGATCCTCCATGTCGATAACGAAGGTCATTTGATCCTGGTCAGCAAAGCGCGCGGCCGGCAGGGATCGCTGGAGGCGCTGCTCAAGCGCATGAAAGAAACGGTTTGGGACAATGTGAAAGACCAGACTGTTTTTATCAGCCATGGCGACTGTGAAGCCGATGCTCTCAAGCTGCAGGCCATGATTGAAAAGGAACTGGGCTGCAAAACCTTCCTGATCAATTATGTGGGTACGGTTATCGGCAGCCATTCCGGCCCGGGTACCCTGGCGCTGTTTTTCCTGGGAGACCATCGATAAACCAATAGAGCACAGGCATATGGCGAGCCATATGCCTGTTTTTATGAAGGAGGACGTATATTATGGCGGACATTCGCCCTTTTGGCGCCTGGCGGTTTACGGAACAGGCGGGACACATTGAAGAACTCACCTGCCCGCCCTATGATATTATTAGTGAGGAGCAGCGGCAGGCCTATCTGAAAGCAAACCCCCATAATATCATTCGGCTGGAGCTGCCTCGTGATGGAGCGGACCCGTATGCGACAGCCGGCGAAACTCTGCGCCGCTGGCAGGAAGAGGGAATCCTTCGCCGGGACGGCCAGGCGGCGTTTTATATTTACGATATTGAATTTACGGTGGAAGGGCAGACCCGGACGGTCGGCGGCCTGATCGCGCAGACGCATTTGGAGGAGTTTTCCAAAGGAATTGTACTGCCGCACGAATTCACATTGTCGAAGGCGAAGGAAGACCGTTTCCAGCTGATGAAGGCGACGCACAGTAATTTCAGCCATATTTATTCGCTTTACCGGGAAGACAGCGGGGAAGTGGAGCGCCTGCTCGACGCCGCGCGCGGGGAGAAACCGTTGATCGAGATGACGGATGAAGACGGGCTGCTCCATCGCCTGTGGGCCATGACCGACCCGGAGATGATCGCCGCCATACAGAAGAAGCTGCGGGATACGAAATTTTACATAGCCGACGGGCACCATCGGTATGAGACCGCGCTGCGGTATCGTGATTATTGCTATGGGCAGGGTGTTCCAAAGGGTACCGGCGCCGATTATGTGATGATGATGCTGGTGGAATTGAGCCATCCCGGACTGGTAGTATTTCCCACCCATCGGTTGATTCGGGATATTCCGGGGTTCGACGCGCAGCGGATTACCACCGCCTGTGAAGCCTGGTTCGACGTGGAGCGGGATGTACCGGTAAAGGCGGTCAAAGATCGCTTGGATGCGGCATATAACGCGGGACAAAAGGCGTTTGGCTGGTATACCGGCGGCGATGCGGCGGCTATGCTGGTGTTGAAAGATCCAGCGGTAATGGATATATTCCTGCCGGATGTTTCGCCGGTCTCTCGACAACTGGACGTTAATGTGCTGCATACGCTTATTTTGGAACGGCTGATGGGCATTGACAAAGAGAACATGGCCAACCAGACGAACCTGACCTATACCCGCTCTATGGACGAAGCGGTGAAGGGCGTACGTGAGGGCCGTTACCAGGGATGCTTCCTGATGAATCCCACCCGGGTGGAGGAAATCCGCGATGTGGCGGCCGCCGGGGAAAAAATGCCGCAGAAGTCTACTTATTTTTATCCCAAACTGATTACCGGCCTGACCATGAACAGTCTGGATTGACCGATGACGGGTCAACCTGATGTAATAGTAAACCGCCGGAGGGAATGAAGCGCCCTCCGGCGGTTTGTGCTTTAGGCAAAAAGAGATATCTGCAATTTATGACTGGTAATACGCAACGTTTGAATAGCTAAGGGACAGGAGATTTAGTATACTTTTTATGAAAGTATCCGAATCAAAAACGTGTTTGGATAAGGAGTATCAAAGTAAAAGAGAGGATGAGAGCATGCAACAGTCAAAACAGAGACTGCTGGCAATTTGCTCGGCAGCCGTTATGGCAGCGGGCGGACTGGCCCTGCCGCTGACAGCGGGTTTGCCGACGGCGGATGCCGAGGAGGAAAAGCCATTGTTTTGGAATACCGATTATTCGTTTGAGGAGCGGGCAGCCGATTTGGTGTCTCGCCTGACGCTGACCGAAAAGGTGTCACAGCTGGGCAATTCCACGCCGGCGATTCCCCGGCTGGGGATTCCCAAATATGGTTATTGGAACGAGGGCCTGCATGGCGTGGCCAACACCAAAAAGGGTGAGGGCCAGTTTGCCACGTCGTTCCCGTATTCCATCGCCATGGCTGCCTCTTGGGACCCGGCGCTGATTGAGGCAATCGGCAGCGCGTCGGGCGATGAGGCACGGGCTTACAGCAACAAGGGCCTGCGCGATTTGTCCTATTGGTGCCCCACCATCAACATGAGCCGCGATCCCCGCTGGGGACGCAACCATGAGGGCTATGGCGAGGATAACTATCTAACCACCCAAATTGCCACCGGCTTTGTCAACGGCTACCAGGGCGCGGCGGATAATACGCCCTATCTCAAGGTCATCTCTACCTTAAAGCATTACGCGGCCAACAACAGTGAATATAACCGAGAAAATGGCAGCTCGTCGGTTTCCAATGTATACCTGCGGGACTACTTTACCCGGTCGTTCAAAGGCGTCATTCAGAATACCGATATTAATTCGGTAATGAGCGCCTATAACATGGTGAACCATGTACCGTCCTCTGGCAATACGTATCTGCTGGATACGCTTTTACGCAAGACGTTCGGATTCGACGGGTTCGTCGTGTCCGATTGCGGCGCTATTCGGATTATTTCCGCTGTGACCAACCATCATTGGCGTCCCTCCGACTGGGGGCTGAGCGGTTATGAAAAATATGAGGATGCTGACGGCTATGTAACAGAAGAGGGTTCGGTGGCGCTTTGTCTGGCCGCCGGCTGCGATATGGACTGCGGCAATACCTATCCGAACAAGGCTGTGGCGGCTGTCAATGCCGGAATCCTGGACGAGGATACCATCGACCGCGCTCTGACCCGCATTTTTACCGCCCGTATGAAGACCGGCGAGTTTGATCCGACCGAAAAAGTCGCTTATCGCGGCGACGACTATTCCTGGGATAAGCAGATCGAAAGCGACGATCACGTCAAGCTGGCTGAGGATTCGGCAACCGAGACCATTGTCATGATGAAAAATGAGGCGCCGAAAGGCAGTGGGGATAATACGCCTATCCTGCCTTTGGACAAAAACGCCATGCAGAAAGTCGTCATGGTCGGCCCGCTGGCACAGCAGAATGTCCTGGGCGGCTACTCCGGTACGCCGAGCGACAAAAATCTGTCGACGCCTCAGCAGGGTGTGGAAAAATTTGTCGATAAAAGCAAAATCACCTATATTTCCGGCAAATCCGCCAGCAGCAACGCGTATATGTGCAACATGGCGGAGATCACCATCACTAAGGAGAATGGCTCTAAGGTGGTGCTGAAACCCACCGATGCGTCGTCCTATACCGGCTGCGAGCTGGAGGGAACCAACAACTTCCGGTTCATCCAGCCCGATGCGGTCATCGAGTTCAAGAATGTCGACATTAAGGATTCCAACAACGTGCAGATTAGCATTGCCGGCGGCGACCAGAGCCTGCTTGGAAACATTGAAGTGCATTATGGCAACGCGGACGGCGGCATGCTGGCCTCTTTGCAAACCGAGAAGACCGGCTCCAATTCGACCTATAAAACCATCAGCGGATTTAATTCCAACGGCAGCTACGACAAGAGGGATCTGTATGTCGTGTTCCGCAGCAACGAGTCGCCGGTTTCTTTTACAGAGGCCGAGAAAAAGACCATTCGGGAAGCGGATGTTGTCATCGCCTGCATGGGCGGCGTCAACTCGGCTGAAGGCGCCGACCGCACGGATATTGCGCTGTGGAACAACCAGAATGTGCTGGTGAAAACCGTTGCCGAGCTGAACCCCCGTACCATCTGCCATTTGCAGACCGTCGGTGTGGTGGAGATCGAATCGTTTAAGGATCTCACCCCGGCGGTGCTGTGGACCTGCAACAATGGACAGGCGCAGGGCAACGCGCTGGCGCGGGTGCTGTTCGGCGACGCCAACCCATCGGCGAAACTGCCTTTTACCTGGTATGCCTATAACAGCGAACTGCAAACCATCGATGATTATGACCTGGCCAGCAAGGATTATAAAAACGGCGGCTGGACTTACCAGTATTTTACCGGCCATACCAGCTACCCGTTCGGCTATGGCCTGAGCTATTCCCAGTTTGAGTACAGCAATCTCAAGCTGGATACGAACACCGTGACGCCGGATGGCACGATCAAAGCCACGGTGGATGTTAAAAACAACAGCCGCACGGCCGGCAAAGAAGTGGTGCAGTTATATGTGAAATCGCCGCTGGCGGACGGACTGCTGCGCCCCCTCAAACAGCTGAAAGCCTTTGAAAAAGTGGAGATTGCCGCGGGTGAAACCAGAACCGTTCCTCTGACGCTGGATGTCAGTGACTGCTATTTCTGGAATGAAGACCAGCAGAAAAACGTGTATGACCAGGGAACCTATACCCTGTTTGTCGGTCCGTCCTCGGATGAGACGGCCGCGCTGAAAACCACGTTTACCCTGTCCGGCGAACGGAAAGAAGCGATCAGCACCGTGTCGGCGACCCCGAGCGGCACCAAGCTGAACGCGGCCAAACCCGGCAAAACGGTGACGACCGATCTGGCGGTCACCATGCAGGACGATACGTTCCTGGATCTCAAATCCGGCAAAGCGACAATCCGTTATGAAAGCAACCGTCCGCAAGTGGCGACGGTTGACGAAAACGGAGTGGTCACACCGGTAGGCAAAGGATTGGCGACCATTACCGTGACGGTGACAGTCGGTGATAGCACCAAATCCGCCTCCTACGCGGTGGCGGTTATCGACGACCTGTCTCTTGACGATATCCAGGTGAACGGCCAGAGCCTGCCGGGATTCTCCCCGGCCATCACCGAGTACTATTACCCGGTGACCGGAAATACGGTGCCAACCGTAACCTATGACTCTAAAGGCGCCGCGGTGACCGAATCCAAAGCGACCGCTGTTCCGGGCGATACGGTCATTACCCTGACCAAGGGCGACCAAGTCGTCAAGTATACCATCCATTTCCTGCAGCGCAGCGAGGAATACGTGGTGGCGAGCTTCTCCAAGATGGAAGGGGACTATGACACCTCAAAGATTCCCAATAAACAGCTTTACGCGGACTGGAAGGTTTCAGACCAAGGAATTGTCAATTTTAATACACACATGCTGAGCGACCTGCATTTCCGGGCGACGGTGACGCTGACCAAGCCGGACGATTCGGTCAGCGATGCAGCGGCGTTCGGCCGGGGCTGGATAAAGCTGCGGTCGGTCGATAAAAACGGCGAAAACAACTATGGATGGGATATCGATAAGATCGGGCTAAACCTGAAATCCGGTGTCAATTACATCGATATTCCGCTTTCCCTGCTGAATACCAACGCCAAAGGCAATATGGACTGGACCAAAGTGGAAAAATGCATTTTTGTTATTGCCAGCACGGAAAAGCTGGAAGCCGGCTACACCATGAAACTGGAGGATGTTAAAATCGTCGACAGCACGCAGGGCGGGGCCCGGGAACAGCTGTGGACGGCCATCCATGATAAGTTCGATACGTCCCGGTACACTCCCGAATCGGCTCAGGCCTACAGCACCGCATATGAGGAGGCCTTGAAAGCGGTGTTGGATGAGAGCCTGACAGACGCACAGCTGCAGGCCAAGATCAAACCCCTGCAGGATGCCAAGGAGCATTTGGAGGAACTGGTCTATTACAAGGAGACCTTTAAAAATTTTGCCAAATCCTATGAATCCCTCCTGACCAATGACCAGGGTGTGACCAAGAACGAGACCATGTGGGCCAATTGGACAAAAACGGACAACGCGCTGATGGATGTCTCCGACGGCCGGGATAAGTACCGGCTGCAGATGACGCTGAAGTTCTCCACTAAAGACGGAACTATTCCGCCGGCCGAGGCGTGGGACAAGATTACCATCAAGCTGCGTTCGAGCATGGTGGCACAGAAACCCGGTGATGAGGATTCGACCAACCGGGAGCATAATTACGGCTGGGATCTCAAGCCGTCCATGCTGAACAAAGCCGATCCCTTTGGCAACGGGTCCATGGCCGAGGTGTCGGGAAGCGGCGATACGGTTAAGATATCGATTCCGCTGGATGCACCCAGTACCAATAAACGGGGAATTATCAGTTGGGATGATATCCGGGAAATCATCTGTATCACTACGCTGAACCAGACAGCCCAAAAGACGATGAAAAGCTATACCATGACGATAATCGATCCGGTCGTGGTGGATATGACTTACGTCAATGAGCAGAAAGCCACGCTGAAACAAAGCATGGACGAAAAGCCGAATACACAGGGGGTGGATGCCGCGCTGGTGTCGGCATACGAGAAAGCTCTTGCCGAGGCCAAGGCTGTCTATAACAGCGACCTGTCCTCTCCCTTTACGGTGTATGAGGCGCAGAAGAACCTGTCGGCCGCCATTGAGGCAATCAAGGACGCGGGCGGTACGGTGACGGTGAATAAGGACGCGCTGAACGCGCTGATAGCGGAAGCGGAAAAAGTGGACACGGCGCCGTATACGCAGGAAACGGTAGACGCGTTTGAAGCGGCGCTGAGCGCGGCGAAAAAGATCAGCGGCGACACCGGCGCTACGCAGGCGCAAGTAAATGAAGCGTTGGCGGATCTGCAGGAAGCGAAAGACGGCCTAAAAGAAAAAGCGAAGATCGTTTATGGTGATATCGACGGTAAGGACGGCGTGACAGCGGCCGACGCCCTGTTGGCGCTGCAGGCGGCGACGAAAAAAATAACCCTGTCCGATGCGCAGCAATTGGCGGCGAACGTGGACGGCAAAGACGGTGTTACCGCGACAGACGCTCTGCTCATCTTGCAGCATGCGACGAAAAAAATCGATAAGTTCTGACCGGGAGTTGTCATAACCCCGATTGACTCCCGAAATTGAAAAAGGAAGGGAAGGCCGTGGCCTTCCCTTCCTTTTATTTTGAGCTGCAACCGATCAAGGATTTGTTTAAAAAAACGAGCAAAGCTGTTTTAAAAGATCCCGCGGTTCCCGAATAACCGGCAAAGCACGGTCTACGCGGCCAAAACCGTACGCAGCGTGAATAAACGGAATGCCGGCCACATCGGCGGCTTCCAAATCCCCTTGGGTATCCCCTATATAAACCGCGCGGTCGAGCCCGTGGCGTTCCATTACAAGGCGGATGTTTTCGCCTTTGGGCCGGCCGGTTCTGCCTTCATACTCATAATCCTCAAAAAAAGCGGCTAGTCTATGATGCTGTAAAAACGCTTCGATATATCCGTCCTGACAGTTGCTGACGATGTATAGGAAATAGCCGCTTTGCCGGAGTTGTGCAAGCGTTTCGGTAATATGCGGATACAGGCAGCCACCCTGTTCCCTCAGGTAGGGGAGCTCCTCCTCACAGCACGCATTCACGATGGCCAGACTATCGTGGATAGGATGGCCGGGAAGCATAAGCGCGGCAATCTGCACCGACGTTTTGCCCATATAGCCCCGCATATCTTCCCTCGTCAGAGGGGCGCGAAGAGAGCCGTGGCGTTTCAAAACGGCGTTCCAGGCCGGGATAATGGCGGAGGTCGCGTCCCAAAGCGTACCGTCAAGATCAAACAGGATCCCGTGTTTCATACGAATACCCTCCCATTTTGACAATCAAAGCCCGCTGTGCGGGAGATCAACAAAACAAAGCCGGACCGCGACGGCCCGGCTTTGTTCCCAAATGCTGATTTCGTTACGGATTCTCGTTCTCACCGCTGTCCTGAGGTTCAGGAGTGTCCGTGTCCGCGGTGGATTCCGTAGTTTCCTCCGTCACGTCGACCGGGGAGGGTTCCGCCGGCGCCTCTGCCAACGGCGGCTGGCCGTCGTCGGGAGGCGTTTTCTTTTTCTGCATAACCGATAACACCACGAACGCGGCGAGTGCCACCAGGCCGATGCCGCCGACAATCCATGGCCACATGCTTTTTTGCTCGCCGGTCGCGGGCGACAACAGCAAAGCGGTGATCCATTGGCTCATACGTGTCACATCCTTAAATTTAATATTAACCGCCCTTTGTCCGTATTGTATCATTTCTTTACGTCAATAACAAGCGATTTTTGTATAATGAACTGCCGCCGGACGTAATTTTGTAAAAACCCGCTGGCAATGCGATACTTTTTGCAATCTGCTCTTGCGCTGGACGGCAAAAAAAGGTACAATATTACCGTATGTCGTATCACCTAACCATATTTTTGGGTCTTAACAAACAGGAGGTTGCTTATGCCGGATCGTTACGAATCTCCCTTTGCGTCCCGCTACGCCAGCGAGGACATGCAGTATCTGTTCTCACCGGACAACAAATTCCGCACCTGGAGAAAGCTGTGGATAGCGCTGGCGGAAACGGAACAGGAGCTGGGGCTGCCCATCACCGACGAGCAGATCGCGGAGCTGAAGGCGCATCAGGACGATATCAATTATGACGTGGCCGCCGCGCGGGAGAAAGAGGTGCGCCATGATGTCATGGCGCACGTGTATGCCTATGGCGTGCAGTGCCCGGAAGCCAAGGGAATCATTCATCTGGGTGCGACCAGCTGTTATGTCGGCGATAACACCGACCTCATGATCCTTTACGACGCCCTGAGGCTGATCCGCAAAAAGCTGGTCAACGTACTGGCGCTGATGGGCCGTTTTATCGAAGAATACAAGGGCCTGCCCACGCTGGCGTTTACCCACTTTCAGCCGGCTCAGCCGACCACGGTGGGCAAGCGGGCCTCCCTGTGGGCGCAGGAGTTCCTGATGGACCTGGACGAGGTGGAATACCGCCTCTCCCGCGCGCGCCTGCTCGGTTCCAAGGGCACCACCGGCACACAGGCCAGCTTCCTTGAGCTGTTTGACGGCGACTATGAAAAATGCAAGAAGCTGGACCAGCGCATTGCGGAAAAAATGGGCTACGATGCCTGCTTCGCGGTATCGGGCCAGACTTATCCCCGCAAGCTCGACGCGGCAATCCTGTCCACACTGTCGGGCATCGCACAAAGCGCCTCCAAGTTTTCCAACGATATCCGGCTGCTCCAGCATCTCAAAGAGGTGGAGGAGCCGTTTGAAAAGCACCAGATCGGATCTTCCGCGATGGCCTACAAACGCAACCCCATGCGCAGCGAACGGATCGACTCGCTGTCCCGCTATATCATTGCGGATGCGCTCAACCCGGCTATCACCGCCGCCACCCAGTGGTTTGAGCGGACGCTGGACGACAGCGCCAACAAGCGTATCAGTGTGGCTGAGGGCTTCCTCGCCGCCGACGCGGTGCTGTCCCTGGTGATCAATGTGGTCGACGGCCTGGTGGTCAACACGGCGGTGATCGACCGCAACCTGCGGCGGGAGCTGCCCTTTATGGCGACCGAAAACATTATGATGGACTGTGTGAAACGGGGAGGCGACCGGCAGGAGCTGCACGAGGCCATCCGCACCCATTCCATGGAGGCCGCCCGCCGAGTGAAACAGGGCGACGGCCAAAATGATCTGCTGGAGCGGATCGCCGGCGACCCGGCCTTTGGCGTCACACTCACGGAGCTGGAGCAGGTGCTCACGCCCTCCCGCTATGTGGGCTGCGCGCCTATGCAGGCGGAAGCGTTCGTGAAAGAGCAGATTGAGCCGGTCACCGCGAAATACGCCGAGGATCTGGGAATCACGGTGTCCATCAATGTTTAAACCCGGCAACAGGCCGGGCAAGCACTCTCCCATTTGAAGGAGGATTTTTGACTATGGTGAAAGCAATTGTCGGCGCCAACTGGGGCGACGAGGGCAAAGGGAAAATAACGGATATGTTCGCTGAAAAGGCGGATATCGTTATCCGGTTCCAGGGCGGCGCCAACGCCGGCCATACCATTATTAACGAACGCGGCCGGTTTGCGTTCCACCTGATGCCAAGCGGCGTGTGCTACGATCACACCACCTGCATCATTGGCAACGGCGTGGCACTGGATATCGGCAAGTTCTGCGGGGAACTGGAGGATGTCCGCAAGGCCGGGCTGAATCCGAACCTGCTGGTGTCCGAGCGGGCGCAGATTCTGATGCCCTATCACATCCTGTTCGACGAATACGAGGAGGAGCGGCTGGGCAAAAACGCGTTCGGCTCCACCAAAAGCGGTATTGCACCCTTCTTCAGCGATAAATACGCCAAAATTGGCATTCAGGTCAACGAACTGTTCGATGACGAGACCCTGAAGGCCAAGCTAAATAATATTTGTACCCTGAAAAACCTGACGCTGCAGCATGTGTACCACAAGCCGCTGCTCGATGAGAAGGAACTATTCGACATCTGTGTCCGGTATCGGGAGATGATTGCCCCCTATGTCTGCGATACCCAGGCCTATCTGGCCAAAGCGCTGGAGGAGGGCAAGGAAATCCTGCTGGAAGGGCAGCTCGGCACCCTGAAAGACCCGGACTTCGGTATCTATCCCATGGTAACGTCGTCCTCTACACTGGCCGGCTACGGCGCCGTGGGCGCGGGGATTCCGCCCCATAAAATCGAAGAGGTCATCGTGGTAACCAAAGCCTATTCCTCCGCGGTGGGCGCGGGCGAATTCGTGTCGGAAATCCTGGACGAGGCCGAGGCGCAGGAGCTGCGCATCCACGGCGGCGACAAGGGCGAATTCGGCGCCACCACCGGCCGCCCCCGCCGGGTGGGCTGGTTCGACTGTGTGGCCACCCGCTATGGCGTGGAATGCCAGGGCGCCACGCAGGTGGTCATGACCGCCATCGACTGCCTGTCCTATCTCGAGGAGGTCAAGGTCTGCGTCGGCTATGAGGTGGACGGCAAGATTTTTAAAAATTTCCCGACCACTCCCACGCTGAAACGCTGCAAGCCTGTGCTGAAAACCATGAAGGGGTGGCATTGCGATATCCGCGGTATCAAGAAATACGAAGATTTGCCGGCAGAGGCCCGCGCCTATGTCGAGTTCATTGAAAAAGAGATCGGCTTTCCCATCACCATGGTGTCCAACGGCCCCGAACGTGAGGCCATGATTTACCGCTAATTCAGGAAGATGGGGGCTTGTCTATGGAAAAAATTTTAGTGTTGGATTTCGGCGGGCAGTATAACCAGTTGATCGCCCGGCGGGTGCGCGACCAGCATATTTATGCGGAGATACTGCCGTATACCACCCCCCTGGAAACGATCCGGGCCGGGGGATATAAGGGCATCATCTTCACCGGTGGGCCAAATAGTGTGTACGACGAGGCGTCGCCCCATTATACTCCGGAGATTCTGTCGCTGGGCGTACCAGTGTTGGGCATCTGTTATGGCTGCCAGCTATTGGCCTGGATGCGGGGCGGCCGGGTCGAAACCGCTCCGGTATCGGAATACGGCAAAATTGATCTGACCGTGCGTGGGGAAAGCGCGCTTCTGGAAGGGATACCGGCTGAGAGCGTGGTGTTGTCGTGGACGTGCAACGCCGTGAGCCTTCTGTGACCGAGCGCTCTTATCGC
>OGYY01001593.1_pt1 | contig 19195 bp, 20 predicted proteins | sample 1576671 | NCBI WGS metagenome assembly OGYY01 (sample SAMEA3541593, study PRJEB24748) | human gut metagenome | biome: human gut; feature: human-associated habitat; material: faeces | place: China | collected 2012 | reverse complement strand
AAATGTGCTGCCGCCCCTGGCTTTTCTACCCCTTTGAAAAACACGCCGTGCCTAGGACCGATGGCCAACCGTTTCCATAAGCGCGTTGAAGTCGGCCCGGTCACGGAGAAAGGCATATTCCTCGTGAGTGGATAGTTCAAAACAAAACGTGTCTGCTAGTCTGCTGGACAGGAAGGTGGATCCGCCGGCATCGTCTGCGCTGGCGTACAGGGGATGTGTCTGGGGATCCCATGTCTCTTTCATGGCAGGCAGCATCTGGGAGAGGATGGCGAAGCAGGCATCGCCATCCTGCGCATCTAAGGCAATCTGCAGGCGGGCGTTGTAGCGCATCCAACCGGGGAAGCAGAAAAGGGAGGTTACGGTTTCGTACAAGTCTGCCAGGGCCTCCGCCTCTTGCGGGCGCTTTCGCAGCAGGGCCCATTCCAGCTTGTTCATCAATGCCGTTTGGATCTCTGTGACCCCGTGTAAGATACGGTGTTCCCAAATCCCCTGTGCCTGCTCGTATTTCCCCTGGCGCTGGTAGAGAATGGCCAACTGCTCCTCCTTGTCGATGGGGGAATCTGGGAGCGTTTGGATGAGCTCCTCCGCTTTGGAGAATTCCCCGCGGTTGCGCGCGTAGGAAATCAGCATGCCGACGGCAGTGTCCCTGATTTCCTGGGTGTCACTGCGGGCCAACCGCTGATACCATGTTTCTAAGGTGGTCTGGTACTCCTCGGGCTGTTGGACTGGGTACAGGGACAGGGCGCCCTCCAGATAGAGCGCGGCGGAGTACAGCAGGGCCTCGCACGTGGGGTATTCCTGGACCTTGTCCCAGGCGGCCTGGAAGGCGGCTTGGTACCCCTGTTCCTGGACCATCTGATCCAGATGGTCCACAAAGGTTTCGATTTCCACGTCAGACAGATCCTCCTGAAAGGACAGCAGGGTGTTCAGGTCGGTGCGCAGCAGCCTGGCTAGGGCGGGCAGCAGGGTGATGTCGGGGTAGGTGCTCCCTTTTTCCCACTTGTTGACCGCAGGCGTGGACACACCCAGGTACGCTGCGACTTGCTCTTGGGTCAGGGACAAGTCCCGCCGCCTTTGGCGAATGATTTGGTTGATCTTCATGGGTCACCTCCGTCGTTTTGTGAGCCCATCATACCAGAGAGAATCGGATCGCACAATGGAGCTATGGTTAAAGCCAGACGTGGGAAACTTAACCGTAGATGTTGGCAGCACCGGCCCTTCCACGCCTTGCTGCCCTCGTTGACAAACCTCCCTGCCCCGGGTATACTGTGGCCAGAGAAATCCAGGGAAAGGAGGGCCTTTTATGCCCGTTTCTGTTGTGGTGGGGGACCTCACCCGTTTGCCAGTGGACGCCATCGTCAACGCCGCCAACACTGCCCTGGCCCCGGGAGGCGGGGTGTGCGGGGCCATCTTTGCCGCTGCCGGCTATGGGGAGCTGGACCGGGCCTGCCGGGCCATCGGGGGCTGTCCCACAGGGCAGGCGGTGCTCACACCGGGCTTTGCCCTGCCGGCCAAGTATATCATCCATACTGCGGGGCCCATCTGGCACGGGGGCGGCCAGGGGGAGGCAAAGCTGCTCCGCAGCTGTTATGACACTTCCCTCCGCCTGGCCTGGGACCAGGGGTGCCGGTCCATCGCCTTCCCCCTGATCTCCGCAGGCATTTATGGCTACCCCAAACAGGAGGCCTTGGAGATTGCGCTGGACGCTATGGCGTGCTTTGCTCAGGACCACCCCATGGACATCACCCTGGCAGTGCTGGACCCTGGGATTGCCGACCTGGCGGAGGCAATCCAACGAAAGGGGAGGGGGGACACTCTGTGCCCATAGAAGTGGTGGCGGCCCTCCTCCTACGGGGGGAGAAATTCCTGGCCTGCCAGCGGCCGGCCCACAAGGCCAGGGGGCTGCTGTGGGAGTTTGTAGGAGGCAAAGTAGAGCCGGGGGAGACGAAACCCCAGGCTTTGGTCCGGGAATGCCAGGAGGAGCTGGGGGTGACGGTGTCGGTTGACCGCCCGGTGTTGGAACTCACCCACGCCTACCCGGACCTCACCATCCACCTGACCCTGTTTGCCGCGTCTCTCACCGGGGAGGAGCCCCAGCGGCTGGAACATGCGGACCTCCGGTGGATGACGTGGCAGGAGGCCCAATCCTATCCCTTCTGCCCGGCAGACCAAGAAATTTTGGCGCGGCTGGGCCAGATTGTACCCTTTGGAAAGGGGTGAACCTGTGCGTCTGATCATTTCCCCCGCCAAGAAAATGCGGGAGGACACCGACAGTTTCCCATACCACAGCCTGCCTCGCTTTTTGCCCCAAACCCGGGAGATTCTGGCGGCCCTTCGGGCCATGTCCCCGGCGGAGCTCCAGGCCCTGTGGAAGTGCAGTGACCGGATCGCGGCCCAAAATGTGGCCCGTCTGGAGACCATGGATCTGGAGCGCCGCCTGACCCCGGCAGTGATGGCCTACGAGGGGATCCAGTACCAGTATCTGGCCCCGGGGGTGCTGACCCAGGAAGAACTGGACTACCTGGAGGGGCACCTGCGGATCCTCTCTGGGTTCTACGGATTGCTGCGCCCCTTTGACGGGGTGGTTGCATATCGGTTGGAAATGGGAGCCAAGCTCTCCGTGGCAGGGAAAAAAGACCTGTATGCCTACTGGGGGGATACCTTGGCCCAGGCCCTGTGGGAGGAGAGTGACACCGTGGTGAACCTGGCCTCCCAGGAGTACAGCCGGTGCATCGCCGCCCATCCGAAACCGGGTACCCGGCTGATCACCTGCATCTTTGGGGAGGTCCGCCAGGGGAAGGTGGTGGAGAAGGGTACCCTGTGTAAGATGGCCCGGGGGGAGATGGTCCGCTGCCTGGCCCAGCAGGGTGCGGAAGACCCGGAGGCCATGCAATCCCTGGCTCCCCTGGGCTACCGGTTCCAGCCGGACCGGTCCGATGAGACGACCTATGTATTTTGTAAGGAGGCATGAATCCATGTTAGAAGTTGGTACCAAAGCGCCGGACTTTACCCTGCCGGACAAGGACGGGAACCCCGTCTCCCTGTCGGACTTTTTGGGCAAGAAGGTGGTCCTGTATTTCTATCCCCGGGACAACACCCCTGGCTGCACCCGCCAGGCCTGTGCCTTTGGGGCAGCCTACGGCCAGTTTCAGGCCCTGGGGGTGGAGGTCATCGGGGTGAGCAAGGACTCTGTGGCCTCCCATCAGAAGTTTGCCGCCAAGCACGACCTGCCTTTCCTGCTTCTGGCCGACCCGGAGACCCAGGTGATCCAGGCCTATGATGTGTGGAAGGAGAAGAAACTCTACGGCAAGGTGTCCATGGGCACCGTTCGGTCCACCTATGTCATTGATGAGCAGGGGATCATCACCGCTGCCCTGCCCAAGGTGAAGCCGGATACCAATGCCCAGGAGATCCTGGCCCTGCTGAAAGGAGCGCCCAACCCTTGAAACAACATCCATTGTACGGGCCAGACCCCAACGCCGTCTACCCCAACGAGGCGGTCAAACAGGTCTGCTTTCTGAAAAACGTCATCACCCGACCCAATATCCAGGTGGGGGAGTACACCTACTACGATGATATCGACGGTCCGGAGCAGTTTCAGGACCATGTCACCCATCACTATCCCTTCCTGGGGGACAAGCTCATCATCGGCAAGTTCTGCGCCATTGCCCGGGGCATTGAGTTTGTGATGAACGGGGCCAACCACCGGATGAACAGCGTCACCACCTACCCCTTCAACCTCATGGGCCACGGATGGGAGAAGGTAACCCCCACCCTGGAACAGCTCCCCTTTAAGGGGGACACGGTGGTGGGCAACGACGTGTGGATCGGCCAGAACGTCACGGTGCTCCCAGGGGTTCACATTGGAGATGGGGCCATCGTGGCGGCCAACTCCGTGGTGAGCCGAGACATCCCCCCTTATGTCATCGCCGGGGGCAACCCCTGCCGGGTGATCCGGCCTCGGTTTGATCCCGACCTCACAGCCTACCTTCTGGACTTGAAATGGTGGGACTGGCCGCCGGAGAAGATTTTCCGCAACCTGGAGAAGCTATGCAGTGGGGACCTAACCCAAATCCGAACCATCGAATGAAACAGGAAGGAGATACAAGCATGAAACAACTGTGCAAAAAAGGAGGGGCCTTGTGCCTGGCTGTGGCACTGCTCCTCACCCTTCTGGCTGGCTGTCAGGGGGAGGCCGAGCAGAGCACCGGGGAGACTCCGCAAGACACCACCCAGTCTGCCACAGACGCCGTCCCGGTGGACTACAGCGACAGCGCCAACTGGGCCTACTATGCCGAGGGCGCGGGGAAAGACGTGGACGTCTTTCTCATCTGCCCCACAGTGGATATGGGAGACGACGGAAACTACAACATGTCCCTGGAGGACACCGAGACCAAATCGGCGTTCGTAGGGGCCCTGAACATGGAACGGGGGATTTATGAGGACACCGCCACCCTCTATGCCCCCTACTACCGGCAGGTGACTTTTCCGGTCTACTCCATGACGGCAGAGGAGCAGGAGGCCTATTTGGACCTAGCCTACCAGGACGTGTCGGACGCGTTTACCTACTACATGTCGGAGGTCAACGACGGCCGGCCGCTGATCCTGGCGGGGTTCTCCCAGGGGTCCCAAATGCTGCTGCGGCTGCTGGAGGACTATTTTGACGAAGCGTCCTACCAAGACCTGCTGGTGGCCGCTTACTGCATCGGCTGGCCGGTGACGGAGGAGGACCTGAACCAGTACCCCCACCTGCAGATGGCCCAGGGAGAGGACGACACCGGTGTCATCATCTCCTTCAACACCGAGGCGGAGGGGATCACCGAATCCCTGGTGGTGCCTGCGGGCACCCAGGCCCTGGCCATCAACCCCTTGAACTGGAAAACCGACAGCACCCCGGCGGACAAGTCCCTGAACCAAGGGGCCTGCTTCACCAACTACGACGGGGAGATTGAGACGGAAGTGCCTCAGTTTACCGGGGCCTATCTGGACCCCGACCGGGGAACTCTGCGGGTCACTGATGTGGACCCGGCGGCGTACAGCAATTCCCTCTTCCCAGACGGAGTGTACCATTTGTATGACTACCAGTTCTTCTATCGGAACCTGCAGGAAAATGTGGCAGTGCGGACGGCGGCCTATTTGGAGGCCCAGTGAGAGGTTTGGCCTGTTTTCCCGCTTGCACACAGAAGATGCCCCCGGCAAACATACTTTGCCGGGGGCATTTTTAGTTCTTCCCGTTTTCAGTTGACGTATGATTCTGTCGGGAGGCTGCTGTCTGGACGGTGGCTTTTCCCCGGCACAGTTCGTTGAGGTAGGTCTCCTTCAGCCAGTAGGCCAAACAGGTGCGCTGGGATCGGTCCAGGGCCTCTGTAGAGGTCAGCGTGCCGCCGACTAGAAGCTGGCTTTCTGCCCGGATGGGTTCCTTCATGTCTTTTCCTCCTCGGTATAAGGTATGCACCGAGGGGCCTTTCCTTGCCAGGTTCTGCATACAGTGGAGGGAAAGGAGGCGCGTGATGGAAACGAAACAGCAGGCGGCTTGCTACATCCGGGTGTCCACCGAGGAGCAGACGGAGTACTCCCCGGAGGCCCAGCGGCGGGCCTTGGAGGGGTATGCCAGGCAGCACGGCTATAGCATCGACCCTGCCCACGTCTATGTGGACGCGGGAATCTCTGGACGGCGGGCGGAGACCCGGCCGGCCTTCATGGCCATGATCGCCGCAGCCAAAGGAAAGCCACCTCCTTTTACAGCCATTCTCGTCCATAAGTTTGACCGGTTTGCCCGGAATCGGGAGGACAGCATTGTCTACAAATCCCTCCTCCGCCGGCAGTGCGGGGTACAGGTGATCAGCATCACCGAGCACCTAGAGGACGACCGGATGGGCCTGATCCTAGAGGCCATGCTGGAGGCCATGGCGGAGTACTACTCCATCAACCTGGCCGATGAGGTGCGCAAGGGCATGGTGGAAAAGGCCCGCCGGGGGGAGCTGCAAACGGCGCCCCCCTTTGGCTACCAAGTAGAGGGACACACCCTGGTGCCGGTGGAGGAGGAAGCCAGGGTGGTGCAAGCCCTGTATCAGCGCTTTCTGGCAGGGGAGTCCATGGCCGCCTTGGCCCGGTGGACCCGGCAGCTGGGGGTGCTCACCCACCGGGGCAATCCTTTCGACAGCCGGCGGGTGAAGTATATCCTGACCAACCCGGTCTATCTGGGGACCCTCCGATGGCACCCAGAGGGACGGGGACAGGGAACCCCGTTGGAGGTGGAGGGGGCCCATCCACCCCTGGTTTCTCAGGAGACCTTTCAAACTGTGGCGGAATGGCTGGCGGCCTACACCCGCTGCACGCCACGACATGCCCGGCCTTGGGGGGACCGAAAGCACTGGCTGGCAGGACTGGCCACCTGTGCTGCCTGTGGCAGGGGATTGGTGTTTGTGCAGCCCCATTACCTCCGGTGTGGCGGGTATGCCAAAGGAAGGTGCACCTGCTCCCAACATGTGAGGGCAGAGGTCTTAGCGCGTGCGGTGATGGACCGCCTTCGGGGAGATAGTGCCTTGGCAAAGGGGCTCAGCATGTGCCCAGTGCCGACGGACCGGGTCAGGGAACACCAGGACCTTGTACGAGAGAAGGCCGCGGTGGCAACGAAAATCCAACGGCTGCGTCAGGCCTTCCTCTGTGGGGTGGAGAGCCTGGCAGAGTACCAAGTGGCCAAAAAGGAGCTGGAGGCCCAGGAAGCGGCGCTCCAACAAAAACTGGATGATTGGGAGGCAGGAGAACCAGAACCGGACGGGAGGCGTTGGGAACAGGTGCTGTCTACCTTAGAGGATCCAGAGACGGACATCCAAGCCAAACATCGCGCTGCCCAGGGCATTCTGGCCCGCTGCGTATGGGACCGGGCCAATCGGGTTGTCCGTCTGACATATCGGTTTTCCCTCTGAGGAGGGAAACTGCGAGGGCAACATCCTCTCCTGATGCACTCCGGTGGGCCGGACGGGGAGCTGGGGGCTTCCCTGCGGTACCTCTCTCAGCGGTATGCCATGCCCTATCCGGCGGTGCAGGCTCTGCTCACAGACATCGGCACCGAGGAACTGGGCCACTTAGAGATGATTGCCGCCATTGTCCACCAGCTGACCCGGAACCTCACCGACGACCAGATCCAGAATAACCCTGGGTTTGCCTCCTACTTTGTGGACCACACTGCGGGGGTTTATCCTACGGCGGCCTCGGGATTCCCCTGGTCGGCTGCCTCCATTGGGGTAAAGGGCGATCCCATCTGTGACCTCACCGAGGATATGGCCGCCGAGCAGAAGGCCCGGGTGACTTACGACAACATTCTCCGCCTGGCCAAGGATGACCCTGACGTCACCGACGTGATCCGCTTCCTCCGGGAGCGGGAGATCGTCCACTTCCAGCGTTTTGGCAGCGCCATTCAGCAGGTGCGGGAACAGCTGGACCAGAAAAACGTGTATTATACCAACCCGGCCTTCGACCGCTGAGCAGGGGGGTGTTCCCCCAACAGAAAGCAAAGTCCGTCCCCTCTGGGGACGGACTTTGCTGTTTCCACTTACGGAACAATGGCCACCTTAATGACACCGTCTCGGTGATTTTCAAAGAGAGCGTAGGCGGCCTCAATGTCTTTCAAGGGGAAGGTGTGGGTAATGAGCGGCGTGGTGTCTAGCTTTCCCTGGGCCAGGAGCGCGAGGATTTCAGGAACATCGCAGCCATCCACCCCGCCTGTCTGGAAGGTGAGGTTTTTCCCGTACATCTCCGGGAGCGGAAGGATCTGGGGCGTATCATACATCGCCACAATGGTGACCAGGGCATTGGGGCGGGCGCACTGCCAGGCCAGGGAAAAGGTATCCTCCCCGCCAGCGGCTTCTATGACCACATCAGCGCCCCCGTGCTCCGTATGGGATAGGGTAAAGGGAAGCACTTCCTCCGGGGAAGTGACCATAACCTGCGGGTAGTGCTGTCGAACAAAATCCCGGCGTTGGGGGGACTTTTCACAGACAATGACGCCCTTGGGCTGTTTTAACAGGATACACTGGAGGGTACACAACCCTGTGGGCCCGGCACCTAGAAGGAGAACCGTGTCCTCTTGCGTAATGTGGGAGATCCTGGTGGCCCAGAAACCGGTGGCCAACAAGTCTCCGGCGAAGAGGGCCTGCCGATCCGACACCCCATCCGGGATTTTCGTGAGCCCTTGGTCGGCGTACGGCACCCGGACATACTCTGTTTGGCCTCCATCAATACGGCAGCCCAGGGCCCAGCCGCCGTTGGGATCGGTACAGTTGTTCACATACCCGTGGCGGCAGAAGAAGCAGTCCCCGCAGAAGGTCTCCACATTCACAGCCACCCGATCGCCGGGGTGAAGGCGGGAAATGGAGGAACCCACTTCCTCCACGATGCCCACCATTTCATGTCCCAGGGTGATGCCTGGGACCGCCCGGGGGACAGCGCCGTGTTTAATATGCAGGTCACTGGTGCAGATGCTGGCCAAGGTCACGCGGACGATGGCGTCCCGAGGATGTTGGAGGACAGGCTTCGGCTTGTCCATCCAGGCAAGGGTACCGGGGGAAACATAGGTATAGGCGCGCATAGGGACACATCCTTTCTCACAGGGCGGGTTGTGGGGGAGATTTCACTTTCAAGGTGCGGAGGTACGCCTTGTGCTCTGGAGAAACCCGGGTACTTTCCACGGCCTTCTGAATGGCCTTGTTGTGGGTCCAGGGATCCAGGCGGTGGGCTTGGAGGTAGGGAAGGGTCACCGCATACTCCTTGGCCAAGGCAGTGGCGAAGTACCAGGCCACCATCATCTTGACATAGTACTCCTCCCGCTGCAGGGCCGCGGCCCAGTCCAAATATTCTCTCTGAAAGTCGGTCCCCCAGTAAAAGGACAGCAGCATCCCCAAGCCAAAACGGACGGTATAGGGGTGGGGATTTGCCAGCCAGCGGGGGATCTCCTCCCGCAGCTCTGGTAAGTGCTTGCGGAACACCTTGGGGGAAAGCAGGTCACAGGTGGCCCAGTTGTCTACATAGGGCAGAAAAGCGTCTACCCCCTCCAACACCCAGGAGTAGGACTTCCCCAGAGAGAGCAGGGCGCCGTGGAGATTGTTCTCTTCATAGTACCGGTGGGGGAGTGCCTGCAGAAACGCTTCTCCTTCTGGGGTGCCAGACAGCTGTTTGGCCAGCTGACGGATTTGAGGGGTGCGGACCCCGATGACCCGCTCCGGGTCTACGGTGGGCATCAGCTTACAGTGGAAGGTGCGATAGCCGAGATCTTGCAGGGCGAAGAGCTGGGCTTGTATGGGCGTGAGACCATCCATGAGAGAAGAACTCCTTTCCAATTGGGAATGGATCGGGATGCCGTTCCGGGATATGGGCTAGGGTTAGAAATGATAGAAAACACCCTTGAACGAAACCGTTCAAGGGTGTTTCTTTTGGCGGAGAAGGAGGGATTTGAACCCTCGCGACGCTCAACACGCCCTACTCCCTTAGCAGGGGAGCCCCTTCGGCCACTTGGGTACTTCTCCAAGTCCGAATTGTTCGGCTTTGTATGAAAGTTGGCGGAGAGAGTGGGATTCGAACCCACGGCCCTTTCGGGTCACTGGTTTTCAAGACCAGCTCCTTAAACCGCTCGGACATCTCTCCGTGTGGAGGGGATCCCGGTTAGATGCGAAAATTATACTACCACAGCTTGCCCTCCTTGTCAATCCAAAAATGCAGAAAGAGCCAGAGAAAAATTTTTGCGCCGTACAGTCCAGAAAAGACGATCAGAGGCAGAAAGCTGTCGAACCTTGCCGGACAGAGAGAGACTGGCAGTGCACGACGTGGAAAATGCTGGAAGCCTCGTCGGAAAAGATGTAAAAATACAGAAAGAAGGGGAGAAGTTTTCGACATTTGTAATGGGAAAAATCCGCTAAAACACCTATATTTCTTGGCAAAACGGAACAATGGCTCGAACCCTGTCGAAAGGCGACGAACGAAAATCCTTCCCAAGAGCAGTTTTTGACATTACAATAAAAATACAAAAGGTTACAAAATGATAAAATTTGGGAGGAAGACATTGAATGAGAGAGCTGTTTTACGACATGGTCGATCTCAGTAACCAGATCGGCCGGCCAGCCACCTGTGTGTACTGGATCTTGGTGCGAACCGTTCCCCCTCCAGTCTCTTGCGAAAGTTATGGGGTCTGCATCACCATGCTCCAGACTGGAGAGCGAGAGGAAGTGCTGGATATTACCGTGCGTCCAGAGCGAATCCTGTCCTTGGCACAGATGCTGGCGCGCGGGGGTGTAACCCCTTGCACCTTGCGGGAGGTGATCGACGACTGGCTATAAGCCCCCAAGGGGGTGGTGTCCAAAGGAACCCCTCCGGCGTACACTGGAGTAAACCAATCCTTTGACTGGGAGGTTACAACATGTCAGATGTTACGCAAATCCAATTTTTCCTAGGGGCCAATGCCGCAGGTGGTTTTATTTCTCTATATGACCGGTGGGTGGACCAGCGAAAACTCCAGGCCTTTTATTGCCTGAAAGGTGGGGCAGGGTGCGGCAAGTCTACGCTCATGACCCAGGTGGCCCAAGCGGCCCTGGCGGCGGGGTATGGCGTGGAGTACATCCTCTGTTCCGGTGACCCAGATTCGTTGGATGGAATCTACATTCCGGGGAAGGGGGCTGCCGTGGTAGACGGGACTTCCCCCCACGTGATGGACCCCACGTATGTGGGTGCCACCGGCCACTATGTGGACCTGGGTGCGGGATACGACCGCAAGGCCCTGTTCGCCCAGCGGCAGGAGATTGTAGCCGCCGTCCAGGCATACCGCTCCTACTACCCGCAGGCCTATCGGGCGATTGCCGGTGCCGTGGAGGCCCGCCGCCGAGGAACCACCCCTCTCCACACGGAGGAAACCCTTCAGAAAACGGAGAAGCGGGCGATGGCCCTATTGGCAAAGACGATTAAATCCCCTGGTGCAGTACCGGGGAAAGAACAACGGCGTTTCCTAGGCGGCCCTACTTGCCAGGGGCGGTTGTTGCTGGAAAAAACCGTGCTGGTGCTGTGTGAGCGTGGCTATGTGATCCAAGATGATGGTGGCCTGGCTGGAATCCTGCTGGAGCATCTTCGCAAAGGGTTTCTCGCCGGAGGGTGCGATGTGATCGCCTGCCCCTGCCCGGAGGAACCTGCCCGCCTGGAGCATTTGTTGGTTCCGCAGCTGTCTCTGGCGTTTGTCACAGGGCCTTGGCAGCAGAGTCACGGGTATCGGACCATCCGCACGGAAAGTCTGGTGGAAAAAGAGGCCTGGCAAGAGGGGCGCAGTTTCCTCCGCTTGTCCGACCGCGTAGCCGAGGAGTTGTTGGCGGAGGGGATGGGGCACCTGGCCCAGGCCAAAGCCTGCCATGATGTCTTGGAGGAGCTGTATCATCCCCATGTGGATTTCTCCGTTGCCCAGGCAGCTACGGAGAGGATCACCGCAGAGATTTTGGCGCTTCCCGATCGGAAAAGTGGGGATTTCCTTGCGTCTTCCCCCATCCTGTGCTAAAATAGCACCGCAACTCCATCGATAGAAGGGAGGCGGTGGCATGGCGTCACTGTCTGTGGCGGAATTGGGAATCCTCAACTGGATTCAAACCAACTGCCACAATGAGTTTTGGGATGAAGTGATGCCCGTGCTCACAAGCCTGGGCAACGGCGGGCTCATCTGGATCGCGTTGGCAGTGGCCATCTTGCTGCTTCAGCGGGGCAAACGGGGCACCGGCTTACAGGTGTTGATTGCTTTGCTCCTGAGCCTGGTACTTTGTAACCTCCTGCTAAAAAATGCGGTGGATCGGGTTCGTCCCTTTGATTTGAATCAGATGGTCCAGCTCTTGGTGCCCGAACCCCAGGACCCCTCCTTCCCCTCGGGACATACCTCGGCCTCCTTCGCTGCGGTGACAGTTCTCTTCCTCAATCGCTGGAAGGGACGGTGGCCTGCCTTGGCCCTGGCAGGGGGCATTGGATTTTCCCGGATGTACCTTTACCTGCACTTCCTGACCGACGTGTTGGGTGGTGTGGCGACTGGAGTGTTTTGCGGGTGGCTGGCGGCCACCCTCTGGCAGAAATGGATCTCCCCCCATTGGCCGGAAACACCCCCGGACCCACCAAAGACGAAAAAACGCACCGTGACGTGATGGCACGGTGCGTTTTTTCTCAAGAACTAGTCTGACAAGGAGTTTTACTTGCCAAGGGCTGCGTTTTTGTCGCAAGCCGCAATGACAGCATCCATCATCGCGGCACGGACGGCCCTCTGCTCTAAGGTGCGCACCCCTTGGATGGTGCTTCCGCCGGGGCTGCACACCTCATTTTTAAGCTGGTCTGGGTGCTTGCCGGTGGTCAGCACCATCTGGGCTGCCCCCAGAAGGGTTTGCGCGGCAAAGCGCACCGCATCGGCGCGGGGCAAGCCACAGGCCACCCCTCCGTCGGCCATGGCGTCTAGTACCAAGTAGGCATAGGCAGGACCACAGCCGGAGACAGCGGCCCCCACGTCCATCAGGGATTCTTCCAAAGGATAGAGGCCGCCTGCCTTCTCCATGAGCTGAAGGAACTGGTCCACCTGCTCCGGGCTGACCTGTTCACTGGCGTGATACAAAACCACCCCCTGCCCCACAGCCACTGGGGTGTTGGGCATGATGCGAATGACGGGATAAGGGCCCCCGGCCATGCGCTGGATCTGTTCAATGGCCAGACCCGCTGCCATGGTAACCAGGACAAACGCATCCTGGCGGGCAGCTAGGACGGACTGGATGTCTGCCAACATCGCCCCCATCAAATGGGGCTTTACGCCGAGAAAGAGGTATTGGCTGTTTTGGGCGACCACTTCGTTGGTGCCGTGGGCAAAACCCAGCTCCTCTGCCAGGCTCTGGGCCCGCTGCGGGTTGTGGTCCGCGAGAATACCGGCTTTTGTGGTCTGACTCACGGCATGGGCGATGGCGCCCCCCATGTTGCCGCTGCCGATGAGGCCAAAGGTATATTCCATGGTAATCACTCCTGTCTTTGGTCGATGGGCTTCCCTCGGGCCGCGGATCTGGAGATCCGCCGGGCGCAATCGGGAAGGGATTGTTTCTATTCTAGCATAGGGCAACAAGGCAGGCAAGGGAGAGGGAGTGTTGGGAGCGGAAAATTTCTTGTCAGAATTGGAAAAAGGGGAGGGGAGAAGAACGGAACGTTTTTGTATCTCTCGCCAAGGTTTTTCTGGGAAAGACAAAGGTACTTGCGTCATAAGAAAAGGTAGGGTAAAATTTAAGGGAATATAAGACGGCATAGTACACAAACGGGTCCTGAGCGCGGCCTCAGGACGCGGCAAAATATGGATATCAGAAAGAAAGGACGCGTTCACTATGATGGAAATTCTGCACACTGAGAAGGCCCCTGAGGCCATCGGCCCCTATTCCCAGGCCATCGAAGCCAATGGGCTGATCTTCCTCTCCGGTCAGCTGGGCCTCATCCCTGACACTGGCGCTATGGCGCACAGTCTGGCTGCCCAGACCGTCCAGGCCTTGGAGAACATCATTTCTATCCTGAAGTCTGCCAACCTCACGTTGAAGGACGTGGTGAAGACCACCTGCTACCTGTCCAATATGGAGGACTTCTCCCTCTTCAACGAGATTTATGCCCAGTATTTCGGGGATCATAAGCCTGCCCGCTCCTGCTTTGCCGTGGCCCGCCTGCCCAAGGATGCCTTGGTGGAGATCGAGGTCATCGCCACCCGGTAACGGGTGTCTTTCCCCATAATCCAAGCGAGGTCAAGTCTCCCAACCAGGCGACTTGGCCTCGTTTTTATGTTTTTGTGAAAAGGAGGCATTGGCGATGAAATTGCTCCATCTCTCTGACCTTCACCTGGGGAAGCGGGTCAATGGCTTCTCCATGCTGGAAGATCAGCGGGTTATTTTGACGCAAATTGTCGATCTGGCAGAGGAAGAAAAGGTCGATGCCGTTCTTCTGGCGGGGGATTTGTACGATAAGCCCGTTCCGCCTGCCGAGGCGGTGACCCTTTTGGACGGGTTCCTCACTCGGCTATCCGGCGGAGGGATTCCTGTTTTTGCCATCTCTGGAAACCATGACAGTCCGGAGCGGTTGGCCTTTGCCACCCGGCTCCTGGCAGGGGAGGGCATTCATCTGACGGCCCAGTATCAGGGGCCCCAGCCTCCGTTTCTCCTCCAGGACGAGTATGGGGATGTCGCCATTTACGCCCTGCCGTACCTGAAGCCGGCCCTGGTCCGCCATTGGAACCCCGAGGTAGACATTGCCTCCTACGAAGAGGCGGTGTCTTACGCGCTGGGGCAATGGGCGGTGGACAAGACTCGGAGAAACGTTCTTTTGGCCCACCAGTTTGTCACAGGCGGGGTGACCTGTGAATCGGAGGAGCGGTCTGTGGGGGGCGTCGATCAAATTCCGGCCCATCTGTTTGCCGCGTTTGACTATGTGGCTTTGGGGCATCTCCACGGCCCCCAAAGTGTGGGAAGGCCCACCCTGCGGTACAGCGGCAGCCCGCTGAAATATTCCTTCTCCGAGTGTGGGCATGAGAAGTCGGTCACCTTGGTCACCTTGAGAGAGAAGGGGCAGGTGGAGATACAGGCCCTTCCTCTGACCCCGTGCCGGGACCTGCGGGAGATCCGAGGGACCTATGAAGAAGTGACCGCGAAACCCTTTTACCAGGGAACCAACCGGGAGGACTACCTCCATGTCATTCTCACCGACGAGGAGGATGTCCCCGAAGCGATGGGGAAGCTCCGTACGATTTATCCCAACCTCATGAAGCTGTCCTACGATAACCGCCGCACGCAGGGCGTGGCAGAAGTCACCGGCGCAGAACGCCCCGAGGAAAAGACCCCCTTGGAGCTGTTCCAGGACTTTTATCAGCTCCAAAACAACCAGCCTATGGCCCCCCAGCAGGAGGCCTTGGTACGGCAGCTGATGGAAACCATTTGGGAGGGTACGCAATGAGACCATTGACGTTAACGCTGTCCGCCTTCGGCCCTTATGCTGAAACGGTGACGGTGGACTTTGCCCGGCTGGGGGACCGAGGCCTTTACCTCATCACCGGCGAGACCGGAGCGGGGAAGACCTCCCTGTTTGACGGCATTACCTTTGCCCTCTATGGCGAGGCCAGCGGACCCTACCGGGAAGCTGCCATGCTCCGCAGCACCTATGCTTCCAAGGACACACCGACCTATGTGGAACTCACCTTCCGCTGCCAACAGGCAGACTATGTGGTTCGCCGCAATCCAGAGTACCTCCGCCCAGCTAAGCGGGGGGACAAGTGGGTCACAGAAAAGGCGGATGCCCAGTTGACCTACCCCGATGGCCGGCCCCCCGTCACGGGAACCCGGGAGGTGACCAAGGCCATAGAGGGGATTGTGGGCCTGGACCGAACCCAATTTTCCCGGGTGGCCATGTTGGCGCAAGGGGAGTTTCTCCAGCTGCTCTTGGCGAAAACAGAGGAGCGGAGCAAAATCTTCCGGGAGATTTTTCATACCGGGCCCTATCAGCAGCTTCAGGAGGCCCTCCGGCGAGAGGCCGCCCAGTGGAAGGGGGCCTATGAAAAACTTTCTCTGGCCATCGACCAGCACCGGCAAAGCGTGCAGCCGGGGGCGGAGGCGCAGGCAGATTGGGAAGAAGCATTGCAGGGAGAGGAAGGCGCCATCCTTCCCTGCTTGGAGGGACTGCTCCACAGGGAGACGGAAACCCTTGCACAGCTCCGGACCCGGCAGGAAGCCCTCCAACGGGAGGGGGAAGCCCTGGACCGGCGGATTGGGCAAGGGGAGAGCAGAGAAGCACTCCACCGGGAGTGGGAGACCACCCAGAAGCAGCTGGCGGGTCTGGGACCGGCCCTGCAAGCAGCCCAGACTCATTGGGAGGCGGTGCAGCCGCTGGAGGAGGCAAACCGGGCCTTGGCGGTCGAGATTGCCACCAGGGAACAGGAACTGCCGGACTATGCGGCCTGCGACCAACTGCGGCAGGAGCAGGCGCAGGATCAACGCCGCCTTGCCCAACTGGTTCAGCAAAAGGCCGAGGGGGAACAGACCGCTGCAGAAACAAGCCAGGAGGAGGCAGCACTGCGAGATACCTTGGCACAGTTAGAGGGTTTGGAGCAGCAAAGCCAGCTTCTGGATGGGCAAGCCCGGGAGCTGTCCGGCCAGAAAGCTGCCTTGGACCAGTGGGAAACCCAGTGGAACCACTGTACTGCGTTGCAGAACAGCATGGCAGCGGCGCAGCAGGACTATCGGCAAGCGGTGGAGCAAGCCCAGCATCTTCGGCTGGTGTACAGCCAGATGGAGCGGGCGTTTCTGGACGGCCAGGCGGGTTACCTAGCGGGGTTTCTCCAGGAGGGGGCGCCTTGTCCAGTTTGCGGCTCCCGCCATCACCCCGAACCAGCCCAGGCGAGGAAGGAGGTCCCCACCCGGGAGGCGTTAGACCGCCAACGCACCGCCACGGAAGCGGCCGAAAATGCTGCCCGCCAGGCCAGCGACTATGCAGGGCAAGTCCGGGCCCGGTACATAGCAGCACAGGAAGGATTGGCCACCCAGAGTATGGCACTCTTCGGGGAGGAACCAGGGGAGGCGCTGCCTGCTGGTCTGGCAGCGGCCCGCCAGGCCCTGGAAGCAGAGGAGAAAGACCTGGAGGCAGCCCGTGCCGCCCTGGGGCGCAAGCAGGAACAGAAGACCTTGGCACACACCCGTCTTCCCGTGGTGACCCAAGCCCTTCAAAGGGTTCGGGAAACCGTTCTGCAGGCAGAGCGGGAGATCGCAGCCCTGAACAGCCGGCTGGCCGCCCGGGAAGAGCAGCTTCGCGCCCAGGAAGCGCGTCTAACCTTTGCGACCCGGACCGAAGCAGAGGCAGCCCTTGCCGCCTGCCGCCGCCAAAAAGCGGAAGGGGAGCAGGCCGTTGCCTCTGCCAGGGAAGCCTATGAAACCTGCCGGCGGCAAAAGGCGGAAACCACCGCCCGGGCAAAGGCCCTGGCCGATCAGCTGGCGCAAATGCCCCAAGAGGACTTGCCCCGTCTCATCGTACAATCCCAAGCCCTTCGAGGTGATCTGGAGCAGGTTCGCACAGAGACTGAAACCCTTTTGGCCCGACACACCAACAACCAACGGGCCTGGGAAGCCTTAACCGGTTTGGAGCAAGAGCGGCAGGAGGTGCAGCAACAGTGGGTATGGGTCCGGGCCCTGTCCCATACTGCCAACGGGGCCGTGCCAGGGAAGGACAAAGTGACCCTGGAAACCTATGTCCAGATGACTTGGTTTGACCGCATTCTGGCCCGGGCCAATGTACGCCTCATGGCGATGACGGGGGGACGGTATGAGCTGATCCGCCGCCGTCAAGCCCAGGACCAGCGCACCCGCAGCGGGTTAGAGTTGGATGTGGTGGACCATTACGAGGGGGGACAGCGCAGTGTAAAAACCCTCTCTGGCGGAGAGTCCTTTCAGGCTTCCTTGGCGCTGGCCCTGGGGCTGGCGGACGAGATGCAGGCTGCCGCCGGTGGACTCCAGCTGGACGCCCTCTTTGTGGACGAAGGTTTCGGTTCCCTAGATGAAGAGGCCTTGGAACAGGCCGTGGAGACCTTGAGCAGCTTGACGGAAGGCAACAAATTGGTGGGAATCATTTCCCATGTCGCTGCGCTGAAACACCGCATAGATCGTCAGATTGTCATCCGAAAAACCCGAGGCGGTAGCAGCACCATTCAAATGGAGGGTTGAGAAGACCGAGAAACCATAAGAAACAAAAATATCCTGCCATCTATGAAATACGAAAAAATATGTTGCAAAATGCAGTGGTTTCGTGTAAACTATAAGGACAATGCCGGATGCGCACATACGTCCACAATGGAAGGACACATCCGGCGAATCAAAAGGAGGTAACATTATGAAAAAGAAGATTCTTGCACTCCTGCTGGCCGGCTGTATGGCTGCAGGTCTGTGCGCCTGCGGAACCCCCGCAGCGGACAGCGGCACCGGCGACACCAGCGGAACCACCGCCACTGCGGACGGGGACACCGTGGTCATCGGCGTCTTTGAGCCCCTCACCGGTGACAATGGCGCCGGCGGCAAGCAGGAGTATCTGGGCATGCAGTATGCCAACTCCATCACCCCTGAGGTGACCATCGGCGACAAAACCTATAAGGTTGAGCTGAGCGTGGTGGATAACGAGTCCTCCAACGACAAGGCCGTCTCTGCTGCCAGCCAGCTGATCTCCCAGAACGTGTCCATTGTCCTGGGTTCCTACGGTTCCGGCGTGTCCATCGCTGCCTCTGATACCTTCGGAGAAGCCGGTGTGCCTGCCATGGGCGTGACCTGCACCAACCCCCAGATCACCGAGGGTAACGACCACTACTTCCGTATCTGCTTCCTGGATCCCTTCCAGGGCACTGTTCTGGCCAACTTCGCCCACGACGAGCTGGGTGCTGACACCGTCTACTGCCTGGGTCAGCTGGGCAACGACTATGACCAGGGTCTGATGAACTACTTCAAGCAGGCCGCGGAAGAGCTGGGCATGACCTGCATCCAGGAGTCCTTCCCCAAGAACAACTCCGACTTCACTTCCTACATGACCACCGCCAAGAACGAGGGCGCTGACGTCATCTTCGCCCCCACCTCCATCAGCTATGCACAGCTGATTGTGGAACAGGCTTACTCCCAGGGCGTGAACGTCCCCCTGCTGGGCCCCGACACTTGGGACTCCAACATGGTGCTGGCCGCTGCCCAGGGTAAGGACATGGATGTCTATGTCTCCACCTTCTATGCTGAGGGCGGCGACACCGAGTTCGAGGCTGGCTTCAAAGAGTTCATCAACTCCGACTCTGACAACCTGAACAACAACGGCGGCAACGACATCATCGCAGCCGTCTCCGCCATGGGCTATGATGCTTACTACGTAGCTCTGGAAGCCCTGAAGCTGGCTGGTTCCACCGATCCCGCTGCTGTGATGGCCGCGCTGCCCCAGGTGACCTACACCGGCGTCACCGGCGACATTGCCTTCGATGAACAGGGCGATGCCATCCGCGACAGCGCCTTCATTAAGAAGGCCAACACCGAGAAGGAAGCATGGGACTTCGTCACCGTGCAGACGGTTGCCGGCGTCTCCTCCGATGAGACTGCTTGATCCCTGTAGATCCTCCACAGCCCCGTTTTTCATTGGGTAAACTGCGTGGCGGGGGTACACTGCGTGCCCC
>OGYY01001590.1_pt1 | contig 19217 bp, 19 predicted proteins | sample 1576671 | NCBI WGS metagenome assembly OGYY01 (sample SAMEA3541593, study PRJEB24748) | human gut metagenome | biome: human gut; feature: human-associated habitat; material: faeces | place: China | collected 2012 | reverse complement strand
AGTTAGAATTAGAATTGTCTGTGGTATGGTGAATAAATTACCAGTCGAAGTTCTCACTCGCGAATTAAAGATTGAATTTATGGAATGTATTTGGGACGCTTTTGATAAACTATATGACGAGTGGAATGAATGGCATTGCAGGTATATACTTGGATTACCATTCTAAGGGTATAGGGTCTTGGTTGACCCTATACTCACTAAAAAGCCCGTGATTATGACAGATGAAGAAAGACAACAGCTTTTCGATCTGATCAAACAGGCGAAAGAAGGTAAACAAATTGCCTTCACAAAGCTTTATGAGAAGTATAATCGAATTATATATAATACGATATATCGTATTGTTAATAATAAAGATGCTGCAGATGATTTATTATCTGTTACTTTTATTAAAGCTTTTTCAAAGCTAGAGAGTTATGTTAACAATATTTCATTTGAAATGTGGTTAAAAACTATAGCTATAAATAGTAGTATTGATTATAATATTGAAGATCAAGTGATTATGCTCGAAGAATATACTTTTTCTTGGTTTGAAGATAGAACTTATACATTTTTAAATACATTAAAGCCGTATATTGAAGAAGGTATAATGGAATATAGATCAATTGATGATGATCATCATTGGCGATATATCTATAATCCAGTATTAAATAAATGGAAAGAAAAAATTGCTTGTACAAGTTATGGTTTTGAAGGATATACTGATGATGAATTAATTGATGAACTAAAAAATCGTGGTTATATAGTTAGAAAATCAAAAATAAAAGAATTAGTAAATAAAAATATTGATCAAATAATTGAAGACAGATTTTAAAATAATGCAGCCTCATAGGTTTTATGACTATGAAACTTTTTATGCTATAATTAAAGTAATTTTATAGTTGAAAAAATTAATATTACTACATTTGATAGTTATTATATTTGCTTTGTAAAAAGAAAGGAAAAAGATATTATGGAACATACAGGATATATACGTATTGAAAGAAAAAAAATACCATTCTATCTAAAAGATAAAAAAGTTCACTTGATCCCAGATAATCCTTTTGCATCTTTAATGCCAGGAAATATTAAAGAAAAAGAAATCGTAAAAGGTACTACTACAGATAACAGAGAAATCACTTTTATTGGTTGCAGATATAATTCTTGTATTTTGATATATAAAGCATTAATAATATCAGACTATAATACAGGAATTTATCCAGAAATAACAAAATTTGATAGAATATGCTTTGAAGGTAGAGCAGTTAACACGTTTGCAGGTCCAGGCAGAGCTTTTACATCAGAAAAAGGTTCTGATACATCAAATCAAATGAAAACTATTATTCCAAAAAAATGGGAAGATATAAATTTTACAGGAGAAGCAAAATTAAAGAGAGACAAATTTAAACTAGCTATAATTTTTACTATTCGACACAACTTGAAATACGATAAAACATCAATGGGTGAAGCTATACCAAATTTTTCTTTAGAATATGAAAAAGGAAAAAATATTAAATATATACCTCAAATATATTTAATGGCTTACGATTTCTTTTGCTTTTTAAATTTTCGTCGTAATATTATTTTTAACAAAATAACATTACAAATAAAAAAAGATGATATATTTTATCCTATTGCAACTGTGTATGTTAATTCTAATATAAATGATGATTTTGATCGAAATGAAAATAATAGCATAATATCAACAGATTGTATTAAATTTTGGAACAAGTTATTTAGTGTAATTGCTTTAAGAAGAACACAAAAGATATATGACAATTTTTATATACCCCTAAATTCTAAAGAAGCACCTACTGTTACATATGAAAAATATCTTGCTTGTGCATTAAGTTTTGAAAGTGAATATACTAGATTATATCCAACAAAAAAAGAAGATAATAAATCATATGCCGAGATACATAACATATTTGTAAAAACAGCCGATGAACTAAATGTTATATTTCATGCTATACAAAATGACCAAATTACATTTAATGATTTTTTTCAAATATATATTGATGGAGTAAATAAAAAATATACAAAATTAGTAAAAAATTCATCAAAAACTAAAAAGAGAAAAACAGATGGATATTTCAATAAAATAAAAGATTCACTTTCTAAAATTGATTACAGTCTTGCTGATAAATACAAAAACGCTTTAAACGATAATATAGAATATCTTCAACCTGTTATTGATCAATTATGTAAACATAATAAGGATTACATTGAGCGCATTTTTTTGTTTATGGAAAGATAAACAGCATTGTCAAAATTCGTCTTGATCAGAACATCCGTGATTTGAAATAGTGTATTCCCCCAAGTTGGCGTTACCAATGAGGGACTGACTATTAGTTTATTAGATGGATGCAAAGTATAAGAAAGAAACTGATATACCAACTATTCTATTATATTAATTCTATAATTAATTTTAATGATAAGGTTGAAATGGAATTAAAATGTTAATTGATATGAGAACTCGTAATGAATTGCTAAAAGTATGTAAGGAGTTTTTCATACTTATATTTATTAGTTTGATATATAAGTGAAAGGGAGAAAAACTATGGAGCAAATAATAATTGGAGTGTCAGGTGGATCTGGAAGTGGAAAATCTTTTTTTTGCAAACAATTTGTAAAACTATATAAAAAAAACGAGGTTATATTGATTTGTGCTGACCGTTATTTTAAAAACAAACTTCCTAAAATGATTTCGCCATTGACACAAAGGGAGTACGATGATTGGAACAGCTTAGAATCAGTTGACTACGACGCTCTTTTGGTGGATTTAAAGAAGGCTACGAAGACGAGTGCAAAAATAATTATTGTAGAAGGTGTAAATATTTTTTCCATTAATAAACTAAGAGAAATACTGCAATTAAAAATTTTCATTGATACAGATATTGAATTAAGGCTTTATAGACGTATAAAACGAAATATGAAAGAATTTAATATGAAAATGGATGACATTGCTACCTATTTTATAGAGTCTGCAAAGTATCAAGAAGAAAAATATTCTATTTCAACAAAAATATATGCTGATATTATATTTAATGGAGCTAAAAATTTTGATATACCGATCCACTTTTTAGATTCATATATAAAAAATATATAGTTTTCATCCTTGAGTTAATAAAACTAACTAATCGTTGAAAATAGGAAAAATAGAAGAAAGATAAAGGACTCAAAATGCAAAAGTTAAAAGATTTATATCAGACAGATCAAGGTGTACATTGTCAGTTCTCGTCTTTAGCAAATGTTGTAAATTATTATAACCCTAACATCAAATCATCAAATCTCTTTTTTAATGGTGGCTATTTTAAAACACATTACCGTTTTGAAGAAGGACAAGGTTTATCAGATATTCGATTAACAAATGAATTCGGTAAAATTTATAAAAAATTCTTTTTAAAAAACCAAATCAAAAACCAAATTATTGAATATCAAGAAAATGAGGATGAGTTTCGAAATTATATAAAAAATGAGGTGGATAGCTTCCGGCCTGTCTTAGTTGCGGTTATGACAAACTATTTAAATTACAGTTCTAGTTATCAAACCGGATATACAAATAAGCATTTTATAGTTATTTTAGATGTTACTAAAAATGGTTATATAATTAGTGACTGCTTTGTTCCGACACACCCCAGTTCATTATTTGTAGGTGAAATCGAAAAAGAAGTATTTTGGAACGCGTTTTCTGCTTTTAAAAAAACAATTATATCGTTAGAAAGTGAAAAAATTTCTAAATTACAAGCAACGAATAATAAAAAATTTCATATAGAATCAAATAATTTTGAGGACGAAGAGCTATCCATTTTTGCTAATGATTTAAGGAGACTCCCAGAATTGTTTTCAGAAAAGGAAATCTATGAACAAATACCAAGCTTATGCTTTAAAATACAATTTGATTCTATTATACCAGCTCGTAAAATGTTACTTAAGGCGTTTGATGAATATCCATCTGGAGTTGGCACTGTATATAAAGAAAAAGTGCAAGAATTTATATATCGATGGCAGAACATTGTTTATATCTTAATAAAAATTTCTCGTCGATTATCGCAACAGAGTCTTAATACATTAAATGAGTCGGTCTTATCTCTGCTGGAAGATGAAAAACGATTTTTTAAAAGTGTCATGGAGGAAAATTGAAATGTCAGTATTCGATATTACTAATCGATGTAATTTAAAGTGTATATATTGTTGTAGAGGAGAAAGTTTAAATAAACAAGTTGATGAAGTATCCACAGAAGATGTTTTAAATACTATAAAACAAATTGTTGATATTCGAGGGAATTTTATTGTCTTACAGGGGGGAGAACCTCTTATAAGAAAAGATATAGTTGATATTTTGAGCAAAATGAAGGAATATAAGAAAGTTATTCCAGCTAAATATTTCAATGATTTAAAAAACCTGCTGAAATTGCAGTTGCCCGCAGAACGATTCGGCATGCAGTATAAAAAAATTTTAGTTCGGCAAGGCTTGCCGATGTATTTTGTATCAACAAATGGGACCATCTATTCAAAAAATATAGAAAAAGCGTTATATGAAAGCGGATTTGCAGTAGACATATCTTTGGATTCGTTTGATAAAGAAATAAATGAAAGAACTAGAATTGGAATTAACCATGATACTGTATGTGAAAATATTAAAAAGTTTTCAGAACGACTTCCGGTTAGTATTTCCTGCACTGTTACAGAAGAAAATGTTGATACAATAGACGAAATGATTGATTATGCCTATCGTTTTGGAGCAATATCAGTGAAGTATTCTCCAGTGATCATGGTAGGAAATCGTAAAGAAAATGATGAGAATTTCCGCTTTAGATATTTAAAAGCTTTGGATAGAATTTTAGATATTTTCCCAAACTATTCAGAAAAATTATATCTTACAATCAAGATATACAAGCATTGTTTGAATGATTCATATGGAAAAGCTGTTTTAGAAAAAATCCTCGCAACTCCTAACATTATGCTTGAGATACACGAATGTGCTGCCTGCATAAAGCTAAAAGAATTGTATATAGATCCTAAACTTAACGTATATGGTTGCGCTTCAATGAAGAATGATCCTTCCTTATCGCTTGGAAATTTATACGAAAAAACTTTAGTGGATCTTTGGAAAAGTGAAAAGCGGTTGTACTTAAAACAACAATTATCTAAACATATAGAACAAGCAGGTAAGTATGGAGGGTGTACTGCTTCTTCCTACATTATTCAAAAAGATACAAGAAGGCAAAAAGATGATTAGTTTGATAATTCCTACATACAATAAACTTCCTAGATTAAAATTGACCTTAGCTTCCATTAACTTCCAAACCATTGACAGAAGCAGTTTTGAAGTAATAGTGGTAAACGACAATTCCTCAGATGGAACAAAAGAGTATTTAGAAACGCAATCTTTCCCCTTTAGAATAAGGGGATTACATTTATCTGACAATAAAGGGAGATCGGCAGCCAGAAACGAAGGTCTTGGTAAAGCACAAGGAGATATTGTGATTTTCGTTGATGATGACTTAATACTTTCCCCTGAATATTTGAAAAATCATGTACTACTTCAAAAGGAGTGTCCAAGATGTGTACATGGGAAAATAATTGATATTTTTCCATTGGCTTATTTTAAAGATCCATCTAAAGGTATTCTATATGAAACAATAGATGAAAGCAGGAAAATGGACAATTTTAAGAAAAGATGTATATCGGTTGAAGACATTTTCAATGATTTTGAAAGAAAAATTGCAAGGTATAAGACTACTTCGTTTATGGAAGAAACAATTCATAAAATTTTAGAAAGAGAAGAAAGCAAATATCATTGGATAGGTATGACAGGAGGGAATTTCTGTTGCCCTAAAGAATGGGTGATAGAGGCAGGTGGGTTTGACGAAAATTTAGGAAAGGAATGGGGCTGCGAGGATTTTGAATTGGGATATCGGTTATGCAAAAAGTATCCTATTATTTACTCCGATCAGTGCGTGAATTATCATATTTCACATTATCGCTATGATTTGAACGAAAAGTTAAAGAAAGCTTTTTCATATTTTTATAAAAAGCATAAAGATGAGGAAATCGTTCATATGTGCAGGTATCTATTAAAAGAGATTGATTATGACAAGTTGTTCACTTAGAAAGGAAATATTGCTATGAAGAAGAGAGAAGTTTGGTTTGATGCAAGAGATTTAGAATTAGATAATAATATTTTAAGTCTGGTATTTGAAAAAAATTTTGATCATTTGTTAATTCGTCCTGAATTGTATAAAAAAGAAATATTGCCAAAAAGAATGTCGATTGCTGTTCATGTAGAGAAAATAGAACAGTTGGATGAATTAGAAGATGTAATTATATTTTCAGAAAACGAAGAAATTTTAAGAGAAGCAAAAGAAAAAGGCTTACCAAGCGCATTATTTAAAGTAATTACAAACAAAGATGATTTAGAATATGTCTATAAAAACGGCGCTTTTTATGATTATGTATGTGTGTTGTTTTATGAAACGACAAATATTCCGCTTGAATTGCTTATCGCGGCATTTCAAAAAAAGAATTGTGTATTAATGAAATTTGTAAATAATGTGCAAGACGCTGAAATAGTATTTGGGGTTATGGAAAAAGGAAGTGACGGCATTATTTTTACATCACGGGAAATGATGGAAATAGAGGAGATGAGTAAACTGATCGAAAAAGCAAATCAGGTGCAGTTAAATTTAGAAACCGGAAAAGTAGTAGATATTAAACATATTGGAATGGGATGCAGAGTATGCGTTGATACAACGTCAATTTTAGATAAGAATGAAGGAATGTTAATCGGATCCACTTCAACAGGAGGAATATTGATAAGTTCAGAAACTCATCATCTCCCTTATATGGAATTAAGACCATTTCGAGTTAATGCGGGGGCAGTTCATTCATATACATGGTTTTTTGATGAAACCATATATTTATCAGAACTGAAATCAGGTATGCAAGTAATGGCTGTAAATACAGAGGGAAGAGGACGAGCGGTAAGTGTCGGAAGGAAAAAAATGGAAATACGGCCATTACTAAAGATTGAAGTGGAATCAAAGTCTGGAAAAAGGATTAATGTAATCGTTCAGGATGATTGGCACATTCGTATTTTAGGACCAAAGGGGAAAGTGCATAATGCCTCAGCCATAAAAATTGGAGATGAATTATTAGCATATTTTTGCGAAGGCGGAAGGCATGTTGGAATTAAAATAGATGAGTTTTTAGAAGAAGAATAAATGAGTGTCAGAGGTGCGTAATGAGTAAAAAAATTAGAATGGGACGTCTTTTTAATTATAATTCAGATAAGACTTTTTTGCTGCCAATTGACCATGGGATTACCCTTGGTCCAATAAAGGGAATAAATTCGTATTGTGATACTGTAAAGTTAGCTGCGAGCGGCGGAGTAGATGCTGTTATTGCTCATAAGGGGACAATTAAAAAACTAATAGAGGAAAATATATATGGTTCATATAGTTATATAATGCATTTATCAGCTTCTACAGCTCTTGCTCCATATAGTGAGAAAAAAGTGCTGGTTACACAGGTAGAAGAGGCGTTGACGTATGGTGTTGATGGAATATCGATTCATGTTAATCTGGGCGGAGAAGACGAAGCGCAGATGTTGAAAGATTTTGGATATGTTTCAAATGAGTGTGAAAAGTGGGGAATTCCATTATTGGCCATGATGTATGCAAAAGGGGCAGAAAATGATCCCAATACTACATCACACCTTATAAAAGTAGCGCAAGAAATGGGAGCTGATATAGTAAAAATCAGCTATAATGGCGATTTAGCAAATTTGGAAGATTGCATTTCCAATACAGGAATTCATACAGTTTTGGCAGGTGGAAATTATTCAAATAATGTAAAAGAATTATTGACAAGAATTGATCAAGCAATTACATATGGTTTTTCGGGAGTCGCAATCGGAAGAAATATTTTTCAGTCTAATCATATTCAACAATTAGCAAAAATGATTAGTAGTATTCTAAACAGTGAGGAAACTTTAGAGGCATGTTTAAAAAAGGTGGAGGAATTAGGGAATGACTATTTTTAGTACGCTATTACAAAATGTTAGAACCATGCCTAATAAAATATGTATGAGAGAAGGTGACAACGAAGTTAGTTACAAGAGACTATGGATGCAAATATGTAATATGGCTTCTTACTTGCAAAAACAATCAAACAGTTCAGATAAAATTTTAATCATGCTCCCTAATTCGCACAAATTTATTGTGTTATTGTTTGGGGCGATGTTAGCAAAAAGGGTTCCAGTAATTGCTGATCCAAAACTTTCATACGATATTAATGAAATTATTGATGAAAATTCAATTCGATTAACCGCCCTTGCGAATGATATTCATGTGAAGGGGATCTGCGTTAATGAGTTGGAAAAGATAACAGATGATTTATTTTCTGATATTATTAATGAAGATAATGTAGATAATTTCGTTCATTCTATTGATATTATGCTTACAGATGTTGCATTAATACTTTATACATCGGGGTCAGTGGGACGGCCTAAAGGTGTAATTCTAACACATGAAAGTTTATTTGAAGCTTTTCAAAATTACCAAAGAACTGTAAGTATTACAAAAGAAGATACATTAATGGGTGTGACTCCTTTTTATCATTCTTATGCACTGGGAAGCTGCTTGATAGAAGGTATTTGTATTGGTGCGTGCATTGAAGTCGTTAATGAATTTACGCCACGCAAGGTGCTGGAAATTTTGCAGGATAAAAAGATTACAGTTTTTCATGGTGTTCCATATATGTACCGATTATTTAATCGAATATTACAAAAGAAAAAGTACAACTTGGATAATCTTCGAATATGTATATCTGCGGGTGCAAAGCTGGATTCCGATATCGCACGTGAATTTTACAATATCACAGGAAAAGTGATACATCAAGAATATGGCAGTACAGAAAGCGGTACCATTGCGATTAATCTCTGCGATGATCTGGAAAGCAATATAAAATCAGTAGGGAAACCTTTGACTGGAGTAGAAATCAAAATTATAGATGGAATTTCACTCATAAAAAGCAAGGGAAGAGGAATTGGATATGTTGGAGATGAACTTTTCCAAGGTGAATGGTATGACACGGGTGATATTGTTGATATAGATGAAGAAGGATATATCTATATTAAAGGAAGAGAAAAAAGAATGATAAATTTGGCCGGAGTCAAGGTTAATCCTCTTGAAATCGAAGAAGTTATCAAAAAGCATCAGAGCGTAAAGGAGGTTCTAGTTAGATCAGTAAAGCATCCAAGGTACGGAGAAGCCATTCAGGCTCTCGTTGTAGTACAAGAAGATATAGATGCGGATGACCTAAAAAAATTCTGCAGCAGATTTCTCCCTCCAATAAAAATTCCCAAGATCATTTCGTTCACAGATAAGTTGGAAAAAACTCAGCTTGGGAAAGTTAAAATGCAACAAAATAATTAGAGAAAGGGAATTAGTAGAATGATTCATAACGATGCTAAGAGAGCATTTTTATATCCAACAATGCGTTGTAATCTAAAGTGTGCGATTTGTTACTCAGGTGCTCATAAGCCAATAGTACAAGAACGTATGAAAGAGGAATTAACCTTTGAAGAGTACAAAATGGTAGTGGATAAACTATATGGTATGGGAGTACGGATTTTTGATATCAGTGGCGGAGAACCGTTATTATGTGAATTTATATATGATTTAATCAGATATATTAAATCCTATAGAGATACACAAATTTATCTCGTTAGTAATGGAACGCTGATCGAAAAAGAACTAAGTAAAATAGCAGAAGTTATTACGATGATAGACCGTTTTCAAATTTCTATTGATTCGAGCAATAAAGAGATACATGACGAAATGCGTGGAGTAAAGGGGACTTTTGAAAGAGCAGTAAAAGGTATCCAATTATTACAAAGCTTAAATTATGATGGGATCGGAATTAATAGTGTCATAACAAGCAGAAATGAGAGTACGGTTATAGAACTTTTGAATTTTGCAAAAAAAATGAATTTGAGTAGGGTGCAGCTACTCAGGTTCATTGATGTTGTTGAAAAGCAACAAAATGTAAACCATAATGTTGAAAAAGACGATTATATGAAGATATATTATATCGTCAGTGAATGGGTAAAAAAATATAAAAATACGAAACTTCAAAAGAATCTTTCGATAGAATTAGTCTTACCGGGATGCCTCTGGAGAGAGAGCTTAAAAATACCTAAGACGAGAGTAGTAACTTCAAATAATATTTCTTTATATGTACAATATGATCCATTTCATGGATGTCCTGCATTTAAAAATAGTATTGTAATTACGGCATATGGAGATATTACCGGATGTACAGGGCTCGTAAATATAAAGGACTTTCATTGTGGGAATATAAAAGAAGAATCAGTTCAAGGAATGGAAGAAAAGTTTTCAAAAAAGATTCAGTTTATTAAAGAGAGAGAAGAATATTTAAAAACAAAAGAACCTTGTTCCAAATGTAAAGAATATAATAGTTGCAAGGGGGGATGTATTGCGGCGACTTATAATTATTACGGAAATACTGGATATGCAGATCCCACATGCATACAGCATGCTTAGAAAGGAGGAATGATATGATTTTACCATCAACATTTATATTTAAGGGTGGAATTGAAGGGGAAACTTCAATGGAACATATCATTGACGTACTAAAGAAATCTAATATAAATTTCTTTGAGGCAGGATTTACACAAAGTGGAGCTATCAGTATGGAAAGCACTCCTGCGTCTTTAGAAAATGTTTTAAAGCTACTCAAACAGAATAAGATGAAAATTATGGCTATGTCTACAACTTTGCTAAGCGGACAAGAATTTTGGACGCTCTCCGGAACCTTGAATATGCAAGTTGTCCAAATTGTTAAGAAAATGATAGATGTAGCTTCTTTCTTAGAAATTCCTTATATTTCTATGCACTGTAGTGACGAAAAAAACATGCAGTTTGTAGGCTATAAAGAAGCCGTACAAAATGAAATGAATTTTTTCACCGCCTTGTCAGATTATGCTCAAAAAAGAGATGTTATAATCTGTTTGGAAAATAGTATTAGCGGAATATTATGTTATCCAAATGATGTGTTGAGCTTTATTGAAAAAATAAATTCGCCGGCTTTAAAAGTATGCTTAGATACAGGCAATTCTATTTATTCTGGGATGCCAGAACGTTGGATATCTTGTTTGAAAGACAGAATTCAAATTGTACATTTTTCTGACGTAAAAATAAGAAGGCTAAGGGGTATTATTACAGAATTTGTAGAACCGGGCAAGGGTTTGATTGACTTTCAAAAAGTATATAAGCAACTTATGGATCATGGATTTGCTGGCTGGGTAGTTTTAGAATCTTTTGGTCGTGCAAACCAGGATGATCAGGAGGTTGTCGCTACATTATTAGATAGATTTCAATATATAAAATAAAGTATTTTTAGAACTTAATTTAGCATCAAAATAAAAAAGATCTAATGTAAAGAAAGTTCAAGTGTACATAAATATAATTACAGTTTAGGAGAAAAAAATGAATAAATTTAAATATGAAGACATTGAGAATGAGATAAAGAAAATTTTTATAGAATTATTGCAGTTAGACAAAAAAGTTGAGGAATTAGATAGTAATGAGAATTTGTTCCTGGAAGAGTATGGGTATAGTTCTATTGACGCATTAGAATTGATAATTATGATTGAAGATGCATTTGAAATTGCAATTCCAGAAGAAAAGTTAAATACGGATTTATTAGAGAGTGTTAAATCGTTGACAGATTATGTTTATTCATTATTGCAGGACAAATAGGTGAAGAAAATGCGAAATAGTTTATATACCAATTTTTATGAATCAGTAAAGAGGTATCCTGATAGGGTAGCAATATGTACAGAACAAAAACAACTTAGTTATCTTGAGCTCAACAATCGTGTAATTGCAATAGCAACAAATCTTAAAAATTATATAGATGATACCCAATCTGCGGTAGGTATTTTGTTAAGTCGTTCGCCAGATTTAATTGCATCGATTCTTGCAGTTAATATGCTTGGAATTAGTTATGTTCCTTTAGATGTGACGATGCCTGAAGATAGAATTCACTATATCATTCAAGATAGTGATATAAGTGTTCTTATTACAGACGAATCTAATAAGGAACACTTCCATGGGAAAACGACAGTTCAAATCGAAAAGCTTTGCGAAACAAAAAAATCTTACATTGAACCCCAAAGTGGCAAATATGTATATAGAATATATACATCAGGATCAACAGGGAATCCGAAGGGAGTTGTTATAACTAATCACTCTATTCTAAATTTTTTTGATGGTTTGGATGAAGCGATTGATTTAAAAGATGTTTCGAGAATGCTTTGCCTAACAACAGTTTCGTTTGATATTTTTGTATTAGAAGCATTTTATGCATTACATTGTGGTTTATCTATTGTTCTAACAGCGGATGGAATAGAGTCAAATCCTAAAATGATCAGTTATTATATAGAAAAGTATTGTGCAGATGTTATCCAAATGACTCCATCACGGTTGCGTATGCTTAGAGAATATGACAAAAATTTAACATGTTTGTCTAAAGTGAAAGTACTTTTGGTTGGAGGAGAAGTTTTCCCTTCTGATTTATTACATGAGCTTCAAAACAAGACATCAGCAAAGATATATAACATGTATGGACCAACAGAAGCGACTGTTTGGTGCTTTATAGCTGATTTGACAGAAAGTAACCGTGTTCACATTGGACAGCCTATGAAGAATGTTTCATATAAACTTGTAGGGGATACAGAGGATACAGGAGAGTTATATATTTCAGGTGAATGTCTTGCAGAGAAATACTATAATAATCAAGAGCTTACAGATGAAAAATTTATCTTTTCCTCTGATGGAAAAGTCAGATACTATAAATCAGGAGATTTTTGTAAGAGGAATTCTTATGGAGAGCTTGAATGTATTGGCCGGTTAGACAATCAGATAAAAATACGGGGATATAGAGTGGAAATAGAAGAGGTAGAAAACACTATTTGCAGCTATGATTCTGAACTTCAATGCATATGCTTTCCAGAAGGAGATCATGGTTTAATTTGTTATTATGTATACGAAAACAAGTTGGATCAAACAGAACTTAAATCGTTCTTGAGTAAAAAACTTCCGGCATATATGATTCCCTTTAAGTTTGTGCAAATAACAGAATTAAAATATACAATCAATGGAAAAATAGATAGAAAGTTTCTGAAATCGCACATTCAAGAACTTACAGTTATGCCAGAAAACATTACAGAAAAAGTAGTTGTAGAGAACCCGGAATTTGAAAAATTAGCAAGGATTTTTCATCAATTGAATAATCAATATAATGAGATAAGCTTAAACACTAGTTTACAAGAAATGGGGATCAACTCAATTGATTTTATTTCTTTAATTGTAAAAGTAGAAGATGAATTCAATATCATATTTGAAGATGACAAATTGGACATGACGAAATTTCCCGATATATTGTCTTTGTTTAGCTATATTCAGCAGCAAACTAATAAGACGAGGTGAGATGCATGAATGCGATATCAGTCAAAAATCTTAATAAAGTGTTTACATATTATGAAAAAAAGGAAGGATTTCAGCACTCACTTAAAAATCTTCTTGTTAGAAAACAAAAAACTAAAGAAGCTGTAAAAAATATAAGTTTTGATATTGATAGTGGTGATATTATAGGATTTTTAGGTCCAAATGGAGCAGGGAAGACAACAACATTAAAAATGTTGAGTGGAATTTTATATCCGACTAGCGGAGAAGTACATGTTTTGGGATATTGTCCATGGAAGCGGCAGAAGGAATTTAAAATGAAGTATTCTATGGTGTTAGGGCAAAAAAGTCAGTTATGGCCAGACCTACCTGCTTCAGAAACATTTCGATTAAACCAATACATTTATGAAGTAGATGAAAGAAAATGCAAAATGCTTTTAGACGAACTTACAGAATATTTAGATGTAAAACATTTGCTAAATGTACAGGTTAGACGTTTATCACTAGGTGAAAGGATGAAACTTGAATTAATAGCCTCTTTAATTCATTCTCCGCAATTAATATTTTTAGATGAACCCTCTATAGGCTTAGATTTAGTGTCCCAAAAAAAAATTCGTTCCTTTATTCGATACTGGAATGAACAATATAAAACAACTGTAATGATTACTAGTCATTATATGAAAGATATTGAGGATTTATGTGAACGAGTTATTGTAATTAACGGTGGGGAAAAACTCTATGATGGAAGTTTAAGCGATGTTAATTATATGTTTAAGGACATCAAAATTGTAAATTTAGAACTATCAAGCGAAATAGACGATATGAAGTTAGGTAAATTCGGTGTAATTACAAAAAAAGATGGACTGAATTGTACAATGGAAGTCAATAGAGAAAACTTGCATGAATTTATCGGTTATGTAACCCAAAAACTTAATATTAAAGATATAAGTATTTCGGATATTCCAGTAGAAAAAGGAATTGAATTACTTTACCGGTAAATAGCAAGACTGGAGTTTTAAGTATGAAAAAATATTTTTGCTGTTTTAGAATGGGAATGAAGAGTGCATATGAGTACCGATTGAATTTTATATTTGTATTATTTAGCGCCTTTTTTCCTATGATCATACAAACGTTTTTGTGGATTGCAATTTTTGATAATTCACAAAAACAAATAGTATATGGATACACATTAAGCCAAATGATTTTGTATACAATCCTCTCACAAATGATTGCAAAATTTTTAAAAACAGGAGTGGAAAATGAAATATCGGCAGACGTAAAAACTGGAGGACTTAGCAAATATATTATCAAGCCTTTTAACTACTTGTTATATAAACTATTCAGTTTTATTGGGCAAAAGGCAATACATATGGAGCTTATTCTGGCGTTTATTTTTATTGTACTGGTTGTTTTTAGTTGGAAAATTCATATAGCAATGAGCATAGAAAGGATTGTACTCTTTCTAGTAGCAATACTATTGGCTTTGATTTTGAGTTTTTACGTTTTCTGTTGTTTAAGTATGCTTTCCTTTTGGATAACAGATGCATGGGGAATTTTCTTTGGTGCTCGGTTTTTAATTGATATGATGAGTGGTGCGATTTTTCCAATTGATATTTTTGGAGAAACGATCATTCAAGTTTTTCAATTGCTTCCTTTCCAGTACATGGTATATTTCACGGTCAATATAATTACTGGGAAAATCGGTTTAATGGCAGCATTAAAGGGAATCGGAATACAGATTATATGGATTTTCGTGCTAGGGGTATTAACTAGATCTTTGTGGAAACGTGGTTTGCTACAATATGTTGCGGTAGGGGGATAAGTATTGAAAGAATTTACAAAACATTTAAGATTGATGGGATTGTTTACAAAACGGTATATTATGAGTCAAATGGAGTATCGTACTAGTTTTTTTACAATTTTAATAGTAGAAAGTTTAATCTTATTCTCGAAGTTGTTATATACAGTTGTAGTATATAATACTGATATGATTGTGGACGGACTGAAACCAGAAGCGATTACTATGTTTACTGGTACATTTTTTATTATTTCTGCAGTTTATGGTGCATTATTTATGTTCAATTTTACAAATCTACAAAATAGTGTTTATGATGGAAGCCTAGATATTGCAATTACGAAACCAATTTCATTGCAGTTTTATCTTACAGTTTCTACAATAGATCTTGCAGTACCTATTCCAAACTTTATTGCAGGAGTTATTATGGTATCAAATGCATGGAAAACACTTCAATTATCAACAGAGCCTTTCATTATAGCAGGCTATGTGTTTTACATTATACTTGGAGTTGTTATGCTTTACAGTATTCTTTTGTTACCACCTTTACTGTCTTTTTGGTTTGTTAAAAGTGAAGGAATTAGTCAGATAGTTTCAGGATTATCCAATTTTAATATGATGCCAATGGCAATTTATCCTAAAGCATTAAAATTTTTTGGTACGTTTATTATTCCTATATTTATTGTTTCAAATTTTCCGCCTCTGTTTGTTCTGGGAAGGCTGAATATTGGAACACAAATATGGGGGATAGTAGCACCTATTTTATTTTTTGGAGGAGCGAGAATCGTTTTTAAAAAAGCGATTCGAAAATATAGTAGTATTGCAAATTAACATGTAAAGAAAAATAGGAATGAGAACTTAAATTACTTAACCGAATACTTATAGTTGGGGGATGGTTGGAGGGAGATGGTGAATAAAATATTCAATAGAGTCTACATCAGACAAATTACTCCCTCTATTATTATAAAATCAGTGCAGTTGCTAAAGTCAATAACACTCTAGCAATTGCACTTTTATGATATTAGCGTTTCTATATGACTATAATGTGACTATATCCTGCCCTTAAAAATATGCCTTATTCCTGTCAGGTTCCTATATTAATAAACATTTTCATCATCTTTTACATTTATAAAATATTTTTTTAATTCACATAATATTTTCCTTTTATTATTGACATTTTATTGCTGTTTTTTTATTATTACTTAAAGATACTATTAGTTTTTGTTTTTACATTAGAGGAGCATAAGATTACTATGAAGACAAATTTACCTTTTAACTTTCCTATGATAACACATGTACCGTTTGATAATTGCATATTAGGAATTTTACAAAATTATCCTGATACTTTTGATTGGATATACTCAAACTTTATTAATGTATATATGAATAAAAGAAATGGTGCGGATTACTTTTTTCCTAAATTTCTTTGGAATATTTGTCCTTTTATAGATACATATACTCTTCCGTTTATATTTGTCAAAAATAATTTTACCAATTACACTGATTTTTTGGAGTCCTGTCTTAAAGATGGTTTTTATGTTTATTCTATCTTGAATATGCGTCCTATTCATAAATATAAAACTCAGATAGATGATGATCATAATCCGATCATTACTAATATAGATACATTATCACGGACCGTTCAGATGTATGATTTTTTTTATAACGGGATATACACCATGTATGAGTGTTCTTATGATGAAATGAATGAATCATTTCGCTCTCTTCCTCAATGTAAGGGGTTTAATATAGAAGATTATTTAAATAATTATACAGAAATTATTCTTTTAAAATATAATGCTCAACAGAAATATACATTTAACTCTGACAACTTTAAAAAATCTATTAAAGATTTTTTGAATTGCACTAATTTACTATCAAAATATGATTCCTGTTTGGTTTTGGAAAATAATGATAAAGACTCTTTTTTCTGGGGAATAGAATGTTGGAAAAATATACTTCAATCTCCAATGGTTAGACGGCATTTTAGTCTATTATTAGCTCACAGTAAAATGTGGGAGTATCGATATCAATACTTTTCTGAGAAGGAGTATTTAAACAATTCTGATTATATTGAATCTATAATTTCTGATTTAAGTAACACAGCAAAAATTGCACTTAATTTATATTTAAAGGAATCTATGAGGAAGAACAAGGTCGGAGACTATAATTTTGAAAGAATTTTTCCGTTATTAAAAGAATGCGAAGCATTAGAATATAAAATTTGTGAATACTTTTTATCTCATTTATAGTACAATATATCTAATATATTTTCACCTTCATGCCTCCTAAATAATGTTATTTTTAGGGCTCTTAGAAAAAGTGTTTTAGACATTTCAACTCATAAGCCCCTCTCATCTGGAACAATGTCTTTAAGATAAGAATAACAAAATAATTTAAGGAGATATATTCAATTATAGGTAAGAATATCATGCTTTAAGTCAAGGAATAAGGCAACGAGACTGGTAAAAGATAATGGGAAAAACATATGTTTGAGTTTGGCACGAAGAAAGATATTCGTCCAAGCTAATGAACACTTATATGATCATAAACGATTTTAAACAAGAAGAGGGGGTAATGGCATATGATTTATGTTTCTATTTGTGATGATGATGTAATAATAGCTCGAAAAATAAAAAAACTGATAGAATATGAATTGAGTAAAAAGGGGATTGAATTTCACTGTAATATCTACATAAGCGGAAGGAAATTTCTGGAATATAACAAGGAATTTAAAAACGAATTGATTATTCTGGATATTGAAATGCCGGATATATCAGGTATAAAAATTGCCGAATACTTAAAAAAGGAGGGAAGGAATAAAAATATTGTTTTCATAACAAGTTATGACAATTTAGTTTTTCGTTCGTTAGAATGTTATCCATTCGCTTTTATAAGAAAGAAAAATGTTGAAACGGAAATTCCTAAAATGATAGAACAATTTATATACCGAGTTAGTAAAAAATGTTCCTCATTTCTTTTAGAAACCCCCAAAACCACAATGTGTATACCAATAGAAAATATTATGTATCTAACTTATTGGGAACATAAAATTGAATTAATAACAAGTACGACGGAGAAATATGAATTTCGAGGGACAATGAAAGAGTGCCTCAATCAGTTGAAAGAAGAATCTTTTTTTAGGGTAAATAGTGGAGCGATAGTAAATTTAAGATATGCTAAAAAATTTGAAGATTCTTATATTGTTATGGAAGACAATAATATAATTCAGATAAGTCGTGAAAAGAAAAAAGAGTGTAAGGAACGTTTCATGCAATGTTGGAGGGAAAGCATTTAGGATGATATTGGGCTTTTGTATATTTTTTTGTAATTTTGTACAAGCATTTTTAATTCAAAACTTTCTTATCAAATTTTTCGGAACTAAATCAGTATGGGGACATGTAGCGCGGCAAAGATTGATAAGCATTATATTGTTTAATCTACTTGATAATGCCATTGAGGCTGAAAGGAAAGTAGAGCAAAGAGAAGTATATTTTGAAATGATAATGAAAAATGAATATGTCAGTTGCATAGTTAAAAATAAGATAAATCAGTCTGTGTTGCAGAATAATAAAGGATTAAAGACAAATAAGAAAAATACAGAAGAACATGGATTGGGGATTGAGCATGTTAAAGAATTGGTAGAAAATATAGATGGAATGTTTGAAGTTTTTGAATTAAAAGATAATTTTTGTGTTCATGTGATGATACCGTTGGAATCTCTGCAATTACAAAATAGGAAAGAGGAATGACTTTTTTGTGATATGTATTAAAAACTAAAATAGGTAATTCATATAAATACCAACTATTTTAAATATAGGTTAAATTAAGAATATATGAGAATAAGATAATTTTTAGGAAAGAATTGTTAAGATCAGAGAATATACAGCAAAAAAAGAATATAGTGGTCCTATTCCCTGGGGATTTCGCAGGAATGTCCCATATTTTAA
>OGYY01001588.1_pt1 | contig 19224 bp, 26 predicted proteins | sample 1576671 | NCBI WGS metagenome assembly OGYY01 (sample SAMEA3541593, study PRJEB24748) | human gut metagenome | biome: human gut; feature: human-associated habitat; material: faeces | place: China | collected 2012 | reverse complement strand
GAAAAGAATGATAGCTTTTTTGTTAGCGCTTGCAATGTGTACGACACTATGTGGGACAGCCTTTGCCAATGAGAACAATGTAACAACGCAGCTTCAGGCCGAAGGATTTGATATCTCTGAATATTCTGACGAGGTGTATATTGCATCAAAGCGGGAATATAACGGAGAAGTTACTTGCTATATGATTGTCGATGATCGCATCGAATCAAAAGCGGTATGCAGTATCCAAAATGGTACGTTGACACATACGGATATGGACACTGGTAAAGAAACAGTAACAGATGTTCCGCAGCTTGAGGAAAATCAAGAATATAGTTTTGCGAGTGGTAACATGGTACTTGCTTCGAATTCCAAGGCGGTCACGTCCGGGAAAATCACATATCGCTACTACATACAGGGGCATCCCTTTACGAGGACGCTGACGGTCAAAAATTCGCTAAAGGTTTATGAAAGCCAGAAAGTAAATCTTCGAGGCCGGTATAAAGATTTGGCTGCAGTTATGGCAGTCTTTATAGCGGCGTTTAATCTGCCTGTGACTTGTCCAGTTCGGCTTGCAGGGCGGCGGCTCTCTTTTTCAGCTCCGCTTGCTCGGCTTCGTAGTCAGCCGACAGTTCCATGAAACGCTCATCGCTGATTTTGCCGTTTACATTGTCCTCATACAGCCGCTTGATAATGCGGCTGATTTCAGAAATGCGTTCCTGCGCCTGTTCAAGCTGCTTGATGGCTGCGGCGGTCTTTCGCTTGCCGCCGATCTCGTTCTGCTGGACAAGTAGTTTCACAAACCGGCTCTCATGCTTGGCTGCGTATTCGGTCACTTGCCGGAGATTTGCCAGGACACCAGCGGTCAACAGATCGGTGCGGATAAAGTGCGCCGTACAGTTGCGGGTGCGCTTCTTGTAGCTGCCGCAGATGTAGCAGTCCTGTTTGCGGTCTTTGTTCTGATACCGCTGCTGATACAGCACATGGCCGCAGTCGGCGCAGAACAAAATCCCGGAGAACAGCCCCACTTCATCGTAGCGGTTCGGGCGTTTGCGCTGTTTGCGTAACTCCTGCACCCGTTCCCATGTTTCCTTGTCGATGATCGGCTCATGGTGGTTCTCGAAAATGGCCTGCTTCTCGACGGGGTTCTCTATGCTGTGCTTGACCTTATAAGAAGGCTTTTCCGTTTTGAAGTTCACCAGACATCCGGTGTACTCTCGGTTTTCGAGGATATGAACGACGGTGTTGGTCGCCCATTTGCACTCATAGCCTGGGTGATAACGGCGGGTGCTGCCTGTCCGCTGATATTCCAGCGTCCCCGGCGTGGGGATTTGCTGCTCCGTCAGCATACGGGCAATCTTGGTCGGGCCATTTCCCGCAAGGCAAAGCTGGTAAATCTGCCGGACAACCGGGGCGGCTTCCTCGTCAACGATATAGTTCTCGTCCTTGTCCATGAGATAGCCATAGACTGGCTTGCTGGTTACAGGCTTGCCGCTCATGCCTTTTGCTTTCTTTACTGCCTTGATTTTCTTGCTCGTATCTCTCACCAGCCATTCGTTAAATAAGTTCCGCAGAGGGGTAAAATCATTGTCCATGCCGCCGTTTGCGCTGTCCACGTTGTCATTGACAGCGATAAAACGCACGCCCTTTTGAGGGAACAGCATTTCCGTGTAAAATCCCACCTGCAAGTAATTACGCCCCAGCCTGCTCATGTCCTTGACTATGACGGTGCCGACTTTCCCGGCTTCAATGTCTGCAAGCATGGCTTGAAATCCGGGCCGCTGGAAGTTCGCACCTGAGTAGCCGTCGTCGGTGTACCAGCGCAGATTGGTAAAGCCGTTCTGCTTGGCGTAGGCTTCCAAAATCCGTTTCTGGTTGGAAATGGAATTGCTCTCGCCTTGCAATTCGTCCTCATGGGACAATCTCGGATAAAGGGCGGTAATGAGGTTTTGGGTGGCTTGTCTTAACATAAAATCCTCCGTTTCCGACAGCCAGCCCCACTATTCCGTGGTTTCATTGTACCACGGAACAGGGCTGGTTGTATAGCGGCAAAAGTGTCAAATCTGCTTCTTTACAGCTTGTCAAATCGCCGGTTTTTGTGTAGCAGCGGCTTCCGCTTCCAGTACCCTCGCCATCTTGTCGGCGGCGGTGCTGGTGGTGTCTTTCTTGAAAAAGCCGGACACGACAAGAACGGTATTCCCCATGCGGATTTCCGTCACGCAGTCGGGGCGGCGGGTGGTACGGTGGTCGTGCTGCTTGATATTCTCCATAGGCAATACTCCTTTCATTCAGCCAGCAGTTTCTTCATGGTTTCCATTTTCCGCTTTGCGGTTTCCTGCCGGAAGTTGACGCCAGTAAAGCGTATCGGGACGCACATGGACAGCAGTCGGTCATAAATCCGGGAATGGGCCGTGTCTGTCGGCTTTTTCAACTCGTCCAGCGGGCGGTTGGTGGTGGCGATCAGCGGCTTGTTGCTGCGGTATCGGGTATCAATCACATGGAATACCTGTTCCAGTCCATAGTCGGTGCCACGCTCCATGCCGAAGTCGTCAATGATAAGCAGCGGATAGTGGCAAAGGCGGGAAATATACTCATTCCGGCCTGTAAAGCCGGGAGAGAGGTCGCCCAGGATAACGGCGAAGTTCGTCATATATACGGGGACTTCTTTCTCCATGAGGGCGTTTGCGATACAGCCCGCAAGGTAGCTTTTCCCGTTGCCGACGTTCCCCCAGAACAGGCAGCCGATGTTTTCGGCCTGCATTTCTTCCCAATGCTCCGCATACCGCCGGGCAATCCCGGTCTGCGGGTTTCTGCCGTTGTCGTTCTCGAATGTCCATTGCTGCATGGCTGAGTCGGCAAAAGCCCTCTGTTTCAGATTTTCCACGGCTTCCACATGGCGGCGGTGTTCCTCGGCGGCCTGCCGCTGCTCACGGGCGGCTCTCTGGCAGTCGCACTCTGCCGGGTGGCGGTCACGGCCAAACAGCTCCTTACCCTCCGGGAAGTAGGCTTCTTTCGGCGTATGGCACTTTCCGCAGTAAAGCAGTCCGTCCTCGCCGATATAGTCCTCCATCTCCGGGGCGGCGGTTGTCATGTTCTCCAAAATATCTTTGATTTCACTTGTCATAAGCTTTCTCCCTCCATACAGGTATAGTCGGGGATGCCCTGTTTTACGGCTCCCTTTTTGTCATTGGCCGCCCATCTGTGCAAGGCGGCGGCATAATTCTGGTAGGCTTTCCCGCTGGCGGCAAGGTAATGGCTCATTTCCTCAATCAGCCGTTCCAGCCTGTCCGGGTATTCTGCCTGTAACTCGTCATATTCGTCCTTTGACAGAAAAATATTCTCATATCGGCCATAAGCTGTGGGCGGCTCCCCACTCGCTCTCATTGTTTGGTTCTCTATTAAGTTGTTTATATTAGTTTTGTTAGGGGTCGGTTTTCCGACCATCATAGGGTCGGTTTTCCGACCGTCATAAGGTCGCTTTTCCGACTGTATGAGGGTCGCTTTTCCGGCCATCAGTTGGTCGGAAAACCGTACCACTGGGACAGGCGGCACTTTCACATAAAGCCGATTGGGTGCGGAGAAGCCCCGCCGTTCCCGTTCTAAAAGCCCGGCTGCGTCCAGTTCTTTCAAGGCTCCCTTGATGGCGGTACAACCCTTGTCCAGCATTTCCGCTATCTCCGCAACGGGGTAGACAATGAATATCCTGCCCTCGCCGTCCTGCCAGCCGTTCTTCTGTGACAGGGTGGAGCGGTCTAATAAAAGCGCATACAGCAGCTTGGCGGTCTGTGAAATCTCCATTTTCAGCAGGAAACGGGGGTATGGAAGATAGGCGGGCAGCGTGGTGTCTGCCCTGATATAATCAGCGATAGTATCACCTCCCTCTGTGTTGTGTCGTTTTTGGGCTTTGTCACGCATTAGGACGGCATTTCCGGGGGGAAAGGATAAATGTATCGCATACCCTTTGACACCCACGAAAAAAGCCTTGATTTATGCGGGTTTGAAAGGCTCTAAAGCGTGACATCTCTGCCTTTGTTTCCGCTTTCTCTCGGCGGCTTTGATTTTCTTCATGCGTCCGGCGCAGTCGGGGCAGTATTTTCCCCGGTTGGATTTGGGGACAAAGGCCGCCCCGCAGACGGCACACCGTTTCCGGCTTCCCCGGCACAAGAGGGCTGCGGCCAGCTCCCCGTCAAGGGGCAGGACAGCCACACGGAACCAGCGGCACATGAGGGAATAGGAAATGCTCTGGACGCACACGCAAGGCTCCCCGTCGTCCAAAAGCAGGCAGTTTCCCCCGTCATAATTACAGCACTCATGCACAAGGCGGCAGGCTGCCCGGTGCTGCCGGTAGTCCATGCGGGGCGGCTTATCGTTCATGGCTCTATCCCCCTTAGCGGTCAAGCCCCGGATTTTTCCGGGCGGTTTCTTTCCTGTGCGTCGGCTTTGCTCTGGCTGTCTGCGCTTTGGCTGCGGCTATCCGGTGGCGGATAGATTTGTCCCGTTCTTCCAGAAAGCGGGCTTTGGTGTCGGCGATAAACCGGCTGCACTCCGGCTCCGGTATCTGTTCCAGCCGTTTTATGGTATTCTGGACAACCGCCTTTGTCTGTGCGTCCCGGATAACGGGGACAATCTCTTTCAGCCCCGCAAGGGTTTCCTCTTTGGTAGGGGCGGCGTACTGGTAAACCATTTCCAGCTCGCTCCTTGTAAATTTATCGTTCATGGCTCTGCTCCTTTCTCCTGCGGGGTTCCTCCCGGCGCAGTATCTGGTCAATGTTGCTTTTGACGGTCTGAAGGTGGCGGACGCGCTCTTTCTGCTCCCGGTAGTCGTGATACAGCCCGTCTTTCTGGACGATAAGCCCCTCAATCTCGGCCTGCAACGCTTTCCGGGCGGGCAGCTTGGAAATGCCATGCTCCCGGAAATACCGGGCGGCTGCGTCGGCTATGATAAATTCGCTTTCGTGTGCCTGCCGGTAAGCTGTGCGGGCTTTCTCGGACTTCTGGGCTTTCAGCCCGTCCCGGACAGGCTTGGTCTTGGCAAAGGCCAGCACTTGACGCTGCAACTCCTTTTTCCCTGCCAGCCGGGTTTCCAGCTTTTTCAGTTTCCCGGAAACCTCCCGCAGCTCCGCATGGGCGGCGGCAAGGGCTGTTTCCAGTTCTTCCGGGGAAGTAAAGCCGTACTCTTGGTAGGCGTTGAGCGTCGCCGCCATTTGTTTGAGGTTGTGCATGGTCGCCCACTTCTCATAGCCGCGCCCCTTGCCCTCGGACAGTTTCTTTTGAATGTCGATAAGCCGCTGCAAGCTGTCCTGTTCCGGGGCGGTTTTGGCGGCTTTTGTGGGCTGTGGACGCTCTTTCCCGGCGTGAGGGTATTCCGCTATGACTGCGGGCTGTTCGGCGGCTCTGGCGGCGTTCTGTTCCAAAAAGGCAATGACGGCGGCGCGGTCAAAATCGTCCCCTAACTTCCGGGCGGTAATGGGCTTTGTCCTGTCCGGCGTGAGATAGGACAGCCGCCCCCGGCTCTCCTTGACGGTCACGCCCTCCTGCAAAAGCAGCGCGGAAAATTCATCATAGCTGGCGGCGGTGGCAAGGGCTTCCCGTATGGTCTGCCGCAGCTTGTCCTTGTCGGTTTCAAACTTGGTCTGCCGGGGCGTGATACCGTCCGCAATCATGGGGGCGTTCTTCTTATCAAGGGCAAGCTGCCCTTTCTTCCGTGCCCAGTATTCCCGGTCTGTGACGCGGTTCTTGCTGCCGTTCAAGAGGTCTATCTGATAAAGCCCCTCCCGGTGGCACATCTCCATAACCTCGGCTTTGAAGTAGCGCATGGCAGCGTCAGTACAGCGGTGCTTACAGCCGTCCTTTGTGTCCGCCGGTCTGTCCATGTAGGGCAGGAACGGGACTTCCTCTATCCGCAGGCTGTTAATGACGATATGCACATGAATGTTGCCGCTGTGGTTATGCCCGTCCGGGTGGGTGCATACAAGGGCTTGGTGGCCGGGGAAATGCTCTTTACAGAATTGCTCCCCTAATTCCTGCGCCCGGTCTACGGTCAAGCCGTTGTCCGGGCCGTCGCGGGGGTCAAAGCTGATGATATAGTGGTGGCTCTTTACGTCCTCCCGCCGCTGGTTCTTCCCATAGCGAAGATTGGAACGCATACAGGCAACGGCAAAATCCTCCCCGCCGCAGTTCAGCGCAGACAGCCGGTAGTCCTCGCGGGGAATGAGCCGCCCGTTTTCGTCAAGGACGGGTTTCATGGTAAACTCGTCATGCTCAAACATGAGGTAACGCTCGGCGGCTCCATAGTCGGCGTTTTTAGAGTTGATATGCTTGAGTGTTGCCAACAGCGTCACCTACTTTCTGTAAGACCTCGTATTTGAGGGCGGCAAGGTCGGAAACGGCGGCGCGTACCTCGCCGGACAGAGCGTTGTAGGGTGCGCCGTACTCGTTCAGATACCGGGCTATCTGGTTTAGGTTGCCGCCGATCCGCCCGTACTCGGCGGCTAACTTCCCGACAGCGGCCAGCAGTTCATCATTGACAGCCGACACATGGACAACGGGGCGTATGGTTGCCCGCCGTATGGCCTGCCGGAGAAATTCGGACTGGCTGATACCGTAAGGGGCAAGCCGCTCTGTGAAGTCGGCGTATTCTTCCTCGGACAGCCGGGTTTTCACAACGCGGCTGCGGTGGGGCGTGTTGTATCGCTTTGGCATGGTCTGTAAACCTCCTTTCACTTATCACAAAAAATAGGCGGGTCTGTTAGGTATTTCCGGGGCAGTTCCCGTCTGCCGGACGGAAATATTTTTGCGGCGCAAGCCGCATAGCAGGGTTTGGGGAAGGCACTCCCCAACAAGATTCCCGTAGGGGCAAAAATGAGCGGCAAGCGAATTTTGGCACCTCGGTAGAATCTTGCTCTCCGTGACTGCAAACTTCCTCTCACTTCCGTCCGCCACTTTTTCGGAAAATCGCAACCAGAAAAATTCATTTCTCCTTTGCCTACTACTCGTTCATCAAGAGCCGGTTTTGGCAAGCTGCTTTTCTTTTTCTGCTACTAATAATCCGGCAAAGGACATTCCTGCCCGTTTTCGCTAAAATGGCGACAGACACCGAACTTCCTACCTGATGCCGGAGAAAGCCTTTTTCACTCTCTGTAATACAAAAAAACGAGAATTGGCAACCGGGCAGACAGAAAATTTTCCTGTTCACTCTTAACACCACCGCCTTGCCTGTTCTGCCAAAAATGGGCGCAAAAAAACACCACGGATTTCAAAAAATCTGTGGTGTTGCCGCTTGGTCGATATTCAATTTATATCAGCAGAAAACAGTAATTTATATCTGAATACTTTTAACAAATGTAATTGATTCGGGTGTTGCATTTAGTGATTCGTAATATTTGTGTTTTGCAAGAATACTATGCAATTTCCCCCTATAATGTGGTTCGCATATTTCTTTTGCGATGGCAAGCGACCTTTTGGCTTCATCAGTCCTTCCGTGATGTAAAGAAATTATGATGTTCGCAACAGCTAATCTAAATTCACTGTTTACAAATGCTCTTGAAAACTCATCAGTTGCTAAATAACAAGAGTAATAATCTTCCAGTTCGGCTGAGTAACAAAAGGAATCTATATGCAGTTTCACCCATAAAAGATCTTTGGACAGTTCATTTACATATTCTTCTCGGTTTAATTCAAGGGCATCTTTCGCTAACAAATAGGATTCGTAAGCCTTTCGATAATTTCTTGCTTTTTCATAGATATGTCCTATATACAAATAAGAGGTGTATGTGGAAAACCAGCCATCTTCAAAGTTTTCAAGTCCATATTGTATTAACTTAACAGCCTGTTCAGCATATTCATCGGAGAATTGAATGGCTGTTGTATAACAACATCAGAGTATGGACAGTTGCGGATGTACTTCAGAAAAGATTAGATGTCTAAAAAGCTTGTAGTTAAAGCTTTTTAGACATCTAAATCTAGGTACTAAAACAATTCATCCAGTAAAATATAATATTTTATTTTCTCCCAATCAGGCTTGATCCCCAGTAAGTCAAAAAATAGCTCGACATACTGTTCTTCCCCGATATCCTCCCTGATCGACCGGACGCAGAAGGCAATGTCATACCACTTGTCCGCCCTGCCGCTTCTCCCAAGATCAATAAAGCCACTTACTTTGCCATCTTTCACAAAGATGTTGCTGTCTCCCAGGTCGCCGTGGGAAAAGACAAGTTCCTCTTCGGGCTTTTCCGTCTTTAAAAAATCATACAGCTCGCGCGGATCTTTAAATGGAGTGTCTTCTTCCCAGTTTTCGCAATCCACATCGGCCAGATCGTTATTCAGTAAGTAATCCAATTCGGCTAAGCGGCTGTCTAAGCTATTCGTATAGGGACAATCCGATATGTCGATGGAGTGAAAGAGCCTGATGCACTCCGCATACAGCTCGATAATCTTTTCAGGGCTTTGTTCATCTTCATACTCTTCCGAGCAAAGGACGCCATCGGCCTCACTCATGAGCAGATTGCTCCAGCCATCATGCCGTTCAAAGTGCAGGACCTTTGGAACAGGCAGCTTTCCTTCCAGCCATAGCATCATGTCCTTTTCCCGTTCCACATCATAGGTGGTCCCTTTATACCGGCTGTCCGTCATTTTTAAATATAGGTTTTCATTTTCTCCCACCAGCTTATATACCTTAGCAGGAGACATTCCTTCCGTATCTTTTACGCAGCGGTATTTTTCGATCAGTTTTTTCAATTCCGGTGATATTCTCATTTTAGCCATTTATTATTTCCTTCCTCTTTTCTACAGTATTTAAAGATACCCCAAGAAGCTAATTATAACAAGACGAACTCCAATTCACTGTTCCTTGCATTCTAAAACCTTAAATACCAGAAAACAGCTTTTTCAAAGTTGTTTTCAAAGTTGGCGTATAACATAGTATCGACGGAGCCGATTTTGAAACCACAATTATGATAGAATTTACAAGCTATAAGGTTATTGTCCTGGGTTTCAAGCATTAGTCCATGCAAGTTTTTATGCTTTGCCCATTCTATAGATATATTGATAAGCGCGCTGCCTATGCCTTGCCCCCTGAAATCCTTACATACGGCGATATCTTCTATATAAGCGTACCGGTTCCAATTTTTTCGCAGTTTAACTTTTCCGACGCATTTATCGTCTTGGTAGTAAAGATATATTATCTTATCAGTATTGTCAATATATTCAAGGCAATCTGCCTCCTCATCCTCTTCATCCTCTTCGTCTTGGTAGCTTTTTAAATATGGCGCTTCATAGAGTAATTCTGTAAAGGTCCAATTCTCGTTTTCATACCTCGGTATAATCTTACCTATCACCTCAAATGGTTCGCTGGGTTTATCGATATCTTTCAGGTGCCCTGCTTTCATTTCTGTAATCACTGTTCCCGCCTCTCTTCTATATCAGCGGCATATGTGCTATCCAGGCAGCCGGTTTTACCAGTGTATTTTTTATACATGTCCCTGGTATATTTTGTTATATTCCTATCATACTCCGGATAGGCATAATGAAGCCTTTCCGCCACCTCACCGGATACCGCCCTGAACAATTGATGGCATAGAAATAATGCTTCCCATATGTTTTCATAGGAATCCATCCGGTAGGTGGACAAAAGTTTCTCCCACAAATCCTCGGATATATACCTTTCAATAAACTTATAGTTCTTGCCTACACTTAATTTAAAGCCTGTTTCGATGCCGACCTTCCATGATATCATTCTCAGCAGCTCATGGCGAACAATCTGATTAAAATGATCAATAGCAAATAAAATTTCCTTACGGCACAGTCCCTTAACCACATAGGTAGTGGTGTTCCAGAATTCATTGCAGCAGTCATCGTATTCCCGGGCACTGGGTTTTCTTATATGATAATCCATGTCGGTCGGAACTACAGCTTGCTGAATCCTTCCATCCTTATCCAGAATAATCTTTATCAATTTATCGTCATTCAGGTAGTTTCCCAACTCTTCCAGGGGCAATAAGGTAAGGTCTATTTTATTATAATCATCAAAAAGTATTATATAGGAGTAGCCTTTCTCTTCAGCCGGGAATAGTTCCATATCCTCCGGTTTTTGCATCATTATAATATTCCCGAAGCTTTTAAGCCATTCATCCTTTAAAGTAAAGGATTCCACATCTGTTACGAAGTATGTGACATCATAATCCTGGAATTCGTCCTTAGGTATATTAATATTTGCGCGTGACCCCTCAAGGGTCACAATTCGAATACGTTCATCCTGTTCTGCTAAAGAAAGTACTAAATCCATCATTTCTTTTTCTGATCTCATTTACATACTCCTCGTTTATTTTTTCTATATTATTACATCTTCTTTTTTGCCGATACAATCAGCATCATTGGGCGTCGCATTTCATCCGCCATCCCCGGAATATCCATCATGTTCTCTGGCGGCTGTGGCTCCACAATCTGATTTATTATAAAACTATTTGAAAGCAGTGTATTTAGATATGTGGTCAGTGTTCTATGATATTTTGTAACCTTTTCTTCCAAAAACATAGCTGTCCGTTTGCCCTCATAATAATAATTGTCCACCGGGAAATGCAGTATTTCTCCTTTTTCGTTATAATACCAGTCTTGTGTTCCATGAGCAGTAAAAACAGGATGTTCAACTGTAAAAACTAAATTGCCACCAGCCTTCAGCATCCTATATATCTTTTTTATTAAATTCTCATAGTCTGCTACATAATGAAACGCAAGCGAACTTAGTATTACATCAAAGCTCTCCTCTGGGAAATCCACATCTTCTATGGCACAGCATTCATATTCAATCTGTGGAAAATGGGTTTTTCCTTTTGCTACTTCGAGCATTTTATGAGAAATATCAACACCTACTACAGAGGAAGCACCGTTTTCCATCGCATATATACAGTGCCATCCATAGCCGCATCCTAAATCAAGCACACGCTTACCCTTAAAATCAGGTAGCATCTTTTTCAAAGTCTCCCATTCTCCCGCACCAGCCAGTCCTTTCTGCGAGCGACTCATTTGACTGTATTTTTGAAAAAATATATTATCATCATATTTGTTTTCTTTCATCTGAACTCTCCTCGTTTAAAAAGTTATTTATCTCCGATACAATTTCATTCACTTCATTATAAAGCTTCTCGGTCATGTCGTAGCATTCAAAAAGTGAGATACCGAGTACTTCAAAAATATGATTTACCTTCTCGGTATATTTTTCAGGTTTATGTTCAAAAGTTTCAAGCAGTTTTATAGCTTTCTTTTCGTTGATACAATAAGCATTATTACATGCAAATAACACTTGATTTAAACATGAAACTATACGAAAAACATGACCCGCAATATAATATTTATCGTCTGTTCCCGAATTTGCTTTTACAAACATTAAAGAGAACCCTGCTTCAAACATAAAAAAGTTAACTAAACTTTTCTGCAAAGCATTGGGATAAGTTTCTGCCTGTTTTTTTAATTCGCATAAGCTTTCATTCTTAGCATATAGTATTTTGCTAATCGCTAATTCTCCTCGATACATTGCACTAATATAACCATGGGGATGCCCAGTCTGATAATTGGCAGTAACAATTCCGTGCTCTGTATCTTTCATTATTTGTTCCACACGTTTAATATCACGTAAAATTAAATCCACATGATACCCGTTTATGACTAACCATCCGCCGCCATTAATCCAATCACCCCATGCTCCGGGAGGTACAACAAGGTTATTTCTATGCTCATCATCCAGCTTTGTAGCGAATTGATTAATAGTATTTATGTCAAATGATTCTGAATTGTAATAGATGCCGATATCTATATCCGAATCCTCTGTATGGGTGCCCCTTGCACGTGAACCACCTAAAACAATACCTTCTATATAAGACAGAGAGGATAATTTCTCTGCTACTGATTTAATAATATTATCTACCATCAAGCATGCTCCTTTTATCGATTCACTGCTGTAAAAATTCCAAGCCAAATCTTTTGCTTCTACTCAACATATTTATAATTTTTTTAATTTCACAAAAGATAGCTAATAAGCACATTATAAGAATGATTCTGATTTTTTTCTTCACTTTTATTTTTCTCCATTTCAGCACATTGTTTTATTTTTGGGGTTTTTCGATTTCATCATTTTCTAATTCAATCACATCCAGAATGCCACAATTCAAGGATTCGCAGATACGAACCAGCGTTTCCATGCTGATATTTTTCCCTTTTCCCATATTAGCAATCATATTTGTGGTAAGACCGGCGGCAATCCGCAAGTCCTCTTTTCTCATATTGCGCTCAACCAGCGTATGCCAGAGGGGTTTATAGCTTATGTGCATTTATCCTCCTGCCTTTCTCCCGGTTCCGGGGTTCCTGCTCCTATTATATCAAAGTTCTTGCTATTCCACAAACATTTCTTGACACAACCGCCGGTTCCGTCTGGATTGTGCTTTTCCTTTCTTCTCTTGATTACATCTACTTAGCCATAAGCTGCTTGACGCCCTGCGATTTGGATGCCGGGTTATCCTGCCCGTAGCCTTCCAGCAGGTTCACGCCGCCCCACACGCAAAGGGCACCGCCGAGGCCGATCACGATAGTCTGTAAAGTGTCAACAGCAGAGTTGAAAAATTCCATACATTTACCTCCATAAATTCAGATTGTGATGTGGTTTTGGATACAAAAAAGCTGCCGGTCATATCCAGCAGCACGTCACAATCCGCAGGCGGCCCGGAGTTATTGGCCGTCCAGCCATTTCAGCATGGCAAGCGCGTAAATTTCGCCCCATGCTTCCAGCACTTTGCGGTTTGCCTCTGCCACCAGCTCTTTTATTTCGGCGTCAGTCGGCATTACGAAACCATGATCGAGCAGCCACCGCGCAGCAAGGGCGGCGCAGGTGATATTCCGATAGATTTCTTTCTCCGCATTGAAATAGTCCGCAAAAGTCAGTTCGTCCGAGTGTTCCATAGGGTCAGGCTCCTTTCTATGCCAGCCGCCTTATTCGGCGGCCATATCTTCATCCGACAGGTCAATATCGTACAGCTCAAAGGTTTCCGCCTCTGATACCACGCGCTTTTTCTTCCGGCGCATGGACGATAAGTACCTGTCCACGTCAAAGGTGTTCTTCTTGTCGGCGTCGGAAAGGTATTTATACCGGGGATGCTTTGTAATGTCGTATTTCTCACTGAAAAACGGCCTTACCCCGCGCACCTGTAAAATACACTTGCCTCCGTCCATTGTTGCAATTTCGTCCTGTGACATCAACTCTTTGCCACAATGTCAAGTGGTAAATTCAAAAAAAGGCAAGCGCCATTAAAGAGATCAATCTCTAATTACGCTTGCCTTTTATTCATGTTTTCTGCCTTGTATTGTAAGGCAGGCTATTTTATAATGATAAAGAAGCGTTTTGAAGGAAAATCTGTCCGTTGTAACATTGTGCGGACATTTCCCTGTTATGCTATCTCAAAAAGCATAGGAAGTGACGATATGAAGCATATTTTAGTCGTCGAGGACGACAGTTTCTTGAATAAAATGGTAACCTACAACTTGAGTGCTGATGGCTATGACGTAATCTCTGCCTTAAATGTGAAAACAGCTACACAAGCTCTAAATTCAAGGGAATTTGATTTAGTTCTGCTGGATATTAACCTGCCAGATGGTAACGGCTTTGAACTATGCAAACTGATAAAGCCCCAGCACCCGGACACCATTGTAATCTTTTTGACTGCCAACGATCAGGAGAGCGATCAGATACGGGGATATGAAGTAGGCGCAGTAGATTACATTACAAAGCCTTTTGTAATTGGAGCCTTGCAGCGGAAAATCAAAGCCATGTTCGCCATGCTGGAACACCACAGGCCAGCAAAAGATATTTATGACGATGGGCGTTTGTTTTTAGATTTTTCCGAGCAAGCTGCTACATTGAATGGCAAGGCACTGTCCCTATCTCCAATGGAATTTAAGATGTTGAACCTGTTCCGCAAAAATCCCCGGCAAGTGCTGACCCGTAGGCAGCTTTTGGAAAAGTTGTGGGATATAGATGAACGTTTTGTAGATGAACACACGCTGACGACCTCGATCAGCCGGATTCGCAGCAAAATTGAAGCAGACGGCGGTGCGCCCTATATCAAGACAGTTTACGGCATGGGGTATCAATGGACGGGAGGCGAAAAAAAATGACATTCAAAAACCTTTCCGTCAAGCGGTTGTTTGGCTGGATTGTGGCCGGATTATTTCTTTCGATGGCTGTTATTACTCTGTCCCTGTTCTTTATCACTAAACAGACGGCGGTATTGCTGACAGGTGGCGTATTGCTGCTGTGCGCGTTGATCTGGCTTTTTCTTCTGACGCAGATATTTGGAAAACGATTGTCCGCATTTACTTCTGTTTTGTGCCAAACTCTCGACCACATGATTGAGGGGAACGAAGCTCCCTTGCACCCGGAGGACAGCGAAACTATGCTGGCCCGGATCTGTTACCGGCTGTCCCGCCTCTACCAGATTATGCAGGAGAACCGGCGCAAGGTGGACGAAGAACGCCAAGAGCTTCAATCCCTCATTTCAGATATTTCCCATCAGGTGAAAACGCCGGTTAGTAATTTGAAAATGGCTGCGGATACGCTACTTGAAAAGCCTGTGAGCGAAGCGGAACGTATCGACTTTATCCGGGGCATCTGCTCACAAACGGATAAACTGGATTTTCTTTTTCAGGCACTTGTAAAAACCTCTCGTCTGGAAACGGGCGTGATCCAGTTGGAAAAGAAACCGGGCCGCCTTTTTGATACCGTGGCACAGGCCATGAGTGGGATCGTGTATGCAGCGGAGAAAAAGGAAATCACCGTGTCTGTGGACTGCTCGGAGGATTTGACCGTTTCCCACGACGGCAAGTGGACATCCGAAGCCCTCTTTAATCTGCTGGACAATGCGGTGAAGTACACCCCGGCAGGCGGGAAAATCGCTGTGTCGGTGGTGCTGTGGGAAATGTATGTGGAGATCAAAGTGACCGACACCGGCAAGGGCATTTCCGAAAACAATCAGGCCGCCATCTTCCGGCGATTTTACCGGGAGGAAGAAGTACACGACCAGCAGGGTGTGGGAATTGGCTTGTATCTGGCCCGCGAGATCGTAACGCGGCAGGGCGGCTATATTAAAGTTGTTTCGGAGCCGGGCAAGGGTTCAGAATTTTCCATTATGTTGCCTGTAAGATAGGACACGGCGGACGGCCATTTCCGGCTGTCCGCCGTATATTTTTGAAATGTCCGAGCGTTGTAACATTTCACCCCGATTTTCAATGAATTTTTCTGGACGCTGTAACATTTCACGGACATTTTGGTTTTACAATACTCTTATCAACAGGCAGGACGTCTTGAAAGGAGTTTTGAATATGAGCGTTTTACAGACGATTGATCTGAAAAAGTATTACGGTACAGAGCCGAACATCACCCGCGCCCTTGATGGTGTGAATTTTTCCGTAGAGGACGGCGAGTTTGTGGCAGTTGTGGGAACTTCCGGCAGCGGAAAGTCTACCCTGCTTCACATGATGGGAGGGTTGGACACCCCTACTTCCGGCAAGGTCATTGTTCGGAACAAAGAACTGTCGAAATCTCTTTTGCTTCACAAACACCGTGCCCTGATTATTGGGGCGATGCCGAAGTTTTAAGATGTACTGAAGAATCAATGAACACCGAACGCTTTGAGCAAGGTGTTATGCCCATCCTCTTTAATCACAAACGTGATGAAGTAATTGGCAAACCATTGAAGGTATGGTGCGAAAACGGTGTAGCCAAAGCAACAATTCAGTTTGCCGAAACCGAAAAGGCCAAAGAAATAATGGGCATGGTCCGTGACGGCTTTTTGAAGGGCGTATCTGTTGGCTACCGCGTCAGTGAGTGGGAATTCACTCCGTCTGGACAAATTAGCAAAGAAAACGTGCCTGGTCCGTGCTATACCGCAAATCGCTGGGAAGTTTTTGAAGCTTCTATTGTCTCTGTTCCTGCTGATGCCACTGTCGGCGTAAGAAGTCTACCATTCCCGGACGATGGGGAATTAAACATCGTCGATAAAACCCGTAAGGAGGGAAATCAAATGGCAAATGTAACTGAACCCCAAATTCGTTCCTCTCAGGAACCCGCTCCGGCACAGGCTCCCGTTGTAAATAACGACGAGGCAGTACGCGCTGCACAAACCGCAGAGCGCGAACGCTGCTCTCAAATTTTAAGCCTGTGCGGTCAATTTAATATTGAGGATGCACAACGCGATGCATGGATTAACGGCAACGCTAGCGTCGAAACTGTAAACCGCGAATTGTTGGGCATTCTGGCAACTCGCAATGCTCCTGCACCGGCTCCTTCGCCTGTTCAGGTTGGCCCGACCGCTTCTGAGCAAATGCGCGCAGCCTATCGCGACTCCCTGTTGTTGCGTCATGGTTTCCACATTGAAAAGCCTGCTGATGGCGCAAGAGACATGGTTGGTATGCCTGTTAAGGACATGGCCCGCGAAATGCTGTCCCGCGAAGGCGAAAAGAACATTTTCCGCATGAGCGACGATGAGCTGTTCAAACGCGCAATGACCACTGGCAACTTCTCCGATTTGTTGAACGATACCGTGAAGGCATCCATGCTGACCGGCTACAACGAAGCACAAACTACCTTCGAAGCCTTCACTACCGCTGGCACTCTGAATGACTTTAAGGTTGACAAACGCTACATTTTGGATGGCGCTGATGAGCCTGAGCTTGTTCCTGAAAACGGCGAATTCAAGCATGCCGAACTTGGCTCCAACACCGTGAATATCTCTCTGAGCACCGATGGTATTGCGTTTGCATACACCCGTCAATTGTTTATCAATGATGACATGGGCGTTTTGACCGCTATGCCTGCTAAATATGCAGCAGCCTTCCGCCGCAAAATCAACCGTTTGTGCTACGAGGCATTGGCTGGCATTAGCTATAGCGCCAAAAATGGCAATTTGGCCACTACTGGCGCAGCTCCGAGCACCGACTCTTTGACCGCTGCCCGTCAACTGCTGCGCAAGCAAAAAGATATGTCCGGTAAATACAATCTGAACCTGACTCCTGCGTTCTTGATTGTTCCTACCAAACATGAGACCATTGCTGCTCAACTCATTCGTTCCGAAGCTGACCCGACCGGCGCAAACTCTGGCGTTTACAACGTTTTCCGCAACAGCCTGAATTTGGTTGTTGACGCAGCTCTTGACACTATCGATGGGGACGCATGGTACATGATGGCTGCCAAAGGCCAAACTGCAGGTATTGAAGTGGCTTATTTGCGCGGCAACAAGACTCCGCAACTGGAATCTAAAGCTGCTTGGGATACCTTGGGAATGAGCTTCCGCATGTATCTGGATTTTGGCATCAAGGCGCTTGACCATCGTGGCTTCGTGAAGAATGCTGGTAAATAAGGAGGTATAAATCATGGCTAACGAAAATGCATTATATCGTTTTGTAGGCAAACGCATTGATTATGTTTGCCAAAGCGAGGTTGCCCGTGGCGACGTTATCGTCGTAGGCTCCGTTGTGGGCGTGGCCGAAGTACCCGGCACCACCGGTCAGAAAATCTCCCTGACCACTTCTGGCGTGTTTGAAATGGTAACTGATGGCGCAGGCATCGACCAAGGCGCTGCGGTTTACCTGAAAGGTGGTAAGGTTACTAAAACTGCCGATGGCGCTGTGGCCCTCGGCAAAGCATACTCTGCCGCAGCAGCTGCTACCGGCGCTACCGTATTGGTAAAAATCAACTGATGTGAGTAGGGGCTAAGCCCCTGCTTTATTCAAAAGGGGACGCAATTATGAACCCTGTTATTGCTAAAATCATGCAGAATGCTATGTTTGCTACAGGCCAGACCGAAACCATTCTCTATAATGGCGTTGAGGTTGAAGCACTTGTTGAAATAGGTGAGAGTGAAAACCAATTTACACCGGCATTCATGAGAACAAACAAGTCTGTGGTTGTGGCAGATAATAGCATCTTTACTGTCAAAGCCGGTGACCTTGCTGGAGCACCCAAGCGTGGAGATGCAATTGAGTATCACGGCCAAAAATATTATGTTGGCGGCTATGATGTTTTCGACACTCTTTCTGATAGCTATGTGGTTAAGGCTACCAGAAACGAGAGGGGGTATTTTAACAAATGATGTTGACGGTAGAGACCAGAGACGAAATAACTCATCTGATTAAAAGATATCTCGAAAACAATCCACAAATGGTTCGCTCCTTGGCAAAATCTGTTGGCTGGTACACCCAAAAAGAAATCAAGAGTCTCATATCCAAGGGAGAGCTCCCCAGCGATTGGCAGCAGCGCACTCCTTACGCGATCAGAAGAAAGCTTGATAACAAGGCTCCTAAAAAATGGTTGGGTAAGCTGCTAAGGACTATTGCCTATCAATACAAAGGGAATAGTGGTGAGGTCGATATTGGCTGGGCCAGCCGCAGTGCTGCTGTTATAGGCGGGCTTCAAGAAGAGGGCGCCAAAAGAACCGTAACGCCTGCTTTAAGGAGCTTTTTTGCATCAAAAGGCGTACCACTTAGCTCCGACAAGAAGGATATCAAGCTTCCGGCAAGACCGATTTATGAGCTGGCCATGCAAAGAGTTCAGCCTAAAATTGGGTCGTTCATTAATGAGCGAGTCACGAAGTACATTCAAAACGGCGGCTTTGTCAAGAACGCAGGCAAGGGCAGAAAGTACGAGGTTTTTAGATGATTGATTACTTACAAAACGAGGATTTATGCAGCATAGGCGTAGCTATCGCCGAGCATCTGGCAAAAGATGAAGCGCTAAATGACTTTTGCCATACCCATTTTGGAGAAGCGCTTAATCTCTTCGTCGGACCTCCCGAAGCAGCTCTGCCTAGTGATAACTTAACACCGTATGTTTTTGTACACGACCTTTCCAAGGCCGAGGGAGCTGCGGTTACCGAACATAAATATCAGTGTGTTCTGTCCGTGGGTATTTCATGCTCAGAAGAAAGCGCAACAACTGATTCGGGTGTAATAGTTTTTGCGGGTCAGCAAAGAACCAGCGAGCTCATGACTCTTATTCAAGATGCCCTAAATAGATATAAAGGAGGATGCAACCCTCCAAGCTATTTAGAGCAAAGTATTCCAAGTCTACCAGGGAACAATCCCGAACATTGGGAGGGGTTTATCGTAGCGCAATGGCTGCTCGATACTCCTATTGGCAGACAAAATCATTTTTAAGAAAGGGTGAATCAAAATGGCTAAAACTTGCCCGTGGGGCGTAGGCTCCAAAAC